>JACCDH010765910.1_pt1 | contig 43367 bp, 20 predicted proteins | sample 7442481 | NCBI WGS metagenome assembly JACCDH01 (sample SAMN15323433, study PRJNA562643) | freshwater metagenome | isolation source: river surface water | place: USA:Blue River Watershed | collected 2017-08-15 | reverse complement strand
CTAACACAACCATTCCAACTAAGAAAACAGAAATCTATTCTACAGCAAGTGATAACCAACCTGGTGTACAGATTCATGTAATTCAAGGAGAGCGTCCAATGGCTGCTCAAAATAAAAGCTTAGGTATGTTTAACTTGGATGGTATTCCACGAGCACCAAGAGGCGTACCTCAGATTGAAGTGACTTTTGATATTGACGCAAACGGTATCTTAAACGTAAGCGCAAAAGACAAAGGAACAGGTAAAGAGCAAAAAATCAGAATCGAAGCAGGTAGTGGTTTGACTAAGGAAGAAATCGAAAAGATGAAAGCCGAAGCAAAAGCAAACGAAGCTTCTGACAAGATTGAGAAAGAAAGAGTAGAGAAGTTGAACGAAGCGGATAGCTTGATCTTCCAAACCGAGAAGCAATTGAAAGAGTTTGGTGACAAGATTCCTGCGGATAAAAAAGCACCGATCGAGTCTGCTTTAGAAACCTTAAAAGTAGCTCATCAAGCACAGGATATCACGCAAGTGAACGCTGCTTTAGAAGCAATGAACACTGCTTGGACTGCTGCAAGTGAAGATATCTACAAGGCACAACAAGAAGGTGGTGCTGGTGCTGCAGGTCAAGATGGTGGTGCTCAAGCAGGTGGAACTGCTGCAAATGACACTGTAGAAGACGCACAATTTGAGGAAGTAAAGTAAGATTTACTCCTAAAAGTTGAATATTGAAGCCCTTTCCGGAAACGGAAGGGGCTTTTTTGTACCATAATTTGATACATTTGTTAGATATGGGAACTTTTTTCAATATCATTTTCCGTCTTTTATTTTCATTATTGATTTTGAATAGTGGTGATCTTGTTGCTCAAATTAAATATGAGCCCACTGAAGTTGTTTTAAATCGGCTTCAATTAAATGGAATTTTAAATGACAGTACCAATTCCAAAGCTATAAGATTGGTTCAAATATGGGATAGTTTATATCCAAAACAGAAAAGTGTCATCTATTATATGCTTCCAGGAACTGTATGGGAGCAGATCCTAGCAAGACAATATATCATTGCTAAAAATAAGAAGCAGGATGCACTGCAATTAAAATTAGCTTTTCCGTTAGCTACGATATACCATGTACAAGCTAAAAGTGAGGCAATTCCAATTTTAGAATATTTATATCAGAATAAAACAAAATTAAATAGGGCGAAGGATTCAATGGTTCTAATTAAATTAGAAGAGCAGTATAGAAATAAAAAAGATCTAGCGAAAGCGATTGTAATTCGTAATGAGCGAATTGAGAAAAAGTATATTACTACTTTTTGGGAACTATATAAAGAAGCTGGTATGTATCCAGCTGCTTTGGATGATTTTATTTCTTTTGAACCAATACCACCATCAGGAACGATTGAAAAAGTTAAATATGCGAATGCTTTAGGCAATTTATATTATGAAATGAGGCAGACTGAAAATGCCAAAAAGCAATTTCGTAATGGACTTATTACATGCCAACTTATTTTGAAAAATAAAATTAAACAAGCGCCTAGGATAGTAGAGTTAGCTAATTTTTATCAAAATGTTTTGGGTGGCAATATAGGTATGTGTTTAATGACAGAAGAGCAGTATAAAGATGCAATTCAATTAATTAAAAAAGATATAGAATGTAGTAATTTGGATATTGATAATAAGCTTAGAAAAACAATCGCTTTAGGAAATTGTTATTTGAAACTGAATCAACTTAATGAAGCTAAAAAATACATGGATACTGCTAGAGTATATCTCTCTGGTAAAGATGACAAAAAAATTAGATTACTATATTTTGAATTGTGTTCAAATATTTATAAAGTGAATGGAGATCTACAGCTTGCATTTTATTATTTAAATCAATATAGTAGTCTTAGAGATACTTTAAGTGTATTATTGCAACAACAGCAAGCTTCATTATTACTCACCAATTTAGAGATAGAAAAAAGAAGGAAAAATTTATTACAAACTAGTTTAGCCTTATCCAATAAAACAAGAGAGTCGGTTAATCAGAAGGCCCAACTTAAGTTTTTAATCTTGTCCATGTTTGCACTATTGATTATTGCAGGGCTTGTATTTTGGTTATATCTAGTTAAAGTCAAAAGTAGCAAATCAATTGAAGCTCAAAACAGTCAATTGAAGGATTTTTCTAAGAAGATTCAATTTCAAAATGAACGAAATGAGATTTTATTAAAAGAACTACATCATAGGGTAAAAAACAATCTACAATTAATGTATAGTTTGATGGGGATGCAAAAAAGGCGTAATTCGATTCCTGTTGTTAGTGAGGTTTTTAATACGATGCAAAGTAGGATACAATCCATGGCATTTATGCATGATAAATTATATGTTGTAGGCGACAACGAATTGGTAGATATAAAATCATATTTAGATGAATTGATTAAACATATTAAAACAATTTTCACAAAAGAGCAAGGAGAAGTGTCGTTCTTATTTGAAATACAAAATATCTATTTATCTTTTGAAAAATCAATTCTGCTTGGTTTAATCTTAAACGAGATCATTTCAAATGCTTATAAATACGCATTTGCGTTTATAGAGGATGGCGTTTTAATCATTCTTATTAAAGAAGAAGACAATGGGAATTGTATTGTCCAAGTTAAAGACAATGGCCCAGGATATAACATTAATCAAACCGGTGACGGATTAGGATTAAAGATTATAAAAACTTTGGTAGCACAATTAGATGGAAACTATAGTGTGACTGTTGATCAAGGTGTTCAATACGAGATTACATTTAAAATGGGTTAAAATGACAAAAAGTAAGTTCAAAATATTAATAGTTGAGGACGAATTATTAGTGGCCGAAGATATTGCAGAGATATTGGCAGTGGATAATTATGCTATTTTTATTGCAAAAAATTTTTTAGAAGCAAAACATATTTTAGAGATACAAATGCCTGATTTAGCCATTTGTGATATCAATTTAGGTGAAGGCCCTTCTGGAATAGATTTTGCAAAATTAGTTAAAGACCAATATTCATTTGTTGAGATTGTTTACTTGACAGCATTTAATCAAGTTAAAACAATTTCGGAAGCTCAAAGTACGAGTCCGTATAGTTATATTGTAAAGCCTTATACCGAAGAACAAATTAAAGTGGTAGTACAAATGGTCTTTAATTTTATCAAGGAAAGAGACAAGGATGGACTTGTTAAACAATTGACCTTCGCAGAATTTAGAATTTTGAAGTTAATATCAGAACTAAAAACTTCTAAAGAAATTGCAGAACAACTTTATATCTCAGAAAAAACTGTTAAGTCGCATAGGCATAATTTAGCGAAAAAATTATTCTTGAAAGAGGAGAATAACAGTGTTTTAAAATGGGCTATTCAATACTTTTCTAAAAAGTAGCAATATTATATTTTCACATATGATGAATTACTTAAAAAATCATCCCCAGGGCTTAGTGGTGAGCGATGAATGGGGTCTAATTTTACGCAATAGTTAATTGACTATTTAAAATTACACCCAACATGAGATTAGGTTTTATTAGTTTGCTTTTTTGTATTAGTATTCAAGCATTTACGCAGGTTCCAGTTATAAATAGTTTTACTCCTTTGAAAGGGGAGGTAGGAACAACTGTCACCATTAATGGTAGCGGATTTAACACTTCTGCAAATAATAATATTGTTTATTTTGGAAGTGTTAAAGCTCAAGTAAATAGTGCTTCAGTTTCTCAATTGATTGTAACGGTTCCTATAGGTGCTTCATACGCGCCAATTACTATATTAAATACTGGATCAGTTTTAATTGGTTCTAGTCTGAATTATTTTACACCTACCTATGCCGTAGCTAATAAAAAAACAATACTAGCTTTTGAAGCTAAGATTGATTTTAGTGTAGGCGTAAAGCCCGTATCTGAAACCGTAGGAGATTTTGATGGTGACGGAAAATTAGATATTGCAGTCATCAATAATTCAAATAATACCTTATCAGTTCTGAGAAATATTGGTACTGGTGGGGCAATGTCTTTTGCTACTAAAGTGGATTTTAATACTGGAAGTAACCCTCAAACCATTCATTACGGTGATTTGGATGGAGATACTAAGCTTGATTTAGTGGTAACAAATTTGTGGGATAATACTATTTCTATTTATAGAAACACAAGTACGATTGGTACAATTAGTTTTGCTGCTAAAGTAGATTATCCAACTGATTTGAATCCTGCATATGCTGCGATAGGAGATTTTGACAATGATGGTAAGTATGATATTGCCGTTGCTAATTATTCGGGAAGTTTAACTAGTAATGATGGTACGGTTTCAATATATAAAAATATTAGTACCGGTTCTGGAACTATTAATTTGGCAACTCGTACAAATTTGATCACCGGACAGAGACCACTCTGTATAGCATTAGGAGATTTAGATGGGGATTATAAATTGGATCTAGCTGTAACCAATTGGGAAACTGGTTCTATTTCGGTATTCAGAAATTTAAGTAGTTTGGGTAATATTAGTTTTACAACAAAATCAGATCTAACCACAAATCAGAATCCGTTATTTGTAGCAATGGGTGATTTAGATGGTGATGCAAAATTAGACTTAGCTGTAGCAAGTTCAAATAGACTTTCAATTCTAAAAAATAAAAGTAGTTTTGGCATTATTTCCTTTGATACAAAAAAAGACTTTATACCAGAGGGGAGTCCTGTTTCAGTTGATATAGATGATTTGAATGGAGACGGCAAACCTGATATCTCAGTAGTTCAAGTTGGTAGTAATGGCAATCAAATTTCATTATTCAATAACACAAGTGTATCTGGGTCAATTGATTTTGACGAAAAAGTTAGTTTAAGTTCAGGTTTAGCGCCTTATCAAGTAATAATTGCAGATTTAAATGGAGATGGTAAGTCTGATATTGTAACAGTGAATAGTGAGTCGAACACTATTTCAATTTTGAAGAGTTCGCCAAGTTTTGTTAATGCTTTACCACCACCCATTATAACAAGTTTCGTTCCTTTAAGTGCAAATATCGGAACAAATATTACAATAAATGGATCAGGTTTCAATGCTGTTGCAGATAATAATATGGTGTTTTTTGGCGGTGTAAAGTCGAAAGTAATATCTGCATCTGCAACAAAACTAATTGTAGAAGTACCACTTGGTGCAAGTTATGGACCAATTGCTGTCATGAATAAGGGTACTTTACAAACAGGTGTATCAAATGCAATTTTTAACCCCATATTTTATCCTAATAAATCGAGTTTAACTTATAAAGATTTTGCCACAATTCAGTCATTTAGAACAGGCGAGTTTCTTTCAAGTACAAGAGATGCAGAAACAGCTGATATTGATGGGGATGGGAAATTAGAAATGTTAACTGTAAATACTGATTATGATAATCCAATGATTTCTATTTTAAGAAATAAGAGCAAAGTTGATTCAGTCTCATTTGATGTAATTCTTAATATCGTAACCAATAAATTACCAAGAAAGCTGAAATTAGCTGATATTGATCAAGATGGAAAGTTAGATTTGATTATTATTGATGGATTCAATGAAGAAGTATCCATATATAAGAATAATAGCACAATTGGATCTTTTGCGTTTGGAAACAAGATTTCTTATTCGATTGGTACATCACCAAGTGCTTTGTCAATTGCAGATGTAGATGGTGATGGTTTATTAGATGTTTTAGTAAGTATTTGGGATAATCAAGTGGCTGTATATAGAAACAAAGGGAATTTATTGTTTGACACAAAAATAAATTACGCTATTGGATTTTCACCTTCTCATATTGTGATGGGTGACCTAAATGGGGATAATAAACCTGATATCCTAGTAGCTAATTATGATGGCAGGAGCTTTTCAGTATTGAAGAATAATAGTACAAGTGGTTTGATTAATTTTATAGATCGGACAGATTTTGTTTCGGGGATTAGATCTGAACATTTAAGTATTGGAGATTTAAATGAGGATGGTAAGTTAGATGTAGTTGTGGTAAATAAAAATGATAAGACAATTTCTGTTTTTAAGAATATTAGTAATGCTGGGTTGATTCAATTTGATAATCAATTAGTCTATAAAGCTGGTACTGAAACAGAAGAAGCTGCAATTGGTGATATGAATGGGGATGGTAAACCAGATATTGTAGTAGCTAACTATGGAAATTTGTACAATTTCGAATCTGGTGAAATTACATTGTTGAAAAATATAAGTGCAAATGGTAACTTAAGTTTTGATGATTCACAAACAATCAGGTCATTTGGTTTGTATAGTACTATGGATTTAGCAGATATGGATGGAGACGGGAAATTGGATATCGTAACCATTCAAAGTGGTAATGCGGTATCAATTGGCTTGAATAAACCAAGTTTCCCAACGTCCATTGTTTCTTTTACACCTATGAGTGCTGCAAATGGTGCAATTGTAACAATAGAAGGGATCAATTTTAATGCTGTTTTAGCAAATAATATCGTTTATTTTGGTAATCTTAAAGCAGCAATTGTAAGAGCGAGTTCAACGCAGCTAGTTGTAAAAGTTCCAGCAGGTGCATCCTTTGCACCTATAACGGTGCTGAATATTGGGAAAGGCTTGACGGCAGTGAGTAAATTAAATTTTACACCGCAATTTAGTCCGCCCAAAACTAGTATTACAAATAATGATTTCTTAGAAAAGCAAGAGTTTACAACTGGTAGAGCGCCTTCGACAATCAATTCTGGTGATTTTGATGGGGATGGTTTATTAGATATAGTAACTGCAAATTATTTTGGCAATTCTATCTCCATTCTAAGAAAAAACACAAATAGTGGGATAATCGGATATGATGAAAATTTAGATATCGAAACAGGTTTATATCCTCAATTTGTTGAAATTGCTGACATGAATGGTGATGGGAAATTAGATTTATTGGTTGCCAATTCAGGGGATAATAATTTTAAAATACTAATCAATCAATCCAATGGGATTGGGAATATTCAATTTGATGTAAAGTATTCCTATACGACAGGGGGGAATCCAATTTCTTTGGCCGTTTCTGATTTGAATTTAGATGGGAAATTAGATGTTGTAGTGGTTAATCAATCAGATAATAACTTGTCAGTGTATTTAAATAATGGAACAAACGATAAAATTATTTTTGGCTCATCAGTAAAATATCCAGTAGGGTTAGATCCAAAAAGTGTTGTAATTGGTGACGTAAACAATGATAGTTATAATGATATTGTAGTGAATAATCAAGGTGCTAGATCTATAAGTGTCCTTTATAATAATGGTTCAGGTGGCTTATTACCCAAAGTGGATTATAATACTGGATTACTACCATCCTCCATTGCGGTGGGTGATCTAAATAATGATGGCAAGTTGGATTTAATCGTAACACATCAGGCTACAACAACAAGTTTTTCGAATGTTTCCGTATTAAAAAACACAGGCAATGCTTTTGTTGGGCAAGTGACTTATCCGACAGACGAAAAGCCATATGCAGTCAAATTAGGTGATTTGGATGGAGATGGAAAAATAGATATTACAGTTGCTAATAATGGAAGTAGTAATATTTCATTGTATAAAAATATCTCTACATCAACTGATTTGAAATTCAATGAAAAAGTGACTATTGCTGCAATGACCAATCCTGCATCAATTCATATTGCAGATGCTGATGGAGATGGTAGGCCTGATTTAATTACACCAGCTACAACAATTTTTGGTGCATCAATTGGTATTTCTAAAAATGTATATCCATTAACGATTACAGCCAATAATCAAAAAATTTGTACAGGCTCAATAAGTGCATTTGATAACCAAAATTTCACTGTGACTGGTTTGGTGAATAATGATAGAGTTGCGAATGTGAAAATGACGAGTACAGGATCTACTGCATCTTCTTTAGCTGGAACCTATCCAATCATTCCTTCAGATGCAGTTGGCACAGGTTTAAATAATTATAGAATCACTTATGTAAATGGAACATTAACTAAAGAAGCACCTATTCCAAGTAAAAGATTAGATCCAATAGATGTAAGTATTAATGTCAATAACAAAGTACAATTGAATGCACGAAACTTTGGTGTAACAGGTACACAATATAGTTGGACTCCTTTTTATAATTTAAACAATAGCACTATTGCCAATCCAATTGCTACTTTAAATAAGCAAGAGGAGTATAGAGTTGAAATAAAAACTCCATCTGGCTGTGTTACGGTAGATACTGTCTTAACAAGGGTACATGCCGATAAGTCTATTTATGTGCCAAATGCATTTTCGCCCAATGGAGATGGAATCAATGATGTGTTAAAAGTGAAATTAGTAGGATTTAGTAAACTAAACAATTTTGTAATATATAACAGATATCGTTGGTTTTTATTTAGTACAAACGATGTAAACAAGGGATGGAATGGTACATCTTGGTACAGATTAGAAGCGGGCACCGGCACCTATTATTGGAGTGTATCTGCAACAGATATGAATGGGCAAATTGTTCAGAAAACTGGATCCGTTTTACTCATGAAATAGTTGGATATACTACCGCTAAATTGTTTTAATCTGGAAAATAATAAAATATGCTTCGAAAAAATACATCCTCTATCTATAATATTCATTTCAGAATTTTATTTTTAGTGGTTTTGCTTCAATTAACAACTAAAATTATTGCTCAGGATCCCCGTTTTTCGCAATATCAAAGTTCTCCGTTTACCATCAATCCCTCCTATATTGGTAAGGATGTGGTTGATTGGCGCGTTGCAATGAATCTAAGAAGTAGTTCAATGGAATCAGTGAATATGACCAGTCCCAATACATCCACTATATCTCTAGAAAAGAATTTGTTTTCAAATACAGATAAAACAAGCCAATTTGGAATAGGGGTGATGCTGTTAAATGATGGGGGCGCTGACGAGATTTTAAGAAGTAATTATGTTGGATTGGCATTGGCTTATAATTTACAAATATCCGAAAATAGCTTTATTGGATTAGGACTATCCGCACATCAAGCCAATCGTTTTATAGACTTGAATGCAATCCGTTTTGAATCACAATTTGGCAGTGATGGATTTCAAAATTCAATCCCTTCGGGTGAGTATAATTACATGCCAAATAGTAACTATTGGAGTCTAAACCAAGGGCTTAATTATACATTTAACAAAGAAAATTGGGGATATGCTATTGGGGCTTCCTATTTTAATTCAAATAAACCGATGGAAGGTTTTTTTACCAATAATAAGTATCAATTGAAGTCAAAAGTGAGCTATCAAACCAAATTTTGGATGAATATTGGAGGATATGACGCTGACAAGACAGTCCATTTATCTCATTTAAGTGAATACCAAGGAACTTATGAAATACATAGTTTAGGCTTCATTTATAAACATGGATTCACAAATTCCGATATAATTAGAAGTTTAAACATTGGTTTTTATAAAAGATTTACAGAAAAGTCCTACCCATATATTGGTATCGAAACCAAAAAATGGATCGCTGGTTTAAGTTATGATATACCGACAGTTGACAAATCTGCCATTAATTCGAGTTTTAAAAGCATAGAATTAAGCTTTGTTTTACAACTAACTGGTTCGAAATCTAAAGACAAAAGATACACAATAGACAATGTAATGGTGTATTAAGCTTGTTTTAAATTCATTTATCCCTCATTAAATGCGCTATTTAAGGTTTTAATAGCGCATTTTTTATTCATATATTATTCACAAAAAGTATTGTAATTATTGTTAATCAATGAATTATACAATAATTACATGTTTCATATTGTATATTTTAAGATATAAGACATATTTCTACAGATACAAGTAGTTGTAGTATTTATTCTAAATGAGTTATGACATATATTCGCGACGTTTTAAAATAAATTTTAATTATATATAATATGAATAAGTTGAAAATTGTTGCTATTTTGTTTTTAGCCCTTTTTAATTTTTATGAATTATTTGCACAAATTCCAATATCTGTTCCTTTTAACGAAGGTTTTGTTGCAAGGCAAAAAACAAACTTAAACTCAGTTGATGCTTACAAAATTTATTCAAATGCTGATTTAAACATAAGAAAATCATTTTTTGTTCAATATGTTTCTTCAGGAAACATTTTCGTGGCTCAGGGCAATGATATCATTGGATTTTGTAGACTTGAGTTCTTAAATGGCAAGGTTATTGAGATTCCTGGTATTATAAATTGGCAAGAAAAAGATGGAAATACAACCTTGCTTCTCGGATTCATACCAACCAACAGTACTAGAATTAACTTAAAAGATTATAATGGTTCAACTAATGACTATTTCATTGACGGTGGTACTGCTCAGACCAATATTGCAAATAATATTTACACAGCTAATATTGGTTTAAAATATAATAACCGAACTTTGACTTTAACGGACGGTGCTAATTTATCGGGTAGTGCGGATCAGCCAGATATTAATACCTTAAATGCTTATTTAGCAGCCGTTAGACTTTTAGACCCTTCCGGACCGGTAACCGTTAATGCTTTGACTACCGCTGACCAAACACCAACTTTAACAGGTACTGTTACACTAAATTCTGGAGAAGTGTTGAGTGTTATTGTAAATGGGGTTTCTTATACAGTAGCAGGGGGGAATTTAACAGTTTCTGGTAATACTTGGACATTAAACATACCAACCACAACTCCAGTAGGAACCTATGAAGTAACTGCAGTGATTACAAATTCGGGGGGGTATATTTTAACAGATGCTACTACCAACGAGTTAATTATTCTACAACCTATATTAACAGCTAGCGGAACTCTCAAAACTTTTTCAACATGTTCTGGATGTGCTGTTGCACCTCAGAGCTTTACTGTTTCAGGTACCAATTTATCTACAAATAATATAGTAATCACTGCGCCAACTGGGGTTCAAGTATCTACAATTGCGAATAGTGGATTTGCTACAAGCATCATTATAGCCCCAACCTCTGGCACAGTTACAACAACAACTGTTTATGCGAAATTGACTAATAATGCCACTTCAGTGACTTCTGGCGTTATTTCTGTGACATCCACAGGTGCTGCAGCAAAAACAATTACTGTTACTACGAATACAGATAATGCTTTGAGTTTTGATGGTTCAAGTGATTATGCGAGCTTGCCTTCTGCTTTTGCATCAGCATACAACAATTCTGCTGTAACAATTGAAGCTTGGATTAAAACAACAGATGCGAAAGCTATCAATGAAATTATTGGATGGGGTAGTTCAACAGTAAATAATAATGTAGTTGAATTTAGAACTTCCTATGGAAAACTTCAATTTATTTTAAATGATGGCACTAAATTTTATGGATTAGAATGTACTACCCCTGTTAATACGGGAAAGTGGGTGCATGTCGCGGTGGTTAAATCTGGATCAAGTGCAGTATTGTACGTTAATGGCCAAGTTGCTAGTGTTACGGCAAATGGTGATATTACTTCGACTCCTACTTTAGATAGATCAAATATTGGACTTTTAGCTTACAAGACCTCTAGCACTTCTTATGGTCCTATCGCCGGGTCATTTTTCAATGGGGGCATCGATCAACTAAGGGTTTGGAATACAGCAAGAACTAGCTCTGATATAGCTGCAAATATGTTTGTCGAAATGTCAGGTAATGAAACGGGGTTAGTTGCTAGTTATGATTTTAATCAAGGTGTTGCAAATGGAACAAATTCTATTACAACGGTAAATGATAATTCTTCTAATGCATACAATGGAACATTAACAACTTTTGCACTAACAGGCACATCTTCGAATTTTGTGGCAGGTTTTATCCCATCCATTTCTGCTCCTGGAAATGTTACTCTTGTATCAGTTGGTAATACTTTACAATTATCAAATGGTTTAATTGGTGGCGTTTGGAGTTCTGGAACTACTTCCAGAGCAACAGTTTCAAGTTCTGGACTTGTAACTGGTGTTTCAAGTGGATCAGTTAGGATACAATATGCTATTTGTGATAAAGTCGTTTATTACGATTTGAATGTTGTTACTCCAACAATTACAGCTACTGGTACTTTAAAACAGTTTACCACTTGTTCTGGTTGTTCAGTTGCGCCACAATCATTTAATGTGGCTGGAACTAATTTAGGATCAAATATTGTCATCACCTCTCCAGCAGGTTTCGAAATAGCTACATCAGACGTTGGTACATATAGTTCTACTATTTCTTTAACTCCAATTTCTGGTACAGTAGCTACAACTTCAATTTATACGAGATTAATCAACAACGCTTCTTCTGCAGTTGGTGGTGATTTCAATATTACTTCAACAGGTGCTACAACTAGAAACGTTACAGCAACTGTAAATACGGATAATGCATTAATGTTAGATGGGTTTGATGATCACGTTGATTTAGGAGATGTTTTAGATATTTCTTCTCTACCATATACAAAAGAAGCTTGGGTATATTGGAAAGGATCTTCTAATGCTTATTCTGAAATTATTACTAAAGATGTTGTTCAAGCCTTTGCAATTACAAATAGCAATAAATTACATGCAAATTTTGGTAATGGATCAACATGGGGTTCTGGATTAAATTCAACTACATCAATACCGTTGAATAAATGGACTCATGTCGCAGTTACTAGAGATGCAAATGGAGTTGTTAAATTATATATCAATGGTATATTAGATGCCTCTACCGCTACTTTAAGCTTTAATGGAAGTACTTCTGGAGTTACATTAATTGGTAGTAAAAGATGGTCTAATAATACAAACTATGAAAACTTTTTTAATGGTGCGATTGATAATATCAAAGTGTGGAATGTTGAAAAAACAGCTTCAGAGATAGTCAATAATATGTATGTAGAATTGAGTGGAAATGAGCCAAGTTTATTGGCATATTATAATTTCAACCAAGGCGTCTCGGCTGGAAGTAATAGTGGTGTTTCAATTTTATATGATCAATCTTTAAGTGGGAACAATGGAACTTTATTGAATATAGCAAAATCAGGAACCACATCAAATTTCATATCTGGACCAATACAAGATATTACTGCAGCAGGTAACGCAACCACAGTTTTAGCTGGTGGAACATTGGCATTGTATAATGGTTTAACAGGTGGTGTATGGTCTAGTTCAAATAATAATGTCGCTACCATTAATGCCTCTACTGGTTTGATTACTGGTGTGGCTGGTGGTAATGCAACTTTCTCTTATACCATCTGTGGTAAAGTTGTAACCTATAATGTCACCGTATTGGTACCTACTCTTACCACTGGTACTTTAAAAACATTTACATCTTGTTCTGGTTGCACGATTCCTGCTCAAAATTTCACAGTTTCTGGAACGAATTTAGGTTCAAACGTCATTATAACTGCACCAACAGGATTTGAAGTTTCAAATGCTTTAGCTGGTACTTATAGTACTACATTATCATTAACGCCTACATCTGGCACTTTGGCTACTACCAATGTTTATGCTAGATTAATCAATAATGCAACAACTGCATCTAATGGCAATTTCACAGTTGGTTCTACAGGAGCTGCATCAAAAACAGTGGCGGCAACTGTAAATACGGATAATGCGTTGAATTTTGATGGTACTAGTTCAATTAATATCGGTCAACCATTAAATTCTGGTAGTTCATATACTTTGGAAGCTTGGATTAAATATGACGGAACGACTGGTACTTCACATAATATCATCTCATCAAATCAAAATCCATTTTTTATAAGTGGCGATTTGTTAAGAGCTGGTGTAAATGGAGCATATAGTATTGTTGTTAACCCAACTCCACTCGAGAAAAATAAGTGGTACCATGTAGCTGTTAGTTTTGATGATGCAGCTAATACAATGAAACTTTATGTAAATGGGGTAGAAGTTAATTCTGCTACAACCAGCTTATCTTATACATTAGCATCCGGCGAACCTGTATTTATTGGATCACATAGTTCAGCATCTCCTGGTTTTACTCCATCTTCTATTTTCAAAGGAAATATAGATGAAGTTAGAATTTGGAATACAGTAAGATCTGCTTCAGATATTCAAAATAATATGTTTAAAGAATTGAAAGGTGCAAGTGAAGCTAATTTAAAAGCTTACTATACCTTCAATCAAGGTATTGCAGGTGGAAATAATATTTCTATTGCTAGTTTAACAGATAATTCAACAACTGCAATAAATCGCTCATTCTCTGGATTTACTTTAACAGGCGCTACATCAAATTTTGTAACCGGTTTCATTCCAGAAATTGTCGGTGCATCTATTTTAAATAAAGGTTTAACAACTACATATACAGATGGATTAACAGGTGGTGCTTGGTCTTCAAGTAATACCAATATTGCGACTGTAAATTCAGCTACGGGATTAGTTACAGGTGTGAATCCTGGAACAAGTACCATTACTTATACTATTTGTGAAAAAACCGTTTCTAAACTGGTAACCGTTGTTGTACCTGCAATCACAAAGACAGGTACTTTGACTAGTTTCAATACTTGTTTAGGAACAGCTTCTGCTGCTCAAACATTTACGGTGAGTGCGCAATATTTAACTTCGGATTTAGTATTAACTGCACCTACAGGATATGAACTAGCAACAAGCGCTGGTGGCACTTATTCAACTACTTTGAGTATTGTCCCATCATCTGGAACAGTGAGTGCGAGATCAATCTATGTTAGATTGTCAACAGCTTCTGTAAATGGTCAATCTGGTAATGTATCTATAACATCTACGGGTGTAGCTACTCAAAATATAGCAACAGGCAATGCCTCTGTGACAAGAACTGTTGCAGCTGCTGTGACGATTAGTTCAAATGCGATAAATAATAGTATTTGTGCTGCCACGAATGTGGTATTTACCGCGACACCAACTAACGGTGGGAATGCGCCAACCTATCAATGGAAATTAAATGGCAATAGTATTACAGGTGCAAATAGTGCAACTTATTCTACTACTGCTTTAACCAATAATGATGTAGTGACCGTATTAATGGGGTCTAGTTTGACATCATGTGTAACAGCTACGCCTGCAACTTCTAATTCAATTACAACTACAGTAACATCCATACCTCTAACACCAGGAAATATAACTGGCCAGTCTGTGATTTGTATGAATTCAAATCAAGTGTATAGTGTTGTTGCTGTTCCTGGAGCTACATCTTATACATGGGTAGTTTCTGGGGACTTAACGGCAACCACATCTGCCACTAATGTCTTAAATATTACTGCAGCTAATAATGCTGGTTCAGGTACTATAAAAGTGTTGGCAAATAATGTTTGCGGAAGTTCTGTATATAGTAATGTATTCAGTGTGACTGTGAGCAATCAGCCTGCTCCAACTGCTAATTTTACAGTATCTGCAAATACTTTATGTTTAACCAATGCTGGTGTGACATTTACAAGCACAAGTACACCAAACGCTACAACAAATTCTCCAATAGGTACTTATTCATGGACATTCGGTGATGGTGCAACAGCATCTACTTCAACAACAAGTAATACCTATACTAGTTCAGGTAGTTTTGATGCAATTTTAACTATCGAAGATGGGAATCAATGTACTTCTTCATTCTCCAGCAGAATCACAGTAGACCCAATTAGCGTGGCTGGTACTGGAACAGCAGCTGCTTCAACTATTTGTGTAGGATCAAGCACCGTTTTAACTTTAACAGGAAACACAGGAACTATACAATGGCAGCAATCTACAGATGGTATCAACTTTACAAATATCAATGGTGCAACTTCTGCGTCTTACAATACAGGTAGTTTAAGTAATACGACTTACTATCAAGCCGTAGTAACAAGTGGTGCATGCAGTACTGCTACAAGTGGTGTTGTTACTGTCACAGTTAGTCCAACTCCAGCTGTTACTTTAGGACAAGTTGCGAATGTGTATACTTCTGCAACAAGTTTTGATTTAACCTATAACAATGCATTGGGTACTCCAGATGAATACAGTATTAGTTCAGTTGCTCCAAATGCTTTACCTAATTTTACTACAATCAATAATTTTGGTTTGATAGGAAGTCCAATCACAGTTGCAATTCCTGCTTCTGTAACTGGTACTTATAACTTTAACATGACAGTTAAGAATGGGGCGTTGGGTTGCACATCTACTGTTATTCCATTTACAGTCACTGTTGTTACTGATCCTCCTGCTAACTTATCTTACAATACGCCAAATGTTTATAATGTGGGTAACACAATTACTCCTTTAAATCCAACCAGCACAGGTGGACCAATTACACAATATACGATTGGACCAAGCTTGCCAGCAGGATTAACTATTGATCCAACTACCGGTATTATTAGTGGTTCGCCTTCTGCAGTATCAACTCAAACTAGTTATACGGTAACTGGAACCAATGCTTCTGGTACAGTAACTGCAACAGTGGTGATCACAGTAAATGTGGCACCGCCTGTAAGTTTATCTTACAATACGCCAAATGTATATAGAGTAGGTACAACCATTATTGCATTAAATCCAACAAGCACAGGTGGACCAATTACACAATATACGATTGGACCAAGTTTACCTGCTGGTTTAACCATAGATCCTACTACCGGTATCATTAGTGGTACACCAACAGCTACTTCGCCTCAAACAACTTATATTGTTACAGGTACCAATGCATCTGGTACGGTGACTTCAACTGTGGTGATTACAGTGAATTCAAGTGTGGTGCCTCAACCTCAAGGAGCTTTAGATGCGGTGGATTATGGTTTATTGGCTTCAGATACAGTGAAGCTTAAATTAACTACATCCAATGGAACAGCGCCATTTACTTTGATATTGAGTAATTCAGTGAATACAAATAAGGATACGATTAGTAATTTAATGCCAACAAATAATGTGGTTGAGTTTTTACAAAAGCGATTAGACACAACCAAAGTATTTACAATTTTTAAATTGACTGACGCAAATAATAATGCTAGAACAAGTGGTTTTACAAAAGATACAACAATAGTAAGGGTATTAAAACCTCAGATTCTGTTGACATTAAAGGCAGATCCTGCAGTGAAACAAGCGGATAATAGCTTTAAAACAAGATTATTATTAAAGATCAAGAATGCAGGTCAGTTAAATTTGCGTAACGTACAAGTGAATGCGAATTTAAGTACGGTTTTCCCTACAGGTATCACTTATGTATTAGACAGTGTCAGGGTATTAAGTGGTGGTCTTGTGTTGAATCCTAATTATTCTGGTGCAGGTTCTGCAACATCAGCATCAAGTACAGAATGGCTATCAAATGCGTCTTCAAATGGATCAACCAAATCCTTAGCTGTTTTAGATGGTAACTATTTATTTAATAGTGGAGTGAACTTAAATCAATCAGAAGAAGGGGAAGTAGCCTACTATGTTTCGATAGGTGCAACAACACAAAATGTAGTTTTGAAATTACAATTCGAAACTGCAGGTGATGGGGTATTAGTGAAAAATGATGGTAGTTCGAGCGCACAACAAACTACTTCAATATCTGATGATGGAACAAATATTGCTCAACATCCGGATATTACAAATGATGGATTTACTTTACCTACCTATGTTCCTTTATTCCCTAACGAGAAAATAGGAGCTAGTTTGAATGTGGGTTCGGCAACGCCAGTGACAGGTGGATACCAATTCCACTTCACAGCAAAAGTGAAGAACTATGGTAATGTGAACCTGGATAGTATCAGAATCCAATACAATTTGAATGAGATCTTCCCTGCACCAGATCAAGCAGTTTTAGTGAGTAATCCGACTTTGACGCGCGGTAATCTTGTTTATAATGTAAACAATTACAATGGTTATAGTAATGTGAACCTATTTGATTATGGTGGTGATTTGCAAGTGGGTGATAGTGCAACTTATGAGTATGACTTAAAAGTAACTACTGCAAGAACGGCTTATACATGGCAAAACTATTTTGTAGCCTATGGTAGATCGGTGAACAGTGGCCAATTCATAAGTGATACATCAATGGCCGGTGTCGACCCAGATCCAAATAAGGACAATGATCCAATAGAAAAATTCTACACTGGAGCAACCATTAATTACGATAAACCAGCACCACCAACGGTAGAAAACAAAACTTATACTTTTGGGGAGTCAAAGCCAGCGACTATTGGTGGATTAGTAAAGTCTACACCTACAGGTACCATTCCTGTATGGTGTGATATGAAAACTGCTGCATGTAGTGTAACACCTCCACCAACACCAACTGAAATTGGTAAACATATTTATGCACTGAGGTCTTATGATACCACTACTTTGTTGTATAGTGAAGTATTAGTGTATGATACAGTGATTATAAAGCCACCAGTTCCTGTTGTGGTGAATAAGAAATATATCATTGGTACGAGTACGAACCCTAATAATATTGCTGGGCAAGTGACTGGTATGACTGGAAGTACTTTAAACTATTTCAAAAATGCTGGACTATTAAGTTCAATCCCAACATTAGGAGTTGTGCCAGGTATAACAAGGTATACAACTAGTCAGACAGTAAATGGTATAGAAAGTGATACGGTTGGATTTACGGTGACAATGCTGGATCCTAAAACGATGTTGCATTTACAAAAAATAGCAGAAGAGCCTAAGTTGCAAACGAATTCAACTTTCAATATTACATACACTTTCTTAGTGAATAATAGAACGGATGAGCCAATGAGTAATGTTTTGGTAGTGGATAATTTGCAAAACACTTTCCCTCAGCCAACCGCATTTACAAAAGTAAGTTTGTCTAGTACTGGAGGTTTAGTGACGAATAACGGATTTAATGGAATGAGTGATATCAATCTGTTAAGTGGTACGAGTTCACTTGCAGCATTTGCAATAGATACAATTCGTTTAACGATTAATTTACAACCTAAAGGTTATACTGGTACAGTAAATAATGTGGCTGTAATTACAGCAACTACGCCTTACGGGGTGATTAATATGAATTCTTCATCACAATCATTTGCAAATGAAACTTCTAAAACACCTACAACTTCAGTAATTCCTGATTTAACAATCGATATTCCTGAAGCTTTCTCTCCAAACCGAGATGGTGTGAATGATCGTTTTGTAATTTTAAAACCATTTGGAACTACTTTAGAATTAGAAGTATTCAATCGTTGGGGTAATGTAGTGTATGCAAATGGAAATTATAATAACGAATGGGATGGAAGAGGAACCAATAATTTCATAGGACAAGATTTAATGGATGGTGGATACTACTATACATTAAAAGCGAAGTCTGCAAATGGCAATATTCAAATATTTAAAGGATTCGTTTTAATACAGAGATAAAATGAGAAAAAACAGTATAATATTATTTTGCTTGCTTGGTCTATGCTTATCATTAGATTCAAGAGGCCAATCTTTGCCCATGTATTCTCAATACATGTACAATATGGTGAACATCAATCCAGCTTATGCGGGTAGCAGAGGGGTGCCAAGTATCTCTGCTATTTGGAGAGAGCAGTGGGTAGGACTGCCAGGTTCGCCATCTACAAAGTCTTTTTCTTATGATATGCCTACAGAAAATAAGAAGATGGGCTTAGGTGTTCAATTATTTGACGACAAATATGTGAACTATATTAAAAGAACAGGATTGAATTTGTACTATAATATCAAAATTCCAGTTTCAGAGAATGGGGTGTTGAGTATGGGTTTAAAAGGGGGTATATACAATGATACTAAAAACTTGAATAGTGCTTATTTAGGAGCAAGTAGCAAATACCTAACCGATGTAACTTATGCCAATAATTTTAATAGAATTGTGCCTTTAGCAGGTGCTGGTATCTATTATAATGATGATAAATTTTATGCTGGTTTCTCAGCTCCGGATGTTTTGGTATTTTCTAAGGTTAAAGATTATAATTCTGATAACGCATTGTTTCAAGTAAACGAGATTCATTATTTTTTAACAGCTGGTTATTCATTTGATGTGAATGAGGATGTACAGATTAAGCCTTCTGTATTAATGAAAGCGACAAGTGGTGCACCACTTGAATTTGATTTAAATACCAATGTTTGGTTACACAATATTATAGGTGCTGGTGTATCTTATAGAACCAATGAATCTGTTTTAGCGATGGTTGAAACGCAGGTAACACCTCAAATAAGATTTGGTTATGCTTATGATATGCCTTTTAAAAGACCTAATTCACATGAATTGTTTTTACGTTATGAATTAGGGCGCCTATTCCCAAAATCAAAATCTTATAAGACTAATTAATTATGAATAAATTATTATATAAACTAAGCCTGACTTTTGGTTTATTTGTGAGTATGACGATTTCTGGTCAGCTAATGGCGCAGGATGCTACAGGAATGCAGAAGAAATTATTAGTAAGAGATTCTTTGGATTTTAAAAATACCCATACTGGTTTCAATACAAAAGCTAAAGAATTTAATCCTATCCCATTTAAAGATGGATTGTTATTTGTTTCTAATAAGCAAACTGCGGTCAATAAGTATGGCTTTAATAAAGTTTATTGGTTGCCTAAATCCATGATTGGAAAAAAAGATAGTTTAAACAAATCCTATGTATTAAATGATGAATTTACTGCACCAACAAGTAATGACAATAATATCCTTTACAGGTATAATAAAAAGAAAGTAAGGATGGCTAATAATGCCATTGAAAATAAGTTTGCTGAATTTGTGCCAGAAGAAAGCTTTGCTATTGATGATACAGCAGCATATATCGTGTATCCGCAATTATCCAACAGAAAAATTGCTGGTGAATACAAGTGGGAATTATGGGAAGCCAATTTAGTTGATGGCAAGTTGAAAAATGCACATAAGATTATCATTAAAGATTCTGCAGCAGATTATATCAATCCGTTTTTATCAGCAGATAAAACAAAATTATACTTTTCAAGTAATAGGGCAGGTGGCAAGGGCGGTTTTGACATTTATGTATTAGACAAGGTAAATGGAGTTTGGAGTGTCAACCCAGTTACAAATGCATGTGTTAATACAGCATCTGATGAAATAAATCCTACTGTAAATGGGTTCGATTTATTATTTAGTTCGAATAGAGCTGGAGGTATGGGAGGATTTGATGTTTATCGTGTATCTATTCAGCCAAGTATAACATTTTGTGATGTAAACAATTTAGGTTATCCAGTGAATACTGCAGCTGATGATTCAAGAATCATTCAGTTAAATTCAGATTTTTATGTTTCAAGCAACCAATTAGGTGCTATGGATATTGCGGCTATTCAATATAAACCAGTATTTATTCCTGTTTCTGGGCAGTTGGCCTATTTGAAAGATTCAACATTGTCTCCTAATCAAGCGTTGTATGTATATGACAATGATACCCAAAAAGTAGTAGATACTATTTATACAGATGCAAATGCAAAATACAATTATGCTGCCAAGCCTAATCGTAATTATCGTATTCAAACAAAAAATGCAGACGGTATTGAAGAATCTTTTGCATTAACAACTACCGATATAATAACATCACCTATCTTATTTGCAACAAACTTAAAAGGTAGAAGCCCAAGACAAATTAAAGACTCTACTGAAAAGGTATGGGCAGCTATCGAACAAAAGCGTCAAGACAGCATAGCAGCTGTAAGTTTAGAATCTAAGTTTATCGTTTACTATGGTTTTGATAAAGCTGTTTTAACTGCAAAGGAGAAATTGGTTTTGGATAGCTTATACAATAAATTACTAAAAATGCCTTCTACTTACTTAATTGTAGGTGCGTTTACAGACTGTGTGGGGTCATTTAAATACAACTATACTTTATCTGTCAATAGAGCAAAGTATGTAGTGAATTATTTAAAGAAAAAGGGATTGCCATCTAGTCGTTTTGTATCCAATGGTTATTCTAAAAATTATACCATCACACCTTGTACAGTTAGTTTAAATAAAAAGGCGCAACAAAATAATCGTCGTGCTGAGATTGTATTGAGTGATGTAGGTAATACCAATTGGGCAAAATTAGAGAAGGAAAGAGGGAAGTCTTATTATGCGGTGTATGATAGTAAAAAGAATATCATTCCAACCAAAACAGTTCTATCTAAGGCTGTTGTAAGTATTGCAGTTGAAAAGAGTACAGATCTAGCTTCTGCCTCTGTAGGAACATCAGTTAAGAAAAAGAAATTGAATGATGTAAATACAAAGGGTGGGCCATCTTTAAACGCTCCTTTAGTAGCTACTCCAGAAAAAAATGTTGTAACAATAGAGGAGAAATTACCTGCTGAAGTTAAAACAAAAGTTAGTGATCCAGTTGTTGTTAAGCCTATAATAGCTAAAACTAATATTGTTAAACCGGTTATTGCGAAGTCAGTTGATACTAAGGCAAGTTCAAAATCTATTGTTAAATCTGAAGTTAAATCTATAGTTAAATCTGATGTTAAATTGGTTGCTGCTCCATCTACTTATGTAGATGATGAAATTAGTAAAGCGGAGATCTTAAAAGCATTGGATTCTTTAGCTAAATTAAGAATAGAGCAGGATCGTATAGTTGAGTACCTGACTAAACGTATTAACAAGAAGCCTATTGATATCATGGTTAGTTCGGATTCGGTTACTATTGAAATCTATGACAATGCGGTGCATGATAAGGATTCTGTATCTATTATATTCAACAACAGAATTATTGTAGATAAGCAAGAGTTAAAAGTGAATAAGCCTATCCAATTTAAATTGAAAGTAAATAAGGATAAGAAGTACAATGAAATGATCATGGTAGCTGAAAACCTTGGTGCCGAGCCGCCAAATACAGCTGTGATGTTTGTGACAGAGAAAAATGGTAGAAGACAACAAATTATGCTTTCTACAGATATGCTTCATAATGAGGTTGTCTACTTCATTAGGATTGGAAAGGAATAAGATTAGTTTCATATGATAAAAGGCCTTGTTCGCAAGGCCTTTTTGATTTTTAGAACTAATTATACTGTATTTTTAAATTTCAGGAAAGTATTAATTTAAAAATTAGATATTGGATTATGATTGAAGTAATATATTTGGGTGGTGTGTTTTGTGCTATTTTAACTGTGTATGTGTTATTGTTTAAAAAAGACGCTTTAAGGTCATACGCCGATTATTTATTAGCTACATTTTTTATATTTGAAGCCTGGGCTGTAATCATGTATTTGTTAATTTATTCTGGATGGATTACGAACGTGCCACATTTTTATAAAACAGCTGCTCCAATTAATTTCCTATTCCCTGTTTTGACTTATTTGTATGTGAGAGCTGTCTTATATAATGAAAAAGGTTTTTCTAGAAAAGATATATGGCATCTTTTACCTTTTGTAGTTTTTATTATCAATTATATGCCTTTTTTTATCCTTCCAACTCAGGTAAAATTAGACATAGTTAATGCTACAACAAAAGACTTAAACCAAACCTACAAATACCAGGCGGGATATATTTCTGAACATTTGACCTATATTTTTAGGATATTTCAAACATTTGTTTATTTAGTTTTTCAATGGCGTCTAATTCTAGTTTATAAAAAGAATAATATAAACACATTAGTCCAAAATCAAATAAGTGCAATAGTAAAATGGTTGAAAATTTTTACTTGGGCATCTACTTTATTTGTAATAGCTTTTGTTGTTTTAATTTTTATTGCAATAGTTTACCAATCTATAAATATTCAAGGGTTATTAAACTATGTGCCCGGTATTTTAATCTCAGGTAGTTTTTTGGTGATTAGTAGTTATTTGGTGACACATCCAATCATTTTAGATGGATTACCATTTATAAAGTACAAGGATGTTGAAACTAATGTGTTGAATGAAGAAGTGACAAGATTGCCTTTTATAGAAGTTGATTATGCAAATGAAATTATACAACTAGACAACTACCTTCAAAATGACAAGCCCTATCTAAATACTAACCTTACTATAGGGCATGTAGCTATTGCTATTAATTTACCTATAAGGGAGTTGTCATATATAATAAACAATCATTATAAGTTAAGATTTACAGACTTAGTCAATTCTTATAGAATTAAACATATTATAGAAAAATACAAAGCAAATCCCAACCAATACACTATAGAAGCATTGGCTTTAGATCATGGTTTTAATTCAAAAAGTACCTTTTATAACTCATTTAATAAATTATATAAGATGTCACCTTTTGAATATTTAAAACAACATGCATCATAAGATTGCATAAATAATAGGTAATTACCTATTAAAATGTCTCAGTTTACGTAAGATTAGACTGATGTCTATCAATTGCTTCTTTAACCATTTCTTATTGTTTCTATTTTTAGGAATAATTTATATTTCTAATGGTTGAAACAAAGTTTAATTCTAAACAATCCAAAATTTGTTTATATATAGTATTAATTATAATATTTATATATGAATTTTCAAATGCACAATCCATTAGGCCATATATTTTAAATAGTGGGGGTAAGACCTATTTAAATAGTACAAATAAGCTTGATTGGAATTTAGGAGAATCAATTTCCATACAATATTATAAAGACATAAAATTGAATATACAAGCAGGTTTATTACAAAATCTAGCTAACAACAACATTATAGGATACGATAGTTCTAAATATGATATTGGGTTTGTACTTCAGGGGTATGACTCTTCTAGAATGTTTACAGATACAAGTAGTTTTTCGCCTTATGCACAAGAAATTACAAGATTAATCAGCGAGTTGAGTTTTGGTAAGGTTTCAAATTACAAAATTTACATGGGTGGAGTAGATAGTAGAAACCCAATTTTATTAACAAGTGAACTTCATGCTTTAACACTACAAGCAAGTTTAGATGGATGGCCGGATAAAAGATGGGATTGGTTAAGATCTATGACTGGTTTTTGGTATACTGTGCCTCTAAATTATAGGCCCATTATTAGTAATGCAATTACTTGGATAAATACAAATAAAAAACATTTTTTGATTGGCAGAATTCAACTGAAGAAGGAAGAATATATGGGAACGATATAAATAATAATGTAGTTAGAATGGGACCAGATGCTTCTGAATTATATTTGGTTGGGACTAGATTACCAGAAAACTACGAACCATTTAACCATAAAGTAACACTTTTAGTTTTTAATACTTTTAAAAATGATAGATTTGGATCTGCAGCTGCAAATACCCTATATGGATTTGGAGTTAAAAGACATAATGGAGATACCATTCCGCCATATCATAACTCAAAGAAAATACAAGGTGCATATTTATCTATTGATAGTTTCAATCTAAAAAATCAAAAATTTTACTATACAGTTGTTCATGAAATGGTTCATGCATATGGTGTTGGAACACATGATATAAATCCGAATGAGATTAATAAAGCATATGGTGTTTTGAGTTCATGGGGTGCAATAGAATCTATACATACACTGCCCGCTTGGGATAGGTATTTTTGGACAGGATGGTTGTCAAAAAATACAATAACAACAAACCCGTCAGAAATCGCAGATTTAAAAGGCAAGTTTTTATTAAGTGATACAAGTCGAAAATATATTCTCCAAATTGTTTCAGGTGACGCAAGAGGTTGTGGGGGTACCTATAAAGAATTGTTTGACGGGAAATGGTATACCTATACGGTGGACAATTGGGGAACTTTGACTTATACAGAGGGTATTGATAACACCAATTTCGGTGCTCCAATCATTGAAATACAACCTTTTAGTAGGAAAGTTAATCCAAGAGAAAAAACATCCATTAATGTACATGTTAGTGGAATAGAGGTTAGTTATGAATGGAAAAAAAATGGTGTAGTAATTCCTGGATCAAATACGAGTTATCTATCATTTAACGAGGTACTAGCAAAAGATACTGGATTGTATCAGGTTACTATTACAAATTCAAAAGGTTCAGTTGTTAGTAATATCGTCAAATTATCTATGATCTGTCCTTCAGTGACAGCTCCAATAATCAATACAATTAATAATAAAAACAATTTATGTTTTGGAGATAGCATAATGATCCAGTCAAATTATACCAGTTTAAACGCTTGGTATAAGAATGGTATTTTAATCAGTAATACATCAGAAAAATTAATCATTAAAGATAGTGGTACATATACAAATGCATACATTCAAGAGAATGGTTGTGCTACATTATCAAATTCTATACATATTGATATATCTAATCCTATAATACCTCTACTCTATAGAGATTCTGCAAATAATTTAGTATCAAGTAGTTTGCATAATATTTGGTATAAAGATGGTGTTCAAATCATAGACACTTCCAAATATATTAAACCACTTATTTCCGGTTTTTATTCCTCAAAATCTAATTTAAATGGATGTTTAAGTGCTTTAAGTTCACCTTATTATTATATCATTACAGACATTATTCAAATTAGCAATGCTCAATATATTAAGGTTACGCCTAATCCTTTTACGGATAATCTAAATTTAGATTTTTCTATACGTGGTTACAAGCTGTTAAATATAGATGTGGTAAATATTGCTACTGGGGTTACCGTGTTTAAGAAAGCAAATCAGCCATCAAAATCTGTATATAACTTAAACTATTTGCCAAGCGGCACCTATGCTATAAAGGTGTTTTCAGATGACAGAAAAGTGGATTATTCATTTAAAACCATAAAATTATAAAGATTTTATAAATTAATTAAATATGAAAAAATATATTATAATATTTTTATTGAGTTGTATTGTTTGCTCAAATGTAGATGCGCAGAATAAAGGTTTGAATTTTCAAGGTATAGCCAGAAATGGAAATGACGAAGTAATTGCATCAAGTCAAATTTCTTTAAGACTTAGTATTGTGGACAGTACTGTTGCATCAAAAACAACCAATTATGCAGAAGTAAAATCTGTTTTAACGAATGCACAGGGTTTGTTTAGCGTCATTATTGGAGATGGTAATGAAATTTCAAAAACTGGATTATTTGGGAATATCGATTGGAGTAGTAATTCAAAATACTTGAAAATTGAAATGGACCCTGCTAATGGAACGAACTTCAATTTATTAGGAATGTCTCAAATTCAATATGCTGCTTTTGCTCATTTTGCAGAGGGTGTAATGGCTGAAAATATCAAAAGTGTTATTCCAGTTAGTAAGGGGGGTACTGGATTTACTAATTTGATTGACTTAAAAGATTCTTTAGCATCAGACAAGTATGTAGGGAATACCTCATTTGGTAAGTATGCATTTTTAAGAAATGGAAATTCTGATTATGATACATTACGTGAAATAAAATTATCTGATGAATTCAATCAATTATTTATTGAAGATACAAGTGTATCTAGTATACATAATTTACCACAATCTGTATTAAATACATCTATTGGATATGGTAGTTTAACTTCAAATTCAATTGGTTCTGGAAATACATCAATTGGATCTATATCTATGCTTTATAATGATGGATCTCAAAATACAGCTGTCGGTTTTGCATCTTATTTAGGAATCCCAAATTACGGTAGTGAAATAATGGATAATAATACTGCATTAGGCGCTTGGTCATTGACATCTATCGCAGGGAAAGGGAATACTTCTATTGGTTCAAATACATTTAATAGACCTAGAATAATTAATGGTAATTATAATACTGCCATTGGATATCAATCTGGTATACATGAAAATAATAGATCGCTTGATTCTATCTATAATTCTACAGCAATTGGATATAATGCATTTTTAGATGCTTCAAATTTAATACAACTAGGAGATAGTAATATCCAGAATGTGAATACATTTGGTAATATGAATGCTAAGTCATTTAAATTATTAAATGGTTTAAATAATCAACTTTTAGTTGCCAATGGATCCATTATTACAATTTCAAATGATAATACATTAGGTGGTTTAGCATCATCTGAAAATTTGATACCAACTCAGAAATCTGTTAAAGAGTATATAGCATTAAATAATGCATCTGCTGGTATTTCAGACGGTGGTGTCACGGCAATAAAAATTGCAGATTTAGCTGTAACAGATGCAAAATTATATTTATCAACTCCAGATTTAGGAACACCAAGCTATTTAGTAGGCACTAATATTACGGGTACTGCTAATGGACTAAGTATTGGGGGAAATGCACTAACTGCTACTTTCGCTACAAATGCTGGTGTTGCATCAAGTGTGACTACGAATGCTGATTTATCTGGTGTTGTAACTAGTATAGGGAATGTAACTTCTATACCTAATGCAGTTATTACTAATGCAATGTTATCCGGTAATATTTCATCAAATAAACTTGTAGGAACTGATATTCATACAGTTGGAACAATTACTACTGGTACATGGAGTGGTTCTGTCATTGCTGTTAATAATGGAGGAACAGGAATGAGTGCTACTGAAGCAAATAAGGTTTTTGCAGGACCAAATGGGATTGATGGTGCACCCAGTTTTAGAACTTTAACTTCATCTGATATACCCAATAATCTAGTTAGTTATATACAAAATTCACCTAGTGCAACTCAGTCTGCTACTATAAACATCAATGGTAACATAATTGCCTCTGGTATTAAAATGACAACTGGTAATAATCCTGTAAAAAATAACTTATCAATTGGTGTATCTTCTATGGAAAAGATTACTACTGGTAATTATAATACTTTAATAGGATTTAATGCCTCACGTGAAATAACAAGTGGAAATAATAATAGTTCATTTGGGAATAACGCTTCATTGTCAAATACTACAGGTTCTAATAACAATGCTTTTGGAAGTTATTCTTTAGTGGATAATATAGCTGGAAATGATAACAATGCTTTTGGTTCTTCGGCACTTTATAGAAATAAAAGTGATAATAACAATGCTTTTGGATCCTTTGCATTACAAAATAATAACACTGGACAAAATAATAATGCATTTGGTACCTATTCTTTATCGTTTAATACAACCGGAAATGATAATGTCGGATTTGGTTTTTCGTCTTTAGGAAATAATACTATTGGTAATTTTAATACATCATATGGTAATATGTCGTCATTTAATAATACATCTGGTTCCAATAATACATCAATTGGATTTATGTCATTATCTTCCAATACCACTGGTTCCAATAATACATCAATCGGATTTAGTTCTTTGAATACAAATTCCATAGGTAGCGGAAATACTGCAGTTGGTAAGAATGCTTTAAATACAAATACAACGGGTAGTAATAATTTAGCGATTGGTTTTGGTGCTGATGTGAATGCAAGTAATTATAGTAATGCAATTGCTATAGGTTATGGTGCAATTGTGAATGCAAGTAATAAAATACAATTAGGGAATAGTAGTATAACAAATGTGAATACAAGTGGTACAATCACTGCAGGAAGCATTCAAAATACACCAATTGGATCTGTAACACCGAATACTGGTAGCTTTACAAGTTTAAACACCAGTTCTGATCTGCTTGTGAATGGAATTAAGCTGGGTATTGGTAATGGATCTGGCGTTAGTAATTTACTTTTCGGAACGGGATTAATTTTGAATACAACAGGAAGGTTTAATACAGTAATAGGTTTTGATGCAATGTTAGATAATATTTCTGGTAATGATAATACAGCTATAGGTTCACAATCATTATCATTAAATTCAACGGGTTCTAGAAATACAGCAATGGGTTTAGTTTCTTTAGCAAATAATACAATAGGTAATGAAAATACAGCTCTTGGTTATTATTCTTTAGCAAACAATACATCAGGCAATCAAAATACTTCAATAGGTCAAAGTAGCTTACTATCTAATAATGATGGTGATTATAATGTAGGTATTGGTCTTGAAACTTTATTATCAAATGTTTCTGGTAATAATAGCACTGCTATTGGGTATAAATCATTAAACTCAAATTTAGTGAGTGAAAATACAGCTATTGGAAGTATGGCAATGTATGCTAATACAAATGGTACTTCAAATAGTGCGGTTGGTGTAAATTCTATGTATTCTAATACAAGTGGGTATTCTAATACGAGTATAGGGTATAGCTCATTGTATAAAAATACAACTGGTGATAGAAATACGTCAATAGGAGATAGTGCCTTATATAATAATACTTGGGGAAATCATAGCACAGCGATTGGTTCATTTTCACTCTTTAGTAATATTGGTGGATTCGGTAATACAGCAACTGGTTTTAATGCATTATACTCAAATACAAGTGGGTCGTCAAATGTAGCATTTGGTGATGCTGCATTATATTCAAATACTTCTGGATCTTATAATACGTCCATAGGATCAGCTACCATGACTTGGAGTACAGGTTCACATAATACTGCAATTGGTTCATCAGCTGGTCAATTACTAATAACCGGAACCAATAATACTTTCATTGGTAATTCTGCTCGCCCTTCTGCAGAGAGTGTAAATAACGAAATCACTTTAGGAAATTTAGCTATTACATCTTTGCGATGTCAAGTGACATCAATTACTTCATTATCTGATATGCGGGATAAAACTGATATCTTGAATTTAACAGAAGGTATCGATTTTATTAAAAAATTAAGACCAGTTAGTTTTACATGGAATACTAGAGATAAGGTAAAAGTGGGTATAAAATCTGCTGGATTTATTGCTCAAGAATTGTTGGCCCTCCAAAAGGCATCTCCAATTGGTTTAAATCTAGATTTAGTGAGTGAGTCTAATCCAGATAAATTAGAGGCTCGATATGGTAATATGCTACCAATTATGGTAAAAGCAATTCAAGATCAACAAACCATCATTGAGCAACAAAAGGATAGGCTGGATGCGTTAGAAAAGCTTGTTTTAGACCTGATAAAATCTAAACAATAGAAAGATGATTATGGTTATTAAGGACTTTTGGTGCCCTCATATTTTGAATGTACTTTTGCGCCTTATTAATTGAATTATGAAGCGTATTGACCGACATAGAGCCATTTTAGGAGTAGATAACAAGGCAACTTTAGGGGACTTAAAGAAAGTATACCGTAAGATCATGATGGAATGGCATCCTGACAAATTTCAGGATAGTGACGAGTCAAAACAGGCTGCAGAAGTAAAATCAGCTAAATTAATCGCTTCATACCATTTTTTAGTAAGTGTGCATCCAGAAACACATGAAGCAACTAAAGAGGCTTATTTACTGACAACGTCTGAAGCCAGCATCAATGATTTCGAATTCAAGTCTGAAATTCTACGTGTTGAATTCTCGGATGGTACTGAATATGAATACTATGGTGTGCCTAAAGCCATCTATGTTAAATTAGTCAATGCTGATACACCTGATCGTTTTGCAAGACGACATATTTACAATACTTATTTGTACAGAAGTACGAGTAAGATAGTGGGAGGATAGTTAGAGTATAAATCAATTATTCCATATTTTTCTAACATAAGAATCGCTTAATCCGGTAACCTCACCAATTTGTTTTGCAGATTTACCCATGATTTTTAGTTCTTTTACCTTTTCATAACGAAGCTGTTGAATGATATCACCTGGTTTGTCAGGTGAAAGGAGATTGTAAATCATAGAATTATTAGTATCAAAATTTGCAACAATAGATTTCAAAGAAGCAGTTGTAAGGTTGTTCTGAATAAAGTTTATAATATCTAGCCTGCTTAATTTTACTTTTTCTTCACCTTTATTTGCCAATTTAAGTTGTTGCTGTATTTTTTGAAGACGACGTTTGTAGTTGTAAAGAATGATAATTAAGATACATATTAAGGAAGCAATAACTAATAAAATCCAAATGGGTATTTTATTTAATTCATCAGAAGTTAGCATTTTTTCCGAATGCCTAATGATAATATCTATTTGATTTAAGTCTAGGATGTATAATCCGTTGATACTTCCTGCGTACAATTTGTTTCTTTCTAAAAACAAAGCTCTTTTATTAAATTCAACTCCAGGTATTAGCGTTTGTAGTTTATTTTCGTTTTGACGGTACAAATACAATCCTTCGTCAGTGCTTATGATAAATTCGTTTTCAGACACCACTAACATTGTATGCGCTTTTCGAAGCTCAACTATTTTATTTAAAATTCCTTCACCTAACTGCTGGTATAAACCGTTTGATGTAAGTAAATATTTTGATTGAAGTTGAATATTTCCATCTGTAATTGTTTCTTTTATTGTATTTGACCGTACGATTTGATTATTGGATAAATCCAACATGTAAAGTTGATTGCCACTTGAAAAATAAAATAAATTATATCTCAACGTTTCATTTAATAACACAATTTCCTCTTGTAGAGGAGCTTTAAAAATTTCAATAACAGATTTTAAGTTACTATCTAAAATTCCTAAGCGATTGCCAGAGGCGACAACGTATTTTTTAAATTTATTTGAATATCGAATATCACGTGCAGGTGTAAAATTATAATCTGTAGGCAATTTGATTGATGATATATTGTTGCCATTTATAAATCCGTCCATATCAAAAACATCTAAGCCATTTGTACACATAAATACTTTCCCGTTGTACTCACGAATATATCCATCAGTGAATGTGGATACTGGTGGACCTAGAAGTCTGTTTTTATAGAAAATACCTGAGTAAGTACCTATAAAATTTGACGAGATTGTTCTAATACTATGATTTCTAAGCTTATATGCATAGGGGAGTATTTCATAGACATGCATTCTTCCTCCAGATGTAATGTAAAAGTAATTGTCATTCCCTGCGTGATATTCATCCCTTTTTTCGGTTGGATAAGGGAGCAAATGCATCATTGATTGCTGTTGATGGTATTTAATGCCATTTGTGTCAATGATCACATTTCCTTTTTGATCTATTTTAAGGTATCCTTTATTCTCATTTAGTTTAACTGGTTTGCTTTCTTTAAACTGAAAAATACCATCTGAACTGCCTGCATAAATCTCACCTTTCCAATTTTTTACCACATTATAGTAGAATGGGCGAGAATAGACTGTAAACAACGAAGTATCTCGTAGTTGACTAAATGAATTATAGCTGATTAATAAAGTAAATAATAGGTAGATATTTCTTGATCTCATTTTAGTATTGATTCTTGAGTAAATATAGTTTGAATATTGGATAATTTTCATCAAATATCCTCAAAAAGATAATTTTTAGACAATTCATGGATATAAATTATACAATATAAATAAAAGAACACACAATATAAATTATCAATAAATATAAAAGTTTAAATATGACTTGATAAAAATATGTTTGTAAAATTCCATACTTAAAAAGTATATAAAATATATATTATGTTAAATTTCAGATTTTCTATTGTATCTATCTTAGTTCTTTTCTTGTTTCAAGATGTTACCGCAAACAACATTGCTATTAGTAATGTCACACTTACAGCAAGGAATACAAGTGCAGGTGTAAATAATACTGCAAATTACAGGACTGTTCAATTTGATATAAGTTGGGAAAATAGCTGGAGAACAAGTTCTGCTCCTAATAACTGGGATGCTGCATGGGTTTTTATGAAATATCGTCTAAATGGAACAGGGGATTGGCTGCATGCTAGTTTTAATGCTGGTTCAAATCAAACTGCCCCATCTGGAGGGACTATTGATGTTCCTTCTGATGGTGTAGGTGCATTTATTTACAGATCTGCCAATGGAACTGGTACATTTTCATTGACTGGTACCCAATTAAGGTGGAATTATGGATCAAATGGAGTTTTAGATACCGATATAGTTGAGGTAAAATTATTTGCTGTGGAGATGGTGTATGTGCCACAGGGTAGTTTTTATGTGGGTAGTGGTAGTACAGAAACTGGAAGTTTTACAGATGGATCATGGACTTCTGGTAATACAATACCTTTTCAAATTACTTCAGAAAATGCCTTAGATATCGCTCAAATTACAGGTAATTTATGGGCGACTTCTAATATCAATAGTGGTACATTATCAGCAAATTATCCTAAAGGATTTGCTTCTTTTTATTGTATGAAATATGAAGCCAGTCAAGGTCAAATTCGTGATTTTTTAAATAGTTTAAATTATACTCAACAATTAACGATTTTACCTAGATCTCCCAATAGTGCAGTTAATACAGGCGCATTTATTACTCCAATTACTGATAGAAATGCAGTAAAAATTAAAACATCTGGTGTGGCATCTTCAAGTCCAGCGGTTTATGGTTGCAATTTGAATGATAATACTGTTTATGATGAAAATGATGATGGAGAACATATTGCTTGTAATTATTTTTCTTGGATGAGTGCTGCTGCATTTTTTGATTGGTCAGGTCTAAGGCCAATGTCAGAATTAGAGTTTGAAAAAGCATGTAGAGGTAATCAAGCCCCTGTAGTAAACGAATATGTTTGGGGAAGTACTACTTATACATATCCATCGACAACCTCTATGTCATTTATCAATCTTGGAGCTTTGAATGAAATTTCTAATACAACTAATGCAAATGCTCATTTATATAGGTCAAGTTTAGCAGGACCAACTAGAGTAGGTGCTTTCGCTAATAGTAATAGTAATCGAGTACAATCTGGAGCTACATTTTATGGTATCATGAATATGGGAGACAATTTAGTAGAACCAATAGTTACTGCTGGAAATATTGCTGGTAGATCTTATACAGGGCTGCATGGCAACGGCATTTTACTGTCAAATGGCAAAGCAGATGTTAGTTATTGGCCCGGCATAAACGGTAACACAATAGAAACAAATGCCAATGGAATTTCTGACGGTGTAACTGGCATACCAAGTACTACTGCCGCAGGTACAGGATTTCGTGGAGCCGCTTTTACGTATAATAATCCTTCATATTCGAAAACATCATATCGAGGTTCTGCAACATCTTCAATGACTCCTGGCATTTCGTCTAGTATTGGAATTAGAGGGGTTAGGACAGGTCTATAAAAGCTTTTCGATTAAATTATTTAATAGTATAATTAATTATTTACAATTATTGTAATATGTATATCAACTTTACATTTCTTTTCAAAAAAAATAATCAAAATAGAATAAATTCAAGATATTTTCTTTTAGTTATTTTAAGCTTATCTATTTTTATTAATGCATCTTCTCAATACCTTGGTGGCAATGGCGGAGGTAATGCAATGTTTTATTTACCTATAGCCCCATCTGCTCCAACCAACCTACAAGTTAGTCCAGCCAATGGAGAATTGTTTATCAATTTTACTGCTGGCTCGAATGGTGGCGGAACGATCACGAATTACAAATACTCACTTGATAATGGTGCTACTTGGATTGCATGTAATCCTGCTTTAACGGCTTCTCCTGTAAATATTAAATATCTAACCAATGCTACTGCATACAATGTTCAACTGCGTGCAGTGAATGCTGCTGGTGATGGCGCCGTAAGTACTGCTATTTCAGGAACACCAACTTTAACTTATTTAACATCTCTTGGTGGTGTTACAATTGTTACATCTGGAGGTGACGCAGAAGGTAGTACTTGGTTTTATGCAAATAAAACGATTATGCCAATATCATCCACTCCTATCAATTTAAATGTGGCTGATGTTTTGTCTAAGTTAAGCAGTGATCTAACGATTGCAGGTTCAAATATTAATATCAATACAGATATTGTGAAAACCTCAAGTTCAAAATTAACATTGAATACACCAGGTACGATCAATATTGCTGCTAATGTATCTACAGACGCTGCAGTGATTTACAATGGTGTTGTCTCAACCTCGGGTGCAAGAGTATTAACGGCTTCGAAACTATGGATCAATGGAACCTTAACAGGTGACAATGATATTACTTTAAATGCCACCAATGGTAATGTTGTTGTAATGAGCAATGTATTAACAACTGGTGTATTCTCTGCAACCGCATCTTCCAATACATTCGCTATGGGTGTTGATTTATTAAACGGACGTGGTGCAACGATTACAGCTGATGGTGGTGTTTCTATTAGTGCAAGTAATGCTTTATTAGCAGGAAAGGTTTTGACAAATAACACATCCATTCATATAGATGGTAATTTACAAATAGCTCATTTTGCAGCAACAGCGGCTCCACTCATCTTGGATTCAAGAAACGGAGTGATTAATTTAACAGGAGGCGCTGTAACTGAACTAACAAGTGAGTCTGTGGATTATGCTTTATTAGTCGCTAATGCTGCTAAAGCTGTTACAGGAACGAATGTATCAATATCAAAAGTAGTGGATGGTTCAAACAGGTATTTAGTGTATCAATATACTACGGTTGGGGCAGAATTATTTTTCAGTCCTTATCAAGTAACATCATCTGAATATATAGTAGTTGCTGGTGGAGGAGGAGGTGGTGGTTCAAATATAGGTTCTAACACAGGAGCCGGTGGCGGTGGTGGTGGTGTAGCTGATGGTCAAATCATGCTAGCTCAAGGTAATACACAAGAATTAAGTATTGGTTTAGGAGGTATAGGCGGCGCAAATGGTACTACTGATGGTACGAATGGTGGTGATTCAAGATTGGTCAATATTTTAACTGGTGGAGGAGGTGGTGGCGCTGCGGTATCTGGCAGTAGTAAAAATGGTATTGGTGGCTCATTTTATGCTGCAGGAGGAGGTGGTGGAGGTTCAAATGCGAATAATATTAATAAAGGGATAGGTGGTATTGGATCTCAAAGATCTGGTGGATTAGGTGGGACCAAACCTACAGGTGAATCTGCAGGTGGGGCAGGTGGAGGTGCTGTAGGGAATGCAAATCAATCTGCACAAGTATATAATGGAACTGGTGGTCTTGGTTTTGTTTCAAATATTACAGGGAGTAGTTTAGCTTATGGGAATGGTGCAAATACATATGGATCAATGTTAAATGTCACCATTCCTGGAGCTGGTGGAACTTCTTGTTATGCCTTAAATTCTAGTTCAGGTGCAGGTAATGGTTTAAATGGTGCAGTTATTTTAAGACATTTTGTTGGTAATGAAACCAATCATATTACTACCTATGGTGTGAGTGTTGGTCATACTGGAAATACGGGTGATGTAACGAATACAAGCACAGTAAATTTAACTGGGCCAATCACAATGCATGGAACTAATTTAAATATCAATGCTACTTTAACTTCTACTGCTAGTGATATTCATCTTAATGCAATAAATGCAGCTACTCAAACAGCAGCTTTGACTTCTGTTGGATTAGGATTATATGGCACTGGTACATTTACACTTACTAATAATAGTAACAATGTTGTCAATCTTGCTGCTGGAACTAGTTTAATCCAACCAGCTGGAATCAGTTTTACAGATGCATCTGGAGGTTTAGCAATTGGAACTGTAGGTACCTTGACTGGTACGATCTCACTAGGAAATATAAATATTGAAACTTTAACTGGTAATATCAGTGTTGCTCAAAATATAAGTACATCTAGTTCAAGTCCGGATGCTATTATTTTGAATGCAGGCAAAAATGCTGCTATTGGCACTTTAACAGGTGGTGATGTATTAGTTGTTGGTTCACGTACGATAACAATGGGATCTGGGGGGATTGCAAAATTGTTTAGTGGTGATCCAACAACTAGTACTGGTCTGATTAATTTATCTGGAGGCGTGAGCAATGCTCGTTTCCTTGTTGATGAAACTTCAAATGCATTTAGTCCAAGTTTAAGTTCAGATAATAAATATGCTTTATTTAGAGGAAATCCACCTGTTGTTTCTGTAATAGGAACTATTAACCCATTTGTAGTTTGTGTAGGCGCAAGTTCTAGTGAAAAAGTTTTAATAGTAGGTGGCTCTAATTTGTCTGCTAATATTAATATAACTGCTCCTACTGGATATGAAATCTCCTTAACTTCTGGATCAGGTTTTACAAATACAATCACATTGACAGCTATAAATAATGCTGTTGCTAATACCAATATCTATTTAAGATTAAGATATGATGCAACAAATGGGGTATTTGGTAATATGAGCATATCAAGCACTGGTGCTACAACTCAATACAAGGGAATTCCTCCGGCAACGATCGCAAGCATACCCGCTGCGCCAATTGTAACATCAACAATAAACTATACCACGGGAGATATCCCTACTATATTAACAGCGACAGCTTTATCTAATCACTCTCTAAAATGGTATTCACTTTCTACAGGTGGGACAGCTACTAATACCGCGTATACACCAACGACGAATATAGCTGGTACACAAAATTATTATGTTAGTCAAGTGAATGCATCTGGTTGTGAAAGCACAAGAGCGCAAATAACCGTAACAATTTCTAATCCAAGCAATACAGTACAAGCCCCAGCTGGATTATCCTATCCATCTATATCCGCAATTACTGTTGGTAATACAATTGCTACTATTATCCCAACTAGTAATGGTGGAGCCATTACTAGCTATGCTATAAATCCAAGTTTACCAGCAGGATTAACATTCAATACAACGACAGGTGAGATCACTGGAACGCCATCAGTGGCAGCTGCGCAAAATTCGTATACTATTACTGCTACCAATACTGCTGGTTCAACCACGACTACAATTACTTTCGCAATCAATCAAGCAGTAACAAATGTTGTTTTACCTCAAGGTGCTTTAGATGCTACAGACTATGGATTATTTGCTGCAGATACAGTGAGGTTGAAGTTAACAACTTCATCAGGAACTGCACCATTCACATTAATCTTGTCCAATAGTTTTGACGCAAATAAAGATACAATTACCAATTTAGTACCTGTGAATAATGTAGTTGTATTCTCACAAAAGCGTTTAGACACTAGTAAAATATTTACCATCTTTAAATTAATTGACGCAAATAGTGTAGCCAGGACAACAGGTTTTACTAAAGATACTGCAGTTGTGAAAATACTAAAGCCTTTATTGGCAATGAATTTAACCGCTTCTAATCCAGTTAAACAAGGCAATGGTTCTTATTTAATGAGGTTGAATTTAGTCATTAAGAATTTGGGGGATGTTTTATTAAATAATGTACAAGTTGATGCTAATTTGTTCAATGTATTTGGTTCAAATTATAGATTCAATTTATCTAATGTAAAGGTGGTTTCAGGAAATGCTCGAATCAATCCTGTTTATACTGGAATTGGCGCCATTAATATGTCTAATTCGAATGCATTGAAAGAGATGATTCAAATTCAATCAAAAGAAAGTAACTCTTTGAATAAAAAATCGTTCAGTATATTATCTGAAAACTATTTGTTTGATGCAGGTACCAATTTAAACTTAACAGAACAAAATGAAGTTACATTTGATATCATTGTTACACCAATTACTTCGACTGCACCATTGACGCTACAGTTTGCAAGTAGTGCATCTGCTGTAGTTCAGAAATCGGATGGTACTATATCTTCAGAAGTAGCTAGTGCGAGTTCAAATAACGCAACGAATATTTCCAATCATCCAAATGTAACTGGAATTGGAACGCCTACTGCTACTGTGATTGGATTTCCGCCTAATGCACCAGTTGTTTATAGTAAAAAGTATATCCTAAATAATAGTAACAATCCTGCTAATTTAAGTTCACTAGTAGCATCTATTCCTTCTGGTTCAATTGCTTATTGGTGCAACCAAAATCAAACAGTATGTAATACCACTACACCCGATTTTCCGAACGCTATAGGAAAGTATACTTATATCGTTCAATCATATGATACATCATTTCAACTATATAGTGATACTGTAAGTGTAACCATTGAATTAGTTGCTCCAACGGATTTGTTACAATTACAACAAACAATTGGAGAGCCAGTCTTACAAGAAAATCTCACATATAATGTTCCGGTAACAATTGCAATTAATAATAGAACAGCTTTTCCTGTAGATTCTTTGCTTGTATTTACTGATTTAAAATCTTTAATTCCTTCAGTTGTAGAATATAAAGTGTTATCAGTTAATACAAGTGGTGGTATTGTTCCTAATCCATTTTTTAATGGAGATACCCAAATAGGTTTAACAAACAATTCTAGCTCTGTGGCAGGAAATTCTACAGCCTTTATTTATTTACTTTTAAATATCAATCAAAAATCAAACACGAGTCCTATTCCGACACTTTCCAAAGTAAAAGCAAATACCTATTTAGGTGTTGTTAATATTGCATCTGCTCCAGTCATGGAAAATAATGGTGTAGGTGTTCCGACAATGATTCAACTTCCTGTATTAGGCATTGAAATACCTGAAGTATTTACACCAAATCGTGATGGCGTCAATGATCGATTTGTGATTATCAAACCATACGGAGTGAGGATAGATCTTGAAGTGTATAATCGCTGGGGTACAAAAGTGTTTACAAGGAATAACTATCAAAATGATTGGGATGGAAGAGGAGACAACGCCTTCTTTGGTCAAGATTTAGTAGATGGTGGTTATTATTATACCATTAAGGCGCTGAACAACAACGGTACAACACAAATTTTAAAAGGCTTTATCATTATACAGAGATAATATGAAAAGAATAATATTTATATCAATTATAGTTTTGATAGCATTTGCAAATGCGAATGCGCAATCTCTTCCAATGTATTCGCAGTATTTAGCCAACCCTGTGAATATTAACCCTGCTTATGCGGGTAGTCAAAAAGACCCTAGTTTAACTTTACTTTGGAGAGAACAATGGGCGGGTTTGCAGGGTTCCCCAACCACTAAGTCTATTACATATGAGCAATCCACCAATGACAATAAAGTAGGGTTGGGTATACAATTATTTGAAGACAAATACGTGAATTATATTAAAAGAACAGGAGTGAATTTGTATTATAATATACGTGTTCCAGTATCCGAAAACGGGTCAATCCGTATGGGATTAAAAGCGGGATTGTACAATGATTCAAAATCATTGGCGAATGCGTCTGCTTTTCAGACAGGGGATATTGCTTTAGCAAATAATGTAAACAATATCATTCCTTTAGCAGGAGGTGGGGTGTATTATGAAGACAATCGTTTTTACTTGGGAGTAGCTGTGCCGGATTTAATTACTTTCTCTAATACACAATCTTATGCTGCAGATAAAAGCTTATATCAAGTGAATGAAGTGCATTATTTTATACATTCAGGGTACATGATCAATGTGAATGATGAATTAGTGGTTAAACCATCCGTTTTAATCAAGTCAGTAAAGGGTGCTCCCTTGGAGATGGATTTAAACACGAATGTGTGGTTGGACAATAAGATTGGCTTGGGTGTTTCTTATAGAACCAATCAAACCGTCTTGGCGATGGCAGAAACTAAAATTCAATCAAAATTTAAGATTGGTTATGCCTATGATATGCCATTTAACAGGCCTAATTCACATGAAATTTATATAAGGTATAATTTGAAAAAATAGAGTATTAGCATATTTCCGAACGAATTTCTTGTTTGGAACTTAAATGAGATACTGACTATCTAGGGTATCAAATCTAGTAGTTTTATTTTAAACTACTTGTATGTCCTGTAAAAAGAAATTATACATTATTGCTGGATGTAATGGTGCAGGGAAAACAACTGCTTCAAAGAAGTTTTTGTCAGACGATATTATATTCTTGAATGCAGATATAATTGCTTTTGAACTTAGTCCAAATAATGTCGAGGCAGTTGCAATAATAGCTGGTAGAATCATGTTAAATAGAATTGATGAATTGTTCAGCATAGGAGAGTCATTTGCTATTGAAACTACACTCTCCTCTAAATTGTATATTCAAAGAATAAATATTGCTCGATTACTTGGTTATCATATCCATTTACTTTATTTCTGGTTAAATAATGTAGATTTGGCAATTTTGCGTGTTAAAATTAGAGTTGCTCAAGGCGGACACAATATTGAAAGTCAAGTTATTAGAAGAAGATATACAAGAGGACTCAATAATCTTATAAATATTTATCTACCTTTAGTTGATGAAATCATGATTTTTGATAACTCTGAAAAGCAATTGGAACTAATGGTGGAACGATATACAGGTAATCTATTATTCATTTCAAATCAATACAAATGGAACCTATTAAGAAGCAGCTTGTAAATGATCAATTGGTAAGAAGTGAAGAAGCCAATCGTATTTTAAAAAGTCTTGAAAATTTCAATGATGATGTAATAGACTTTCATAAAAAAACAAACACACCATTGGTTGTTTCAATTGAAGGTAAGATTGTTCATATTAAGCCTGAGGATTTGTAAATAGTTGCTTAATCTACTCAAATTTATTACATGGCTATTTTTAAAAAAGGGATGTTATATGTGATGGTTATATTTTATGTATTAGGCGGGTATAACCATTTTAATAATCCATCTTTTTATATTCCGCTTATTCCTCCTTATTTGTCTACTTGGGCAGTGGAGCTTAATTTAATTTCAGGTTTTGCAGAAATTATTTTTGGTATTTTATTGATTCCTACACAAACTAGAAAATGGGCAGGCTTTGGGATCGTGTTGATGCTCATTGCCTTTATACCTAGCCATATTTATTTTATTGAACGCGGTAATTTTGCTTTAGGAAGCTTTACCATGACGCCATTGATCAGTTGGATTAGGTTATTGGTCTTTCAACCATTATTAATGCTTTGGGCGCTTTGGGTAAGTAGGAAATAAAGATGGTGTTGAACGAATGTAGTTTTGATAGCTTTCCAAATGACCCCATTTTTCCATCCCTGAAATTTCCAATAACCTCACACCACTTACATAGACAAGAAGTAGATAAGTAAAAACTGGAGAGATTAATGTGAGGTATTGTCCACCTGATAAAGAGGAAATGGACATTACAGCAATACCAGTCCATAAAGTGATTTCGCCAAAGTAGTTGGGATGTCTTGAATAAGCCCATAATCCCTGTTGTATAAATTGATCTTTGTTTTTAGGATCTTTACGAAATGAAGATTTTTGCATATCAGCGATGATTTCAAAAAGAAAACCGACAAGAAAGATCAGCAGACCAAAATAGAATACACCATTTTGTACTACAACTTTATTACTTGCAATTGCTGTTAAGGCACACATGGAACAGATAGATACCCACATGCCTTGTAAAGTCCATGTCATAAAGAATCTAGTGGGTGAAGGTTTAATTAGTCTAAATCTTTTGTCCTCTCCAGCTTTATGAATTCTTAAAAATAAAAAACTACCTAAACGGATTGTCCATAGTAGGATGCAAGCAGCTAATAGTATGCTACCAATATTTGTATTCATTGATGTATAACTATGATAGCTAACATAACTCACAACAGACAAGTAGGTAATACTCCCTGTTAGGTCGTAAAATTTTTCAGTTTGAAAAATATAGGCAGGGATAAATGCAATCCACTGAATCATGTAAGCGATTAATATAGCTTTTTGTATAAGTTCTAAACCGGTTAAAAATGCTATGCCATATCCAATTAAAAAGGAGATAAGGGAGAAGAGTATATTGAGGAGGGATTGTTTCATAAGACGTTTTTTAGATGTCATTTTAAAGTTAAGCAAGTTTGTTGGAATGGATAATGGCTTACCCAAACCCTATCAGGATTCACAAAACTGCGTTTTGTAGTTCCTTCAGGTTTGGTCTTACCCAAACCCACCCGTAACTACAGGATTGCCGACTCACTTTGTTCGTCGTCTTCCTTATACTTCTACGAGGGGCTTACTCAAACCCTTTCGCAACTGCTCCGCAGCTGCAGGTTTTTTGCTTCTCATCTGTTTACAAAAGCAAGCTTTTGACACAGCCTCGAAACAAAAAACCCTGTCACTTTCGTGACAGGGTTTGTGCCCAGAACAGGAATCGAACCTGCACTACCTTGCG
>JACCDH010658175.1_pt1 | contig 43424 bp, 50 predicted proteins | sample 7442481 | NCBI WGS metagenome assembly JACCDH01 (sample SAMN15323433, study PRJNA562643) | freshwater metagenome | isolation source: river surface water | place: USA:Blue River Watershed | collected 2017-08-15 | reverse complement strand
CCAAAATCTGGGGACTGCTGTGCCCCCCGACGGCGTTGACCGCAAAGCGGCCTTGGCTTTGCGTCAAAAATTTTCGACCTGGTGCGAATTCGGGTGTGATGCCACTTTGTTGGAGCAAGGCGCCACCGAGGCCAACGGCGATGCTGTCACCCACGATAGCAATTTTTGGGACCGTGCCCGTGGTCCATGAGGCTTGAGCAAAAGAACTTAAGGCCATAACTGCTAGTAAAGCGACCGTTGTTTTTATTACTTGCATCGGTCGTCCCGCTGGGCGACACACTCTGCCCAAATCTGCTTTCTTGCTTGAAAATCCGCTGCTCTAGCCTGATCGATGGCTACGACAGTCGTGTCTACACCCAGTGCCGTTGGGATTGCCTTGACGAACAAATCAAACGCCAGTTCAGGCGTCCGCTCGGTTTTGTAGGCAATCAAGATCTGGCCGTTGGCCCACATTTTTGGGGTGGGTCCAATCCGCTTGACTTCTAGCAATTTGTAATCGGGCAATGTCTCGATGTCTATACCATTCAAAGCGATTGGTAGCGCTTGTGTCCCAAGTGCTTTGGGCAGGCTTGCAATGTCATCCATGGCCGCAGAACCAACTCCCACAGCAACGTCGCCACCGAAAGATCTCGCCAGTGCAACTGTGCTCACTAAGCTAAGTAGGTTTCCGAAAAACGATTGCGAGGACACCTTCGCGCTAAGCCTCTCTGGGTCTCCAGCCTGGATCACCATCTCGCGGTGGTAATGATTTTGCGCCCTAAGATACGGTTTGGCGAATTTGCCATTGATCAACGAGCTTTGATTGAAGTATTCGGAATTTCCTGTTCTTTCAGCGCTGGCTCCAAGACGATTGATTTCCGGGATCGTGGCTCTGGCCATGGGGTTGTCGGGAATTCCGCCATCAGACTTGCTGAAGACAACTCCTGGCCGCCCATCGTCCCTAAAGTAATAAAAGTTGAATTTACGATCCTTGACGGCGCGTCTTGGTGCTTCGGCCTCGGCCTCACTTGGAGACCATATGTCAACCCTCCGAATTATGAAAATGTCCGCTTCCTCTGTAGAGATAACCTGAGTTTGCGCAGCATGCAGGTTGAAGCAAAACACCACCAGTGGCAATACTACAAATTTCTTGAAACTCATTTGATCACTCCTCTATTTTTAAGTTGGTTGATCGTCGTGGCGCATACGTCAAGCTGAGCTATAAAGGCTTTTTGTTGTTCTTGCAAAGATGAAAAGGCATGCTCGAGATTTTGATCTGCCCTCAATCTTTTTTCAAAATCTTCAATTTTTATTACCAGCGCGTCATTTTGATTCTTCAAATCGTTACGCTGATTATCAGCTTGCAGGTATAAATAGGCAAATGAAATTGCTGAAAACAAAAAACTGCTCATGCTAAATGCAAGGACGATCATCCATGTTCGGCGAGTAGGTTCAGTCGAAGGTGTTTTGAATTTCATTTTCAGTCCTTATTTTCGATATGTAGGCAAAGCGGCGTTTTTCCCTTGCTCGCTGCCGTTTTGTAATTTTCCGTCATACGTATTTTGGTAGTTGTTTTTTATGTTCGTGGGTGTGTTTGATGTGGCTTGATCAGTCATAGATTGAATAAGTTCAGAAAAATCTATTTTTGTGAAATCAATTTTGCCGAGATCATCGACGGCAAAGCCACTACATCCTGCCAGTGGCATGCCCAGTTGTGTTTTTCCTTGAATATTGATCAGTCGTGCGAATACGCTGTTGAAGCTGCAAAACTCGGTTTTCCATTCAATGCATGTATTGATGATTGGATCCTTTTTTGAGCAATATTGAGTGATTTGGGTGCTCAGATTGGCGCCGCGATGCAGTGCAAGAAGCTGTTCGCCTTGATCACAAGCGGCAAGGCTCATGATGACTTGCACGGCCACCATGGCTCCAAAAACGTATGGATTAAAGGTTACAAAACCAGAACCACCTTCCGCTTGCCAAAGAGTATTTGTGGCGTTCATAAAGCCTGAATTTGCAGCGGGTGCAACGCCTGTTCCATAGGTGAAACCATAGGCACTCAGCGTCAGTCCGTTGCCTGCAAAATTGGTTGCAGCCAGATCTCCGAATTCATTCGTGACAACGCTTGAAGATGCACCGATTGATTCCAGCATCCCATTGGTATAGAGCTCGGTGCTGTACATGGTGTCGAACACATACGGCGAGACGGTGTCCACTGCTTTTTGCCCTGCATACTTAGCGACCGAAAACGCCCCAGACATTGCCAAGGACATGGCTACCGAGTTTGACTTGGCACCAGGGGTGCTTTTGCAGCAGTTTTTGATCCCCAGATAGCCAGTGCTGCAACTTTCAGTGACGCCGGCAAACAGCTTTGTACCGCCCTGGCCATACACTCCGGCTTCTCGTGCAATTTCCTGCGCGAGCATCGCTTGGGTGAATGAGTTGTTGGCTTTGGCTGATGCAGGTATGTTGGGTCCGCCCGCCAAAGAGCCCATGGAGCACACCAATTGTTTTTGAGTCTTCGCAGGGGATGTTTGACAGGAATAGGTGTATTGCCACTGGCTACAGGCACCAGTCTCTGGAATGGTTGACACGCATTCGTTTTTCTTCATTGTGCAGCTGGTGTTGCTGGACAACGGGCTGCAGGTATTCACGCTGTCAATTGCATTCGCGCAGGCGTATTGATGGCTGTATTGCCAACAAGTTTGTGGCACGGTGAGTGCACCTGCTGGGACGGTAGACCCGGTGAGGCAAACTTTTTCACCGGTGCTGGATGTCTTGCAAGGAGTCTGGTCGATGCAAGTTTTGCTGCTCGGAACAGGTTGACACTGACCTGCTGTGTAGGTCTGTGCCATGGCGGATAAAAGCCATGCTTCGATGCAGATGAAGACGATGAGTCTTTTAAGCATCATGGTGTGCTGAGAAATTGACCGGCACTTTGCTCATACACCGAGCATGTGGAAACCCACGATACTTGTGCCGATTTGTAGATGCATACCCCGTTGACGGGGGCGCTTCCGTCCAGGCAGGAATAACTGATGGTGACTGGCGTTTGAGTTACCGTTATGCATTGATTGCCCTGAAGCGTTGCACCTGGTGCACAGCTATAGGTAGCCGTGGCGCTAGTCGTGGTTGTCAGGCTGCAGCTTGATCCTATGAGAGTCTGTCCGGCTGGGCAACTGTAGCTGGCAATAATCGCTGGAGTGCTGACGTTGTTTTGACTGATACAGTTTGTCCCTGTTAGCGTAGAGCCAGCGGGACATGTGTAGTTGGGGGTTGCATTTGTGGTCGTCGTGCTTACACAGCTTGTGCCTGATGCGGTCGCTCCGACTGGGCATGAATAGACGGGCGTTGCTGGTGATGTGACTGTTGTCGTTTGAATGCAGTTTGACCCTGATTGTGTTTGGCCTGTCGGGCACGAATATGAAATATTCGCGCTCGTTGTTTCGGTTGTATAGCAATTGCTACCGCTGGTTGTGTATCCTGCTGGGCAGGTGTAGCCGCTGATCGTTGCAGCTAAGGTAGTTGTTTGCACGCATGATGAACCGCTGAGGGAGTATCCCGCTGGACACTCCACTTTGGTGTTTGCTTTAACTGCACATACGACCGCGTTCACAGCCGAAATAGTAAACCCTTCCGCTGCCGCCGTTTGACAAAGATAGGAATTTACGCCGGTCCCTTTATAAGAATAGATTGCACAAACGCCGTTGGCTAGTAGTTGCCAATCTGAATTCCATGCTGACGGACACACTTGCACCGAATTTGGTGCTTGTGTAGTTGTCTTGCTACACAATGCGCCAGGAACAATTTGATATCCATTCGGACACGAGTAATTGGGCGCAGCGGTTTGGGTGATTTGCTTTGTGCAACTGGAACCTGAGCGCATGTATCCAGATGGACAAGTGTAAACAGGCGTAGCCGAGGTGGTCGAGTTAGTGGTCGACGAGCAAATTGATCCAGACAGGGTGTAGTTGGCTGGGCAGGTGTAGCTGGCCAACGTGGCAGCGGTGGTGGTTGTCACGATGCAGCTTGATCCTGAAACGGTTTGGCCGGCTTGGCAGGAATAGCTTGCGATGGTGGCAGGTGTGCTGACGTTGTTTTGACTAATACATTCGGAGCCTGAGACAGTAGCACCAACCGGGCAGCTGTAGTTGGGGGTAGCGCTCGATGTACTGGTGCTGATGCAGCTGCTTCCGCTAACCGTCTGACCTGCTGGACATACATAAGTTTGGATTGCTGCGCCGGTGGTGCTTGCTTGGCAGAAGTCCCCATTTTGAACGCCTTGCGGGCATGTTTTGGATTGTGACGCTGCTGCGTTGGTGGTTTCTATCGTTATGTTCGCGTATTGTGAGCATGACTGGACGGATGTGTCTTGGCTTTGCGTGCAGGTTTGGGTTTCGTACTGAGCTGGCGTGACTTCAACCGTTTGCTCTGTGCAAGTCTGATCTGATGCGATTTGGCTGGCAATCGCAGACTTTGAGGTCCGTGAAAACATGGAGTCGTTTTCTGACACGAGGTTCAGGTAATTGCTTTTCTGAACATTGGAGCCGTATGTGCCTTCGCAGTTCGCGGCTGACCCCATGCTCTGCCCGTAACTACCCAAAATCGCTTGCTGACTGTTCGATGGGCTCATGCAGCGCGTGGTGAGGGCGTTGGTGGCTCGGCACTCCTCATCCTTGATCGGATCTGTTCCTTGGACGTGGGTTGCGCAGGTCTGCTGAGCCTCTTGTCCCATAAAAGTCAGCCCTGAAGTCTTTGCTTTTTGGAATTGATCAAAGGCGGTATTCGGGTTCGAGAAAATGCCCAAGCCCGAAGGCATTTGAGAGGGTATATCGCCCCCGCCTGGGAACGCCGATGGATTGGCAATTTGCTTCGCGTTTTGCGGCGTGAGGGTGTTGGCGTAGTCCAGTGCCTGCTGCAGAGGTGGGGTCTGTGCCCTGGCTTGTATGCAAAGCACCGCAAGCAGCGCGAGGGCCACCCACCGCAGCAATATCGGACAATAACTATTTGATCGTGCAACAACTGGTCGCATGCTGTCTTCCGTATCTCGCGGGGTTTATTTTTTTAACGTGGCTTTGGCTTGCTCTTGGGAGAGTGAACCTGAAGCCAGGGCGCGATCGATGGCTGCTTTGATTTCAGGTGTGTCTTGGGCGGCGCTTCCATCCGGGCACTTGACCTCTGGCGGAACCATGGCTTTACTTGAAGAGCATGTTTTCCACGGCGGTCGGCCGTCTTCACAAATATTGAGCTGCCCCCCCATCTGGCTAAAAATTTGATTTCCTTGGGTGACCCCAAACGCAACTCGGCCGCAGGACCTTTGCGCGCTGAACCGCTCCAGTCGCCAGGCCGTCATGGACAGTGGTTCGTTTCTGCCTGTGAGTCTTGCGACGGATGCATAGAGCTGTTCTGTTTCCTGCGTTCGAGTCAATGGTGTCTGTGATTTACCATGTATGAGCGCGACAACAAACGGGTTGTTGCTGTCGGAAGCCAGCCCTTGTGCGATCGCAGCATTCAGCCACGTGCTGCAGATCAAAATTAGCACCTGTGCCGTGATGTGGTGTGACGTTCTGATCATCTCGACCCTTTGCCTGAAATGTCTTTTGAAAACCAGGCCTCATCGGTCGCAGGAAACGGCAAATATGGCACCGCCCACGACAGATGTATGCCAGCAGATTGACGTTGCTTTTCTAGACTTTGCGCTTCCATGGCTACAAAAGCTTTGGTTGCTGGATCGCCATTGCAGACGGGATTTGTTGACGGCCTTCCTGTTAAGGCATCGATGACGAATTTGTATCGACAGTTTTGAAGGGTGGCTTGTGGCGTCTCATGTTTGCTAGTGATGCTGACGATGATGTGCAGGCCATCCATGACGCCCAAGCTGTATGCGCCCTTGAGGTCTTCAATTCTCTCGCCTAGCGTCATGTCCTGGCGGTTGGCAGCGAGCGCCATCTTCGCCAGCCTAGAGGGGCAGTTTTGTGCAAAGGGCACAACTTGAGACTTGTCGATACGGTTGGCCACGAAGGCACCAAGACCGCAGATGCGGCCTGATAATTCCGAGCCACTGCTTTGCGCCTTGGCGAGCAGTTTTAGGCTTTGTGAGGGGTTACTTTTTGAACCATCCTTGCCGTACAGTGATATCAGTGCCAAGTTCAGAATTGCTGGCGAATAGCCTTTTTGTGCGGCGCTGCCATAAAACTGGGCTGCTTTTTTCAGGTCTCGTGCGTAGCCGTGCAAGCCATACTCGTGGTAGAAGCCAAGGATGTTTTGCGCTTCCGCATAGTCGCGATTGGCAAAGTCGACAATGATGCGAAGGTTGTTTTGTGCATCGATTTGGCGCTGCAGGTTGATGGCGGCTGCGATGACAATCTCTCCTCGCTCGCCATTGCGAACGTGGTGCTTTCCATAGCGCAAGTCATTGAAAACGTCTTTGGCGGTTTTGCTTTCCAAGGTTCGGGAAATTGCGCCATCGAGCTGCCCGCGCATGGATTGTTCGACTTGCTTGAAGTCGGGGCTATCGAGATATGTTGTTAGCTGATTTTGTGAAGTCGGCTGTGCATTCACGACACTTTGCAATGCTGTGGCTAATGCAAGCAGCGTTGCGAGGTATTGAACTCGCAACAGCGGTTTATTGCTATGTTTAACCATATAAGTGGGTTGGGCCGTGGCTGGAAATTTTCGCACTAAATTACAGTTTAGATGGTTTGCAAAGTGTAAACCAAATATAAAATTATATCCACTTGAAAAGCACTTTTGGGAAGTTTTATGGGCATTTTTTCTGTGGGTGATGTCGATATCCCGGAATTTCCGGAACTCAATGGCCTGCCGGCACATGCAGCCAGTCGCGTCATGTTCATTCCGCATGGTGGAGAAGACGACCCGCGGGTGGGGGTGGCCAGACTGCTACGCGATTTGCTGATCGAGCTGATCCTCGGCAAGGGCTCGGACCTGCACTTGACGGCCTCAGCGGGGCGTTTGCTCTTATCATCTGAGATGGGGTCGACGCAAATCAACCGAACTCTTGAGCTTGAAGCAGAGATGGTTCAGCTTTTCCGTGAAAAGCTTTTCGCCTTGACAAATACGCCCCAGGGTGGATCAACACCAGATCTGATATCAACTCGATTTCAGATGGAGCTGCCTATTGATTTTGTCCGAGCGCACGGATTGGCTGCTGGCATTGGTTCCACTGAGTGGTACTCCATCATCATCCGTGTCCAGTACGCCAAAACATTCAATGGGTGGGCATTCATCTTGCGTCAGCTGGATCAGCAGCGAGCGCCACCTCTTGAAGACATCTCCATGAGTCCGGTCTTGCGAAAGTCGCTTATGCGGGCGCTCAAGAGCGCTGATGGGTTGATTCTCGTGACTGGCCCGACGGGTTCTGGCAAGACGACACTGCTCAATGCCATGCTTTCATACCTGAATGATGGTTCACGGATCATTGGCACGATCGAAAACCCGGTGGAATACGAGCTGAGCCCTAACGCGGCTCACGTTCAACTGGATGTGCAAGGGAACATCACATTTGCCAACGGTCTGCGGGCGCTGCTGCGCGCACACCCACGGTTGATACTTGTTGGCGAGATCCGTGACCAGGAGACCATGGAAATAGCCATTCAGGCGGCTCAATCCGGGCACCTTGTATTTGCTACCCTGCACACCATTGACACCATCAAAACAATCACCAGGGCTGTTGACTTGGCAAAGGGGGTAGACAATCCCGGTATGCGCATCGCGCAAGTACTGCGCTTTGTTGTCGCTGTGCGCTTGGTGAAGGTGTTTGACCCCACGGGGGCGGTTCCCCGCCCCATTACACGGGATGAGCGAAGCTGGATGGAATCAAACGGGATTTTTCACCCTGGAATGACGCTTTTGGAGCCGAATGAAGAGGCCCCATCGCAGGCCGAACCAGTTGTCCCGGTTTTAGAAGGGCTGTCTGTTGATTTGAGCATGGAAGAGGCGATTTGCTCATTGGATGAATCGCGCATCTTTAGTCTTGCCGCAAAGCAGCCACAGTTTGAAACGCTGGCTCAAGCAGGATTTCGCGCGGTGCTTGAGCGCGGCGCAACGATCGACGGCTGCCACAAGTTGGGGTCTTCGCTGCGAGCGCAAGAATTTATGACTCAGGTGGCGGGTATCGCCAAAGATCGCCAAGTCACCCACGCACAAGCCATGAACATTCTCACCGAGGAGCTCGATCATGTATTCGAACAATGAGTTGCAGCGCAGACAGTTGGTTGTAGGCGCGTTGGCAGGTGGCTTGGCTGCTTACGCCAGTACAGCCAGCGGGCAAACACCTCAGCAACAAGAGGCCCTGAAGCCCTATCTGGAGGTGAAAACGTTTCCCGGCGAGAGCAGGATGGTCCGTGCGTTTTTCTCGCCCTCTTGCCCGTTTTCCAGGCAGTACATGGCGTTCTTCACGAACCTGGCCGCGTCACTGCCAGCATCGAGGACATTTGCATTCACGCCGGTCATAAACCATAAGGATGGGATGTCCTATGCGCTGGCTTTTGAGACTGTACGCCTCGTGTGGCCTAATAGGCTGCCTGCCTTTATAGAAGCCTCCTTCAGCGCTGTTCAAGATCGGGGGCTTGACACAAGTACGTGGTCAGGCATGGCAAAATTAGCAAAATTTGCTAAAGTTGACGATTTGTTGGTTCAAGTGGCTGGGCATCGCAAGGAAATTGAGTCAGTGTGCACGCGGTTAGTCTCGCTGCAGGCGCATCTAAAAATCTCTAACACCCCTGCTGTGGCGGTTGTGGGAACCTACGTGGCCACGCCTGAATTCACTCAGGGCAATCCAGAGATGTTTTCTGCGTTAATCAATTCCATAATTTCAATGTCGATCTGAGTGAACAGCGGATGGTGAAGCTCTTGGACGCCATCAACAAACAAATAAAACAATGAAACTCACAGCCGCCCAAATTGCCAGCATCCAGCGAGGGTTTTATAGAGGCTATCCAGACACCATCATTGCGCGTGAGCTGGAAATCCCTCACGAGAAAGTCTATCGATTTCGGGTCAAATCGGAGATCTCGCGCGACTGGATCGTGGAGCGACGATACGGGTGGTGGGAGAGACTATTTAAGCAAGGCACGCCCCTAGAGGTCATAGCCGAAATTTACGGGGTTTCCCGTCAAACGGTGTACGTGATGTTGAATCGACGCGGTGTCAGTGCACGCGAGGTCAAACGCGAACTTGACCAAAAGCGTGTACGCCTAGGGAAGAAACTCAAGGGGCTTGCACAGGGCGGTAAGAATGCAGGTCCGATGGACTGGTGATCGCGGTTACCAAAATCCGTATGGGTTGCCGTTTATGTCCACTGAACCCGAACTGTTCATCAAAGTCCCGTCAATGTTGTACCTTCTTTCAGCTGGCATTGGCGCCACTTTTCCTTCGCATGCATTTTTGACGACCATGTGTATCGCCAGCGCCCAGATGAGGATGAAGCAAGGAAAAAGGAAACCTTCGAACATTTTACCGTGCGAGAGATAGGCCTCCATTGGAACAAGGCCGAACAAACCAACAGGCACGGAAAAACAAAATGGCATGATTTTTTTGAGGGTCATGGTTGCCTCCAAGAATGTATATTTAAATTACATTTTACCGGATATCCAGCACACATCAACTCTATTTTTTCCCTGGCGTTTGACGTGTGTTGTGCAGGTCGATTGGTGTATTGTCATCCTTTACAGCTGCCCACGCATTGCCCACTGCGCGCCTGACGGTTCCTTTTGCTTCTGCCCCGGGCTTAGCGGACAGCCCTGCTTCTTGGGCATTGACCATGGACGCGTCAAATTTGGAGTTGAGTTCTGCTTTTTGATTCTGACGAAGGTTGGCGCCTGCTTCGAGCTTGTCTTTAGCTGCTTGCAGATCAGGGGGGAGATTATCCAGTGTCGGCATTCTCACTTCAGCGGCCGTTTTGGGAGCTGGGCCTGTTTGCGCGCGCACAGGGGGCAGAACGCGCGTGCTTGCTCCTGCGCTCGGCCTGACAGAGGTGGCTGGGTTACCTGACGCGGCTTTCGGCTTGGGCAGCTGATTCTGCACCTCTGTTTCAATTTGCTCTGCACGATCTGCCGCTGATGGGATACTGCTGCCGACTGCGTCTGGCTTGGGGGCATTGAAGTTGGTCAGTCTTTGGTGATTCAGCCCGGCAAACATGTTGAGTAGCTGCTTTTGGGCCAGATCCCGTTCCTCGGACGGTGTCTCATTAGCCGCAATACGGCCGAGGCCACGCAAAGTGGCAAGAGCAGATCGTGCCGCGCCATCGGAGATGGTTGCGCCTGTTCTTTCGCCAGTGGCCATCGACCGGTGCTCCTCTCGAATGGCTTGCGACAGCACTGGATTCTGGCTTGCAATCATTTCTGCCTCCAGGGTAGCCAGCCGAAAATCCGCGTTCGTCTTGATCGCATTGTTGACAACATCTGCGTCGGCTTTGGCGCTCTCTTGAGCAACCTGTCGGCGCAACTCTGCGCTTGTTCCAGTCGAGTCCGTATCGGTGTCGCGCTGGGACAAGGTCTTGGTAACCGATTCCGCTTTTTTGAAGAGTGTGTCGAATGCTTTGCGCTCTTCGGCGCTGGAGTTTTGATAGGCCTTTTTAACCATATCGCTGGACATTGCAGTTGTCAGACGATTGGACTGATCTGCTGTTCGATCTCTGGAGGTGCCTTTTGTAGCTTCCGCAGAATCACTTGCCCCTGATTTCGTGACGCCCTGCAGGCTAAGGCCAAAACTGGCACTTATTGGTGATCCGGATGAAGTGGCGCTCGAGTTACCCTCTTTTTTTGCGCCTGGCAGTTTAGGAATTTGAGCCTTGACACTTCCATCAACGCCAGCGGAGAGCTGGGTGTCTCTTTGGGTTGATTTACGCGTCTGTGAGCCATCCGAATCGCGGGTTGACTCAGATGATCCTTCGGCGGCTTCAAGCGCTGTCCGAATGGATCTGTGTAGGTCGGTTCCAACACCAGTTTGAGAAGATGTCCCCTTGTGGAAAAGCTGAGTTGTATCTTTAACCCAGTTCTGAGCACTGCTTACACTCGCTTCGCGTGCTTGTGCTTTGGAGTGATTTTGGGTTACGGCTTGCGACAAAGACATAAGCGTGCCGTGAGTAGCGGGATCAGAGGCTCCGCGGCCGATAAGTGTGGCCCCGCCTTGCAAGTTGGGATGAATATCGCCAGCTGATCGCGTGGCCAGCACCGGTGAATTGTTGGTGAGACTGGGGGTTGTGCTGCTGACAGTGGATGCATTTGATGCCGTCGTTGCTTTGTCATAAGCCCTGGCGGCGACTTCACCCATACCAACCAGGCCCATGATGACCACGGGCATGGATGCCATCAACGACGATGCTGTACCAATGCTAATTGAAAGCTCTTTGTAGGCCTCATGCACAAGTGAATGTGACAAATAACCACCGGCTGTCAGCTGGTTGATAAAGCCAGAAAATTTGTACAAAACAATGGCGTTGACCGCTTCAGCAGCGATTGCAGGCATGACGAGTGGGATAAGCACATAGCCAACAATCCGCAGCAGTTTGGCACCAGCATTTGTGCCAGAGAACATGGCAAATAAGAAAAGAAACGGGCTCAAGATCACCAAGAGGCTCAGAACTTGTGGGCCAAATTGGCCCATGTACGACTGAGACATAGCCATGTTCGCTGCATCGAGCAAATTCTTACGCTCCATCTCAATCGACTGATTGACGGAGGCAAGACAAGATGTTTTGGCTTCACCTGAGGTTTTAAGGCAGTTGAGCTGACTGTCAACCAGCTCGTAGAACGCCATGTTCAAGACATCCGCGTTGGCGGTACTGGCGGCCCCGGCCGTGAAATTTGAAACCACCATTTTGCGCGAAGCACCATATTTACCGACCAAATCGGAATAGGTGGGTGCGCCTCCTGGGTTGAGTGTGTCTGAGACGTTCACCGAGCCAGTGATCCATTTCTGAAAGTCTGGAGATGAGAGGTTTGTGGCGATGCCATTGGCGACTGCAGAGGCCGCGTCTGAGCAGCTGAGCAGCGAAGTGGGATCGGACGAAAGGACGTATCCTGGCACCTTATCTGTCGTATTGAGCGAGGCCTGGTATAGCAAAGCTCCAATGTTCGTGGGCAGCGTTGTCAATCCTGGTATTGCAATGCTTTCGCTAGCGCCTGCTCCTGAGTTTCCGGCGTTCATGACCAGGCGGCCGATCTTTGCGTAGTCGGCAGACATGTATCCGCTTTCCGCTGACAAGCAGGCGCTGACAATTTCACTGATCTCCGATTCAAGGGCCCCTGTCTTGTAAGCCAGGCCGCGCAGATTCAGCAAGCTCTTGAGCGGATTGACCAGTCCATTTGCGTCTACGCTGAGCAAATCATATGAAGGATTGACATTGCTAATTGCTGTCCTCACCAAGTTTTGTGCATCGTACAAAATTGCTGAAGGCAGCGCATAGGGAAGCGCCACTACGGTTGGAACATTGTCGACACGAGTGACAACGCCACTTGTGTTGCTTTGCACATTGATCGAGCTCTGCATCGACGGGTTGGTCAAAAAGGATGCAATACAGATAGCGATCAGCCCACCGATCAGACCACTTTGCAGTGCGGGCCATCGCATGACGGGGGCAGAGGCCACTGCTTTGAGGGTTAGGAGTACAGCGGCCGTCAAGGCCACTGACCAGATCAACACTTTTTGCTGGGCAATCATGGCCACGCCATTGAGCATGACGGCCATCAGCCCAATCTCAATTCCGGGCAAGTAAATGGTGTCCATCGTTTACCGCCGGCCAGTTGCATTGATTTGAGTTGCAAGCACTACCTGGTGCATGACATCGAGTGCCGCATTGCCGCTTGAACACAGCTGATGATAGTGGCGCGTGTCGTTTGCAAGGGCGGTCATTGGCTGCGTGACGTCCAAGAATTTGTAGCTGGTCCTGGAGCCGATATCGCGTGCGGCCGCATACAACGAGGCCCCTATTTGCGCGGTCATGCAGTGAGCAATGTGCTCGCTTAATTTAGATGCGACCTGCCCTCGTTGAACCGACTTCACTTTAGATAGCAATCCAATAATGTTCACATCGATTGATCGATTGAATTTGATTTGATCGGAAGTGAACCTTGCAGAATTTGGATCTTGCAGCTTCCCAAGAATGGAAGTCGATGTAACGCCAACACCAAGTGGATCTCCAAATATCATCTTGTTGACGTGTCCGGCTATGCCGGGGTATTCAAAATCTCGCTGCGACATGTTTGTGCAGATTTGGGCGTCTATGCCGCCCGCAGGTATAGATGTCCCGCTCGGGTTGTCGCAGTGCAGGAGCTTCAGAGGCACAGAGGCGGTGGGCGATTGTGAGCCGCCTCCATCGAACAGGTTTTTGAGACTGAGCGTTGCATTGAATTTACAGCTCACTTGACCCGCGCCTGTGGTGTTCTTTGTATTGCTTGAGCCGTCCTCGTTGCCCGTTTGGCAATCGGCACCTGCCACCTCTACCCCGAGCAGCGAATACAAAAGTCTGTTGCTGTAACTGTTGGGGTCGGCAGGATCATCGCTGGAACCATCACCAATCCCCGCGACACCCAAGTTTCTTGTTGCGCGTGAAGCTACGGCTGCCTTTACCAAGCCGTTTCCGACTTGTGGATTGAAGGGGGCGCTCTTCTTGAAAGCATCGTTTTGGTTTGTGAAGAAATCAGTGAGCTGCGAAAAGGTGTCAGAAAATATCCCGTTGCCAGCTGAAACAACACCCTGCCCGCCCGGGCCGCTAATCGCATCCTGCATCTTGCGATCCAAAGGATCAACGATGCTTTGAGCCATCTTACAAGTGCTCTGTGCCAAAGAATTGAGGTTGTGCAGATAGGTCTTGAATTGCTGCATCAAGTCGTAAAGACCAGGGCTGACGGCGCGAATCGCACTTGCAAAGACCAGGCCTTTGGCGTTGGCGATGATCTTGCGAAAAATATCCGCCATCTGGTCGGTGTTGATGAAACTGAAGCTGCCTCCGTGCATGTCGATGCCGTTACACCCGGCATCCAGCCGTGGTGGATCGAAAGTGAACAGCACCACATTTTTTGTCGGTGCCCGCATTTGATATGAGCCTCCCATCACCCCCATGCGATCAACTGTGCTGAACGTGCTGGGAGCTGTTGAATTGCTCAGATACATGGAGTTGAGATCACCCAAAATACCCGCGTTTGTCGAACAGGCAATAAGTGTCGCTGCTGCAGACGTGATTATTTTCTTACTCATTGACTCCTCCGGTGTTTGGGGGCGGGTATTGCTTGCGCAGCAATGGCTCTATCTTGTTCTTGAAGTCGCCTGGTTTGTCAGGATCGAGCCTGAGCGTTTGCAGGTCAGCATTGCTGGCCACGCCTGTGTTCCAGATGTTCAAGTCGCGTCTAGACTCGGCGCTCAAATATTTACCCGATTTGAACGCTGAGTAAGCCAGCATTTTTTCGAGTTCAGCCACCCCATAAAAACCCTGAGCAACCACAAAATATTCGTTTGGATCGGCTGCAGTTTTGGCGTCATAGGCCTTCGGTCTGGGGACATAGACGACTGATGGCGTGAGCTGCAGCTTCAATTTCCGGAACAGCCCATTGTCCCTTTGAATAGCCTCACCTTTGGCTTGCGCGGGCGCTGTTCCGTCTGTGCTGATGGCCAGGAACTGGATTTGATTTATGGATCGCATCGTCTTCAGTACCGCAACCTGATGATCGCAAAATCTGCATTGCCCATCTACAAAGACCAACAATCCGCCAATGTCTGACAGCTCCTTGACCGCCTTTGTTCGCGCTTTTTGCTCGATGTTCAGGATGCTTTTCGCACCCTGCGTCCAGAACGTCGGCAGACGATTGAACTCGTTTAAAAATGGATCAGTGCGGACGGTCTCGTAGACGGCATCATCAAAGCGCTGGGCTTTGTCAACAAGAATGCGTCTGGTGTAAGCATAGGCCCTGACCACATCCTTGTCGTCAGGGTTGTTAAATGCGCGCTTTTCAAGCTTCGCATAATTCTCCTTGAGCCAGTCAAAATCAACAGCCTGTTCCTTTTTTGGCTCCGGCTTTGCTTGTGGCGGTCCACTTTTTGCGGGAGGGGACTTGGGCGTTGGCACTGAGAGGGGGCGATAGTACGTGAACGCGTCGGCATACCCTTCGAGTGTTTGCGCGCCAGTCTGAGGCCCCTGTGCTGCAGTTGGGCACGCTTGCATGGCGCCCACCATCAGACAAAGCAAGGCAGTTGCTTTGAATTGCCTCTTCACAAAATACCCCACATTTGCCCTTTGAGCTTTTTGGTATCCAGAGTTCCCCAGTACCTGGAGTCGTTACTTTTTGGGTGGTCGCCCATGACAAAGATCTGATCTTTGGGCACCCTGAATGTATTCCCGTAAAAGTAATCTGCAGATACTTTGTACATGCTGGCCAATGGAAAGCCGGCACCGACGAGATGATTGTTTACGTAAACGCTGCCGTGCTGGTCGATTCGAACAATATCGCCCTCGATGCCGGCCACTCGCTTTGCGGCGTATTGACTTTTCACATAACTGAGTGCCCCCTCTGGGGGCCAAAAAACGAGATCTCCTCGTGCGGGGTTGCGCTCGGATTTTTCCAGTAGAAGATAAAGCCAATGATCCTGGAGACAGCGTTCTTGCTGGAAATCAACTGCCATGTGAAACGGCAATGCGATGTACAAGCCGACTATGAGCAGAGGGGCATAGCGCCAGTACCAAAGCAGCCTCTGCAGATTTGGCATCCACTGCTTCTTGAGTCGAAGTGAAATGATCATCGGCTTGTTTTCCTACTGCGCTGCAGGCGTTGCCAGCTTGGCGATGGCAGCGTTGACGACGGATGCGAACCTGGGCGTCAAATCCACTGTCTGAGGCATGGCTTCAATTGCAAGTTGCTTCTTCCCATTCGCATCGACATGAATCGAATAAATGACATAACCATTTTCTATCCACTCATTCAAAAAACGCATGATTGGTTCTTCGACTGCGGCGACGAAATCTTCGGGATCAATCGTTGGATTTGATGCGAGTGCTTCATAGAGCACGGACTCTTTGTCAATTTCTGCGATCAAGTGCTTGGGGTTGAAATTGCGCTCCCAAAAAATGGACCCCATGATCAGAATCGCTGAATAGCCGATCACAGCAGCGCCGGTGATGATTTTTTGAGTGGTATTCATCATTGAATCCTGTTGAGCAGCATAGAGATGATGGCGTTTTGATCCAACGCGCCGAGTTGCTTGATGGTTTGCGCAAAGCGTTCGACATATTCTTGCGATCGTCGTTTAGACTCGCCAGCCATTTCGTCGATGATTTCCAGCGCACTGCGTCCCTTCTTAAGCTCTGCAAAGAGCCGCAAGCGGTGACTGTCGTCCGTGTTGAATGCGGTCAAGGAATACTGATCAAGATAAATCCGAGAGACTTCGTAGGCATCATTGCCCATGATGAGTACCTCGCTGTACTCCCCTTTTTTGAAGGTGAGTGATCGGAACAACTTCTCGAGGTAAGGGTCTTTGGTGATATCGGCAAAGACGCCCAAGGCAGCTTCCAGATCCTGGTCTTGGTGCTTGAGCAAGAACCGCCAAGCAGCCAGGCCTTTGGCCACCTTGCCCGCCTCCGAATTCAAAAGATCGTTTGGCCGCTGCGTGGACAGCCATACGGCAATACCATCTTTGCGGCCTTTGCGATAGAAGCTTTCCACGGCATCGCCAGCAGATGGCACTTTAAGTTGGTCGGTGCACTCGTCAAGCAAAATGATGGTACGACCTGGCAGTCTCTCCACGGTAGTTTTGATTTTGAGAAACAGCGCAAAAAGTACAACCAGCTGAAGGTGGGGATCATCGCCAATGCCCTTGAGTTCATTGACGATGAAATTGCCATTCACTTCGAAATTGGCTCCCCCCTTGAAATAGCCGCCACGCGCAGGCGAATCAAAAAATGCTTTGAGTCGGGGAATGATGTCAATGGCCTCGGCGGTGACTTTGTCCATGAGGCCTTTATCACCCTGCTCTTGGGCTGCACTTCGAATGTTCTCGAGCGCACTGATGACATCTTGGCCGGTAGCTTCGGGCCCTTTCTTAGCCCAGGCTGCGCTGCACGCTTCTCCGATGGCGATTTTTGCATCTGCATTGGCCTTTTCTTCACCGTAGGCCATTAAGGTGAAGACGTTAACGATGCCTTGCTTGTACATGTCAAATTCATCGGCGCTCAGGCCAATGAATGGGAGTAAATTGGGTTTGAACTTCCCGGCTTGCGTTCCGAATTCGTTGTATTGAGCCTCTCCTGGGGCGGCTGAGGCCAGAATTTGAGCGTATGCAGCTTGAGATCCTCCAACTTCAAGGACAATGACGCGGATGCCTTGAGCCAGAAAATCACGCTCGACTTGTTGAGCGGTCACTGATTTCCCGACCCCAGAGCTCCCAAGCAACAAACCGTGAGGATTGTTGCTGGAGAACGGGTCGAAGAAATGGGCCTGCCCACGGCGCGTGACAGTCATGAATCCGTAGCCCTTGCTGTTTGAAGATTTGAATCCTGTGAAGTCGCCATATACTGGCAGCAAGCATGAGGCTGAGCTCGATGGCATAAGGCGATCGTTGTTGAGTCGCTGAGCAACTTCCTGGCTGTGGTTGAGCACCAAGCAGTTTGCGAGACGAGCGCCGGTGTTGACCGTAACGTCGCGGACGATGAATTTGAGCTGACTGTAAGTGCTCCTCAATGCGGATAGCCCCGAGAAAGCCTCCTTCTTGGTTCGACCATAGACGAAGGTGTCCACGGACACGCGGACAAATCGATCCCCTCCGTCGATGCAGCGGCTCTTCATGTACTCCAAGTCTCGCCTTACTTCGGTTGTGTCTTCGAACCCCAGTGAAATAACCTCCTTTTCTTTCACCGCCATCGCTTTGGGTGATCTGGAGTTGAGGCTGCTCATTGTTCTGGCGATATGTGGGGCCTGCTTTTCAACCACAATGGTGGTAACCAGCATGATGGGGCCTTTAACTCTTTTGCCTCCTCCTGTGAGGACATCTGCACCTTCAAAATTAGCCCCAGAGATCATGTTCATGATCCCGAAAAATATCGTGTGTGGTCGCTTCGGGTAAGACTGAATGGCGAGACCACTGATCCATGTTTCTGAATTCACGGAACAACCAAAAATGTCCGTGCAATCGAAAACGTCCCCATTGGGGAATGCCTGGCGATTGAGTTCAACCTCGGGATCAAGGTCATATTCCTTGATTTCAGAAAACGGATTGAGCTGCAGTCTTTGATAAGCCTGAGTTTTTGCAGCCGATAGCACTTCGAATCGGAACGACTGCTCAAGAGTTGCTTGAAACGCCGCCTGGTGTCGCAAGGCTTGCTCTATGTCCAATTCGCTCGGATCATTGACTTTGCATGGTGTGGAGAGCGTCAAAAGAACGTGCCGCTGGTTGAGGAACGGGGTGGTCTCTGACCACCCAGGGGTTTTCATTTTTTCGAAAACTTGTGCTTGCTTCTGGATTAACTCCGCAAGCAAGGGGTTGCGCGTATCCTTGTCCGCGGTGTACATGTCCACCGCTTGATGGTCCGTAGCAATGAGTTGGACGCATTGCAAGACTGTTTGCTCAGGCAGCTCACGAAGCAGGGCTTCGAGAGCCTCGCCCATAGTGGCGCCGCCTCCCGTCAATGGGGAGCATAGGTAAGCCCGCCCCAGCATCAATGGGTCCGTTGATTCGAGTTTTGTGAGAATCAAATGTTCACGTGCCACCGCCTCTTGGCCCACGATGAGCGAAGACGGTGAGACTGCCATTGCGCGGGGGCGAACTTTCATGGCCGGTCACCGCTTGATGGCAAATGCAGAGATGTCCAGGTTTTGGACCAGCGCATCCGCTGGCACACTGGTTGAAACCGTGGTCCACCATCCGGGTGCCAAGATGGCCACAACAATCAACCCCAGCCCCAGAAGAAGCCAGGCATAGTTTCCGCCCTTGGCCATCTGCGCCACACCCATGACGGTCATGATGGTGGCCAACAAAATCAAAAATGTAGACGCCAAAAAGTTGGTCTTGATCCAGGCGATGACCGAATCGGACCATGTGCTAGCGGTCAAGGCCGTTCCGTTGACGGCTGCCGCCAGAGCGAATGCGCACACAACGAGTACAGCGCCAAGGACAACCAAATTGGTTTGATGGTTGGTAGTGGTGGTTTTCATGAAGTTTCTTTCCCTAGAGGTTATTGAGGAAGTGGCATGTCGCCTTGGACCGCAGGCGATGAGGCGGATTCGGCAGTTCCTGGCTGCCTGAATTCAGTGGCTGAGGGGTGGGGTGGGGATGCTTGTGCTTGACCTTGTCCCTGCGCGTTAGAGTTGTCGGAGGTGGTCGCGTTCTTGTTGGCCCGGTGCGGCACCACTTGCCCGCCATAGCGGCTGTCTTGTGATGTCGCAACTGCAGGAATGCCCAGCCATTTGGAAGGAGCTATCTCCCACGTCACTTCGGTGTCGTCCACCAGGGTGTCACCCTCAACATGCCGTTTAATCCACGCCCTTTGGAGCACCGGCGCCTGCCTGACAGGGGTGCCCTCGAGAATGCGCTTGGCGGTGCTCAGGGTGTCTTCTTGTGATGCCCCCAAATGCGGCAGCAGTTGGGGGCGAGCTTGAGCAATCGCTGCAGATCTACTCGATGCGGGTTGCTCGACTTGTTCGCCGGTCGGTGCAATACCCGCCATCTTTTCGTATTCTTGCTGGTTGGCCCTGAGGTCAAAACGAGTGGGCGCTAATGGTGGATTGGCACCATTGAGGACGGCCTTGAAACTGCGGCAGTACGGGCTGTTGGCGTTTTCTTGTCTGTTGCAATCGAAGTTGCTTTGTCCAACAGGTGCAAAACTACATGCAGTTAGCAGGCCGCAGAGAGTCAGTAATGCATAAAGCGGTTTCATTTTCTGGTTCCTTGGGAGAGTTCGATGTCAAATGGCTCGGTAAAGACCCATGTCACGCGTGATCCAGCCGTGACCTCTACACCAGGCAGGGTCTCGCGTGCGTAGCTCAGATAAAACTGCGCTAGCTGACTCGACGCGTTAGATATCCCCTGTCCGGCAGCGCTTCTCGCAATGGTTTCGGCCGAAGGAAATGTGACACCGCCAGCGGTCGAGTTGAATCCAGGAACTTGATAAGGCGAAATTGCCTGGCCGATACCAGAAGCCAGCCCTGCCAATGCTGAGCGCATGACGATGGGCCCTTGCTTGTTGACAAGGTTGCCTGCGATGCCGTTTGTCCCGTCAGCGTCTTGCACGTAGCCCTGAACTGGAATGTCCGTGATTTGGCCGTCGGGACTGATGCATGAAATCGCTTCGGCGATCGCTTTGGCGCGGGAGTCTGAAAGGCTACCAATGGCCGATCCCCCTATGAAGCAGGAGTCGAGTACGCCACTTCGGAACCCATTGGGCATCATCAGCTCGCCTTTGATCAGTGCAACGAATCTAGCACCAACACCCAAAGCTGAGTTAGTTCTGCTGCTTGAAGCAGAAGAAGAGGTCTGCGCTGAACCAAAACCAAGGCTTGACCCCATGGAACCTGCCGCGCCGGGTGTCGCAGCCGAGCGCGCAAAAAACCCCACCAAGATCACACTTTCAACAGCGCTGTACCGCGCTACGGTCATGGTTTTGACCTGTTTCTTTCCGGCATTGGGGTAGATCTGCGGTGGACTGGAAACAGGGACTTTTGATGGTTGTTGCTTGACAGTTTCAATCGTGCCCGATGGAGTTATGGGCTCAGCTGAGGCAGTGCCCGATTCCCGAGCTGGCGTTGGCGATGCACCGACTTGTTTCGTTTGCTGGTCTTTGCGCGCGGGTATTTGATATGTTGGGCTCACGGGTTCGCTCAGGTCGGCTAGCTGATCAGGCTTTATTTGCACGTTACCGCTGGAGTCATTGGCAGGCTGCCGCTGACTATTGGTAGGGATACCATCCCTTTCAATTCGGTCAAGCCGCTGCGAAATTGCATCGAATTTGGCCAAAACCTCTTCCAGCCCCTGATTCCGATTGCTAACGGGCAAGTTGTTGTCGCGATACTCTGAAGGACGCCCTTGAAGCTGGTCGGAGCGTGCCTTACGAGCCAGATCCCGAATTTGGGCTGGCTGGTTGCTTTGCTTGCTGTTCACCCCGAGCCACATGACCGACAAGGAAGCCCCGACACCTGCAACTGCGATGAATGCCACCAGAATTTTGAGCGGAAGTGGAAGCTCAGTGATGTCGTTCCAAAATGAGGCAAGGAATTTTTTGACTCGCCCTCCTGAGGTAGTGATCTCCTCGTTGTGTTCTGCGTCATTTGCTTGCATAGCCGCCCTCGCCTCTTGTCGAAATCACAATGACCGTGACGTCGCCTCCTGGCGAAATCTCATCGGCTGGGAAAATAGAAACGCCAATCACCGCAGGACCATCAAAGCTCTTGCGCGAGAGGGGAATGGCTTTATTGGTTGGGTTTCTCACCAGGTAGGCATGAATTTCCATTTCTCTGCTTGAATACCGTCGAACGCGTTCAATGAGTGCCCCTTTGTCCAGCAAGATCGGGCCTGTATCAATCTCATAGGCCGCATAGCCAGGCGGTGTGCCTCCTGAAGCGACGGTCTCGAAAAGGCGCTGCAGCTTGGCGTTATAGGCATTGCCATCTACAGATGACGCCGACAAAATGGTTTTTTCTTCGTTTTTGACAATGATGACTTGCGCAGGAATATCTTTAGGAATCAACTGCAATCCGAAAACCGTCGAGCTGTCCTTGGGGTAAAAAAATACAGTGGAAGCTTCGCTTGAAGTCGTGTAAACAAAAGCCAAGTTGCTCTTGCTTGTTCTCACGTCAATCGTTGAATAGTGCTCTTTTCCCGGATTGGGAAACGGCAAAATGATGGTGTTGGGGTCAGTATTGGAGATGAACACTGGCTCAACTGACTGACGCATGGTCACTACACGCGTTTTGGTGTAATCGAGCGCAGCAGGATCTACCCCATCAATCCGCATCACACCTGGAAGATCAATGGCTGGTGGTGGGGTATCTCGGTATACAGATAGCTTGGCGGCTGTGGCGGGCGATATGGCCTGTTTTGTTGGCGTGCCTGGTGTGCCATCTGCTTGAGCGCAGACCAAGAACAATGGTGCAACAATTGCGACCAGCAATCGGAGCATGTGCATCTTGGGTATCGTTTTCATGCGGGCTCCTTGTCGTCGTATTTCATGGAAGGCGGGTTGTCACTCGGATAAAACTTGTAATCCAGGATCACAGGTCGAAATTGCTCAACACGCATCTGGTAGACAAACACATAGTTCTGGCTGGTATCTTTTGCCATGTTGACGGTGTGGTATTCGCCGAACAGGTAGTGCTTGTTCTCTTGCGGGTTGTAGTCACTGCTGATGAGCACAAAGTAATGGCTCCCGGCTTCACGTTCGGCAATCATCTTCTGCACTAGCGTGTTGATTTCGCCAGTCAACCGCGTATAAGCCTCAGGCGCAAAGTAGGATTGCGCCATCGCTTTGACATATTCAGCATTGCTGGGGTTGATGCTCCCAATAGCATTGGAAATGGCCGACAGCACCAGCTTTTGCGCCTTCATATCCATGCTTGAGCGCTCTATCTGTGCATCCGTTGGCACCCCTGGCGTTCGCTGGATAACGATCACGCCGTAAAAATGCATGAACGCCACAAGGCCTGCCATCGTGCCGATTGACACAAGCAGCGCAAGGACCAGGCGACCTATCGTTCGGTCTTTGTCTTTGAGTGATTGCGATCTTTCATTCGTGTTCAATTTCTGCTCCTGACCGATGTACGGGTGTGTCTGAAATGAAAATCAGAGACGGCTTGGTGAAAGCGCGAGAGAATCGAAATAGACCAAGCCGGAAAAACAAAATGTTCGTGACGTCACCAAGCTTGGCTCTTTTGAATTTGATCCACCACTTGTTGACCCAGTAGCCAACAACCCATAGGCCAAAACCAAAAAAAGTCTGCTCCAGGAAAAGCAGAACCAGTCCCACCATCAGGCAGAACAAGAAAAGGTAGATGTCTTTGAGCTGGGCGCCAAGCACCAAAGGATCGGCGTCCGGATAAGTGGGGACTTCGTAAAAGGGTTCGCGCCTGAGGCTCACTTTTCACCCCCAGCGCACACCAAGTGCGCTTGCCAGTCCACCGATTTCAAATGCGTCAGTTGAGGAACACAAATCGAGCCTGCTTCCTCGCGAAGAATTTTTGGGATCTCTACTTCGATGGGCAAGTTTGCAGTTTTGATCCCTCGGCCCTTTGCGTGTGACCGTATTTTTGCGTGGGACTTTGCCACTGGCACTTCCTCTTCTTGCTTGGCTTGTTCAAGCTGCAGCCGCTGCAGCCTGATTTGCACATACCTGTCCAACTCCTGCTGCTCCTGATAGCTCAGCAAATCATGAGCGTCTCTCTTGGGTCGACCAAGCAACACGGCGCGTGCGTTCGCAGGAGGTTCGGGTTGTGCGTGCTCCGAATACACCCACTCACCATTGAGCAAAAATTGCAAAATTGATTGCTCATCATGCCTAGCATTGATGTGTGAAAACATTATGTTTTGCGCGATGGCATTTTGCACAATAACGCATGTCAAGATTGCGGCAACCGCTGGTGTTTTCTTCATGACCGAAATTATAACAAAATCTAGAAAAACATGCATTTGAATTTCTAAAAATTCGAGAAAGTTTGCTGATAGATTTGTTGAGCCGCCTTCCTCAGAAGGGGTGTTTGGCTGGAAGAACTAATGGCCTTGAGCGCATTGCCTACGCTGATGTCTTGGCCAGAAATTTTCGCGTAGCTGTTAGGGCCAGATCCCAATGAGGGGTGCTCGATGGCGAACGTGGGCGCACTTTTGACATCGAATTTTTCGAATAGCTTGGGGTCTACGATCCAGCTCGGATATCCCTTTGGGTGATGCGCGCAGCAGTTCTTGTTGACCTGTGCAATCCATTGCTGGCTTTGTGCGAATGACCCAGAAAACTTCTGCCCCACAGAGGTGGGAAAGCCGCGCAAGACCAAAATAACCCCCCCCCCTGAACTCGCTGCGTCCAACGCTATACCGTTCAAGACAGACTCCGGCATGGTGGTGCTCACAAGCGCGTACAAGACGGGTTTTGCGGTCATAGATGAGAACACCTGCGCGAAAGCTCCCGTACACTGCATCAGTGCCCACATCCACACCGCCAATGTTTTGTTCATGATCCGGCCCCGATGACTGGTGTGCAGCAATCTTTCTTCTGAAAAATGAAATACCCATAGTCCTTGTCGTTTGGGCGAGCCGCTCCTGCCTCTTGAAACGCCAGTGGACGGCCTATGGGTGTGCATGTGTTGTCCGGAAACGGATATGTTCTGGTCGTCTTATATTGCCGCTTGTCCATGATCAACTCAGGAACGCCATAGGGTCCGCATGTGGCCATGGCGGCAGATCCAGCGGATGTGAACTGAGCGCCCGCCGCATGCATCTTGGCCAAAGCACGGGTGATCAACAAATGAGAAACTTGCTCGGGCGTGGTTGCCACTGCAACGTTGCCTGTTGCTGGGTACATGGGCCCCCAAGACCCAGCTACCCAAAACAGCTGCGGCAATGGGAATCCTGTCGTGGCCGCCAGGCCGTCTATGCCTTCTGCTGCGACGCTTGCAAAATTGGCAAATGCAAATGCGTATGGCGTAAGCATGAGCGACAAAGCATCGTCACCCCATGTTGGATCGGCCCAGCTGACATAAGGGGTGTCGAATGGGCGGTTGTCCAGACACGGTGAGTTATTGATGATTCCCAGAGCAGTTGCAATCGGGTTCACATACAAATTGACATGTTGGAAGCTGCCCTTGTTGTTGGCTTGGATGAGTTCGAGCGGTTGGCTGGTGCCGCCCATCTCATTGGCGTTGTAGGGTGGCGTGATGTTCGCGCCTCCAAGTGCTGGCATACAACCTGGGACATTGGTCGCATCTGCCATGTACCTCGGCTCCCAATAGCTGGTGCTCACCCCTGCTTGGAGAGTTTGCGCGCAAATGCACAAGGCTCCTGTGGTGTTTGAGTCGTAATCTTCTGCCGAAATCCCAAAGTTGAGATTGACTACCCCCATGAACTTGATTGGAAACATGCAGTCCCAGCACACATCCGTGATGGGGTTGGGAAACGCCCCTTGACACAGCGATTGGGCGGTGACTGCGGTAGCTGTGATCGCCAACAAGGCAGATGACAGTTTAATCTTCAATACAGATGCCATGCTTTTCATGACCGGTCCTCCCCAAAGACAATTCGCAAAGCATTTCGATTGTTGTCCCCACGCACCATATAAAGTTGCGCAGGCACGCTTTGGATAGAAATACCGTAAACCTGCTTGAGCTGGTTGATCAGCATTCGTTTCTGATCAAAATAGAAGGGGATTGACTTGGTCCCTCCTATCCAATTTGCATTGCGGTACTGTTGTCGCAAGTTGTAGGCAGAGCCTGCAGTCAGGACAATTTTGAGACGGTGTTTTTTTGCTTGTTCGGTTGCAAACTTAACCTGCGAAGGGTCTCTGCCGTCAATAAAAATCAGACCCCATGTGAGTGGGGCAAGATCGAGTGGGCGAAATTGCGTGCCGCGCTTGACTAATACCCTTCCTTTGTCGTCTTTGGCATCGAATGGCATCGTGAAGACCGGAACTGTTTGTATGGCTCGTGGCACCATATCTGTACGGATGCCAAGTGGGTCAGGATTGATGATGGCGTTTACAGTTTTGTCTTTGTAATCTCGCCAAAATCTTTCGAGTTTTGCCGGCGGGATTTGTCGCGCCCGGTCCTTGAGTTGCTCACGCCCATCACGATCAACCGCGGACCCCGGCCCGTACTGCCCTAAATTTTCCGCTGCGCATTGAAGTGCGGCACTACATAGAAAGGCCGCTGCAATGAGTAATCCCGGGAAAGTGCTGTGATTCATGGCAAAGCCCCTTATTGCGCCAAACGGGCGACGGCATCTTTGACTTTGTTGGCGTAGACTTGACGAGCCTGTTCAGCCTTTTCAGTCTTGCCAGTGCCGGCGCCGTAGGCACCTACCGCCCGCCAAGTTAATCCGTATATGTCAACCATGCCGGCAAAAATCCAGGCGCCTGCTCGCACGCTTGCACAATGGTCTGTCGTGAGCGTTTCTACGCTCAATCCGAAACGACTAAGCGTAGGCAGGTTTGTTGAATTGATGCCCATGCAGCCATAGTCGAGTGATCCGTCTCGGTTCCGTTGATGATTGAGGTTTTTGCAGCCTCCTGATTCAACCACTGAAAACGCGCGCAAGATGTATTCCGGAACGGCTTGCTCTCGCGCAGCTGTCTCAAAGCAAGTGGCCAGGCAGCAAGGGCTGCTGAGTGCCAAGCAGAGAATACCGAACGCCGTCTTCACTTTTTCTCACCATTACTGCTTGCATGCGCAGTTGTAAGGAAAAAATTCAATCGCTTGTCATCCATGGCACCCATATGCAACGTGCCATTCTCAAAGATCGTTGCTGGCGTGCCTGTAATCCCAAGCGAAGCACCGAGCTGGATGTTGCTCTCGATAGGTGTTGAGCAGCCCCTTTGACCTTTTGTGCCCTTTGCAGACTTTGAAGGGATTTGCCCATGGAGTACGTAGTTGCGCCACGCCTGCGCTCTTTGCTCTGGTGCTCTGCACCAGATTTGTTCACTGACCGCGCGAGCCTGAGGGTGCAGCATCTCCAGCGGGAAAGGGAAGACATAGATACTGACGTCATGAGCCCTGGCCAGAACCAGCTCGTAGCTCTTACAGAAAGGGCAATCAGGGTCAGAAAAGACATACAGCTTTCGTTTGCCCGTGCCAAATCGAATGGCATCGCTGGTCGGCAAATTCGAAATATCGACTTTTTGAGCGGCCAATGGAGCCTTGCCCTCTACTTGATTTGCAGGCACTTTGGCCAGCGTCGAGAGAGACGTACCTTTGTCTAAATCAAAGACCTCCCCGCGAATCAAGTAGCGAAGATCGGCGCTAACAAATCCAACCTCCGTGCCCTTGGTGACTTTGTAGAAGTTCTGGAATGATGGTTCAACCAATGCGCCTTGCACTTGGGGAAATTTACGTTCCAGATTTTCTTGGAACATCTGCAGCGGTGAACGTTGATCATCTGTCTCAGTTTGCCGAGACAAAGTTTGTTGATCACCAGGATTGGAGATCTGCTGTGCGAACGCCGTCAACCATGAGCACAGCAGTGTAACAACGGCCAAAAGACGCAGAGTCTTCGCAAGCCAGATCAGGTTGATCAGCCCCGGGCGGAGATTCTCAATTCTATTTTTGGCAGGGTAGATGATTCGCTGAGCAATTCCGAGACTGCCATGACAAGCTTGTCCAACGACTTCCACTGTCGCAGCAAACCACGCGTACCTTTGACTGTGAACAGATGGTCGATCGCCTGCAGCTTTGCCTTCAGGATGTATCCATCTGGCGTTGACTCGATCACCAAATGCTGGATCACGTTGGTCTGCGCTGCCAAACGTAAATTGCTGACGGTGATTAAGGGATTGCTCATGCACCTTGATTCTATGAAGCGCGGAGCATGTTTTGGCCCTCAAAACAGCGGGCGATAAGAGGTGGATACAAGTATGCATTTTGGGCTACCCATTTATTAAATTAATGCTGTCCAAGATTGGAAATATTCCATGAAATTACAGCGATCATGACCAAAGCTAGACAGGCGAACAAGCCATTTCTGTGCCTCAGGTCGGACTGACTTTGTCCTATGACTTTCCAGTAGATGATGAGGCCACATGAAACCATCACCTTGCTCATCCACACGGCAATATGCATTCCGCTATCAAAGGGTAGAGTGCTCGCTAGCAGGTGTAGCAGACGATTGCTTTCATGCAGGCCGTGACGCAGAGCAATGCTAGTGCTCAATCCATCTAGCACTTGAAGGATGAGATTGGCCCAGAGCAGCTTCGTTTGTTGCTTGAAAAAATATTTCAGAAACGTCATTTGGATGCATGATAACATCTTCTTAAATTTCAATCAAACGCCAATTCTCCCTGGAGGCCTCATGCACTACCGATGTATTGATCAAGTAATTGGTATCGACTCGCCTCAGTGGCAAAGCACCTTGGGCTCTATGCATGCAAACAAGCTGCGGCCGCTATGCATGTGCATGCCCGATGGAGTTGCCATGGTCGTCTTCAAAAGAGACGGCATGTTTGGGGTTCGCCGAATGCCCGATGGAGGTGAAACACATTCACCACAATGCGACTCCTATGAGCCTCCGAGCCAGCTATCAGGTCTCGGCCAAGTCCTGGGGCACGCCATCAAAGAAAACGCAGAAGATGGGACTGCGACTCTGAATTTGGCATTCGCATTGACCAAAAGGGGAAACCGCCCTCCTCCGCCTGGCTCTGGAGTGGGGTCTGATGTGATCAAGAGTGAGGCGCAGAAGCTCACCATTCTTGCGCTGCTGCATTACCTCTGGGATGAGGCTGAGTTCACAAAATGGACGCCCAACATGCTGGGTCGACGGGGCTGGGGAACCATTTACAAATATTTGAGCGCAGCAGTGGCGGCCAAGTACACCAAAGGACAGGATCTGGCTAGTCAGATTTTTATTCCTGAACCCTGGGACAGCGAAAAGAAAGATGTCATCGTTCAGGCCCGTAAAGCGCGAATGATTCCACTCACGAAGTCTGAAAGTGGACATCGGCAACTGATGATCATGGTGGCAGAACTCAAAGAAATTAAGCCCGGGCGGTACGGCTCGAAATTGATCTTCAAGCACCTTCCTGAGCTACCATTTTTCATAGACAGTGGTTCGCTGGAGGCGTCACAAAAACGCTTCGAAAATCTCTATGCGCTTTGGGACACGATCACAGACTCGCACATGATCTGCATCTGCACCTTTGGTTTGGGTGCCTCGGGTGTGGCCACCATCGAGCAGCATTCCTTGATGCTAGTCAACGAGAGCTGGATTCCTTTTGAGCATGCCCGGGAAGCTGAGCTTCTGGCTCTTTTGCGGGAGCGTCGGTTCGTGAAATCGCTTCGCTATAACTTGTCAAAGCGCAAGCCATTAAGCTTTGCGGTGCTGCAAGACACAGGCGAAAAGCCAACTGCTATGTACATCGGTCCGGATGAGGTGCAAGACGAATTCACAGCCGAACTTAAAGTCTTGCTTGAGAGTGACCAGGTCCACCACTGGGTATGGGACTCGGGCGCTTTAATGCCAATTCTTCCCCAAGCATTATGAGAAAGATCTAATGGCCGGAGTTGAGAAAAATCTTGCAAGGCAAGCGAAAAGTCACAACAGCATTTCAAAGGGGTTACGGGCACTCATGTCGGTGTCAATGGCTCAGGCAGGTCCCCCAATTGGTAAACAGCTAATTGCTATGGGAGAAGCGCTCGATGATGAATGCCGACGAAGGCAACTGGGGCTAATCTTGGGGTTGGGTGAGTGCGATCTTCTGGCGTTGGCCAGATGGGTGTGGGATGTTAGCGGCACAATCCCACCGGTACCTGAAAGCACAAAGGGTTCACTACCGCGCTGAATATTAATGGCTGGCAGACTCTTGTGTGCGGAAGCTGAAGCATCAGTAGCGTGAGAGAGTCGCCTTCATTGCGTAAGTGCCTTCAATTCGTCCAACGCCTATCACCGATGCAGAGCCGGTCATAGATAGGAACTGCCCAGCTTTATTGAAACTGATGCTGTAGACGCGATTCATTGATGCGTTCAGGCATTTGGACACCGCGACTTGCCCATTCCAGCCCGTTATGTATGGAGCGGCGAGTCCTTCGAATTGGCACCCGTTCTCGCTTCGGAATACAAATTTTCCGGTGGGTTCAAGCGCCCCCCAGATTTTTCCGACCCAAAAGTAGTTCTCCGATGCTGTGAACTGACTTTGCCCCGTCATTTGCAAATCGTTCGTCCACCTTCCTGCAATCTCCGCAAGAGGCAAATTAGGCTGTTGAGTCTGGCCAACGGAGGAATGCAGTGCAAGCCCCAGGACCACCCAAGGCAGTGCTAGCCTGCTCTTTTGTGTGAGCTGTTTCAGTGACATATCATTGATCGCGAGATTCTAATAAGGCCCGAAAGGTAAATTTCGTACCCAATTCGTGGGTAATCTCATGAGATGTCCCAGGCTTGGCTACCCAACGAAATTTCTGCTGTTGAGCAGGTATCGCTATCAGGGTTGCATTTTCTGGGATCGCGTAAGAAATGCTTGTCCCATCCATGTATTTCACCTCATCCTGGCGTGAAACGGTGGTGGTCATCTCACCCTCAAGGACATAGTTTTCGCCATCTTTGCTGACACGGTACACCAGCCCCGTTTTCACAACACCAAGACCGCAAGAAGTTCGGTCGGCATTGCAGCGACGCGCAACGCTAAGGTAAGGGCCTGATATCCGTCTGTTTGCACCTGTGGCAACCAAGGGCCATTGAGAAGATGAGCTACTTCTCAAAGTCGGTGCGAGGTCGTCTGTGGCACTCTCATACGACAGCGACACCGATATTGGCTGGGCTTTAGTTGGAATAGTTGTTGAACAGCCGCTTATAAGAACTGCGCCCACAATGACAAATATCGATCTGAATTGCATTATTTCTCCCTCATAAAAAAATCTCGAACTTGATACTGTCAGGTACGGCGATCTCAGTTGGATGGGAATTGACCAAGCCCTCCAGCATGTGGAGGTAAATCTGGTCGTCCGAGTAAGCGACTATGAATTCGCTGGTCACTATCCTCTCCCTTTCAAAACGAGCAAGTCGGCTGGCACGGTATTTCCTTGCTTAACCAGAGGCTGGCCCATGTTTTGTGGCCAGCAAACACATCCTGAATCCAATGCGCTCGCGCGGCAGGAAATAGCGTTCTTTGCAGCATTCGTGCGAGGGCCTTCCCAATGACACTGTAAGCGAACTTTCACGCGCATGCACTTTCCTCTATTTATTGCCGTTGCGTGGCGCCTGAATGTCGGCGAATTTCTCGCAAACCTCAAGCATCAACACGGGCCACCGCGACCCGTTTGGGCAGCGCGTAATGAATGAAACCTCAAGGCCTTTTTGTTTAAACAGTTTTTTGCATCGCTCGATCTGAGTATCCGGATTTTGATGTTGGTGGGCCTCAAATCCGCCCTGACTCGATCAGCTCGATCAGTGTTGGAGTGTGGGCTCCAAAGTTGCGTTCAGCCTCGTTTCCTTCGTGTGGGTAGTTGGCCACTGGAGACATGATCATCTTTCCCATGAACCCATCAGGCGGGATGCCGTACATGGGTGCTGCTTCACGCCTTTGAAACTTAGGCTGCTTGCCCATGGCATGGACGCCCTCGGTGAACAAAATCTTCGCCCGCAGCGCCTCAAAGCTGTAACCTCTTCCCAGCCGGTTCATCACCCGGATCAGGCTGTTCAAGCTCTCCGTGTAGGCATTGGTGACGGGATGCTCAAAGTAATTGAGAATCCAGGGCTGCCAGTTGGTGAAGGCCCGGATCACATCTGAGTAGGCTGTTTTCAACTCTGGCGTCACGCCTTTAGCCCAGGCATCGTAGGCGCTCAAAGCCGTCTGTGGGCTACTGCTCCCCTCATAGATGCCGTAGAAGTCTTCCTTGAGCCTGTAGGCGGCTCCCAGCTCCGGGTAATTCAGAGTCCACCCGTCCAAAAGCAGGCGTTCCTTGTCGTTCAGATCTCGTTCGCGTTTCAGAAGCACGAAACGGTCGTGCATCAAACCCCGGCGTTGTTTGGGTGACAACTGTTCTCGCAAGCCCTTTCTGACCCGCTCCAGCGCCTCATTGGCCATCCTGACCACATGGAACTTGTCGATCACGATCTTGGCCTTGGGCATCACCGCCTGGACGGCATCCCGGTACGGTGCCCACATGTCCATGGCCACGTACTGCACTTCGTGGCGTCCGGCCAAGTTGGACAGGTAGTGGATCACCGTGTCCTTGTTGCGGTTGACCAGCATGTCCACGATGGTGTTGTTCTGGATGTTGCTGATGACGCATCGAGGCCGGATCAGGTGGATTTCATCAATGCCCATCCACTTGGGAGCCTCAAACCTGAACTGAGCCTCCAGCTCGTTCACATAGTCCCGGAAGATGTTGCGGATGGTCTTCTCATCGAGGCCGGTTTCATCGGCCAGGCTGGTGAAGGTGCGCGAAAGACTTTGCCGTCCAATCCAGGTCACCAGCCGGTCGGTCATCTCTCGTTTGGCGTTGACGGCATGCAGAACTTCGGTGACGGTCTTGCCGCAGGCCTGGCAGCGCCACCGGCGCGGTGCCACGTAGATGGCCATGCGCTTGCCGTGGGTGGGTAAATCCCGAATCACCTGGTCGGTGCGGCCATGACCGATCAAGCGATCAGAGCCGCAGCCTGAACAGGTTGACGGGGGATTGGAGACCTCGGCGCTGACGTGGTAGTCGTGCTCGGATTCTTGAACGGCGGTTACTGAATAGCCAGGCAGGTTCAGGAGGCTGGTGGTCATTCGGACTTCGACCTCACTGTTCCGGGTCATTAAGCTGATTTTCTGCCCACCGGATTGCCTCATTCAAACCAGAATCGCATACCGTGGTTGATGCAGCACATACGACACCAAGATGATTTTGGGCGTGCACGAAGCAACCTTGTGGATTGCCAGCGGTAATGAAAGCATTGCTTGTGTCGAGCTTAAGCACAGTTTCATTGATAGACACCGGCCTGTTCGCTAACAGTGCTTCCTTTGCAGCTTCTCGATCAGACTCAGCGACAGGGGCCATCAGGACCAATGCTGTTCTCCTCCATTCGCTGTAAGTCCGTTGCACAACTACCCCTTTTTTAGAAACGTTCCATGCCCGTTTTTGCAAGCATGCGAAATTCTTGTTTGGCTTGTTCACTGACGGGAGCATTTTCCAGACACCAAATTGCGTCTTCCAGGTGCAGAAGCTCTGGGCCGTGATCCACCAACGACTGTCGCAGCTGCTCACGCCCGCCATCACCAATGTAAAGCGTCATCACGGCGAACATGCGCAATCTTTTCAAGGCTGGCCCATGGTCAATCGGGTTTGTCTGTTCAGAAGCCAGACGTCCTTCCAAAAAGCGAATCTGCGACTGAAGCTCTTCAACTTGTTTCTGCAACAGATTGATGAGGGCACCTGGATTTTCAATTTCGATGTTCATGCAAGACCTGCAATCACTTGATGAACTGGCACTTGCCATTAACAACAGCTGTGCGCGGGTTCGTTGGTGTCTTTGTCGAAGAGGGCATCAAGCTCGAAGAACGACGACCGCGCCCACGTCCACCGCCACCTAAATTTGTGAAAAAAATCCAGATCAACAAAACCTGCATCGATAACCCGCCATGCAACAGACCAGTGAGTGCATAGCGAGAAATATGGTCGTGTGCTTGTGCGCCATTGACCAAATCGGCAAGCATTGAAGTTATGCAGACAGTGAAGTCCAAGACGACGACTAACAGTAGCCACTTCTGAGGTTTTGTGAGTTTGATTTCCATGTCGTTGCGCATCAAGATGCTGGATTCAACACAAGTGAATCCATGAGTTTCAGGAGCTGTGGACTGCTGTCAGTCAATTCTTGACGCAGTTGATCGGATTGACCATCACCGAGTTTTCGAGACTTCAGGTAAGACAAGCCCAGACGCTTGCTTGTCATCGTCTGGCCCTTGGTCAATTGACGCACGCAAATTTGTCATCTACTGCGCCTTGCCGAAATTGCGAAAGCGTGACTTGCCCGGTTGCTGGGCAGCCAATGGCAGTGAGCACGCCAGAGGCAATTGCATCGTCGAATTTCGAGAATCGGAAGTCGGAACGCCACATCAGCCAAAGACCGAAATACAAAGCTATGGGCATTGCGACAAGCGAGGCCAATGTCGGGAGTGAACCGCTCAGATCGGAGCTGGTAACGGTCTTGAGACTGTCCAGCGTGCTCGCAAATTCGGATGGCGAAGAAAGCCAAAAAAGCATAGCAGCCCAGAACACAACCACCGGCACAGTGAAGACAAAATGCGTGAAGATTCGATAGATGCGCGTGATGAAATGAAGTATCTGTGTGATGTAGGTTCGCAAGTCAAATTCGACTGTGCGCAAAATTCGGGCGTAATCGACATCCGAGATTTCACCTGCGCGAACACCATTGACCTGGACCGACCAAAGCCCTGGGTCAGCGGCGTCAATGCGAGCAGTCAACTCTCGCCACCGACTTGCACAGAGCCAGAGGGTTGTGTAGCCGGTTACCAGGGTGGCCAGTGCCCCCAAGATGAGGCTATGGCCTGTTAATCCTAGCCAGGCCAGCAGAGGACAGATGGCTCCGAACGAGAGCACCAGCGCCCAATAAAAAGTCTTGTTGTTACGCTGGAACTCAACCAACGCCAAGTGTGTGTTCTTTATCCAGTTCATTGAATTCCCTTTCGATCACATGAGTGGGTAGCAGGCCGTCTTGATGCTTGACTGGATGCACAGCGATTTCTGAACACCAAGAGCCCCAACTTCTTTCGCTTCAATCGTTGCCTTGTCGTCAGAAGCGCCTGAAACACCTCCGCGCACCTGGTAGACACCCGCAGTTGTTGTCACGGTTGTCGCAGTGCTCAGACTGGTTTCGTGCAATTGAATGCTCTTGATCGTCCCTGCATCGGTGATTTCAACCGCCGGCAGTGGCTTCAGCTGTCGAGGTTGAAGCGCAACCCAAGTCAATGCGATACAAATGCAAAGCATGATCGCCCACGACATTTTTGCCTGGCGTCGAACGTAGGCTTGCCGCTCCTTTGGCGTTGCCATGTGGATTAACCGAATCTGTTCTGGGCTCAGTGATCTGCTTGTTTTGGAAAAGACAAACCAGACCGACGATGCCAGTGAACCATGGGCAATAAGCCGCTTGTTTCTTTCATCTTCAGCGTCACTGATCGCCGACGCGGACGAATCACTGGGGTGGACGAGCTTCATGGTTTTCCTTCTCAGGACCTTTGGCACACGTCATTGACGTTTGACCCTGAATTCTTGACATGCTCGTTTTTTGGGGTGCGCAAAAGGTCTTGCAATGCGTCAATAAAGTGAACCATGAATGCGAGAAGGAACGCGCCCTGGCTGGCTTTCTTCAGGATCAGGATCGGAAAGGCATCCGAAATGGCGGCATACGCAGCCAAGTCACTCAAAGCGCAGTACAGTCCGATCATCAGAATAAACGCGAGAGCGTACAGCTCTAAAAATTTTCGAATGTGCTTCATTGTCTTTCCTCTAAAGTTTGCTGTTTGTGCCGGTTGACCTGATCTGCGTTCCTGGACGTGGTGCCAAGCGCGAGACTTACCACTACTCCGGCAGGTCGTGGGCGGTCTGTAGGTCGTCAAACGTTTTCATAATGATCTGTCTTGCCTTCAGTCTTCCGTCTTTGCCATGGTCATGCCAGAGCAAGTTGACCCCATGATGGCCTTGTGACCTGTGAGCGCAACTTCGAAGAACTCCAGCGAACGTCCTTCTTTGCTGGCTAAGGCAAAGACTTCCTGCCATATGACGTCTTGGGCATTCGAATTGTTGATCTCTTCATCCGATCTCATCTCAATATTGGAATTACTCATGGCTTCTGAACCTTTTGAATGAGGCGATACAGATCGGGGAGGTCGCGGTGGATGGTCTTCCAGATGATTTCAAAATCCACCTTGAAATACCCATGTGCAAGTGCGTTCCGAGTCTGATAGGCCGAGGTCAGCGGAATGGCGGGATGAGCAGCCACGAATTCAGGAAAGCGCTTGTCAATGTTGTTGCTGGCTTCTCCGATGATCTCGAAGTTGCGGATCACGGCATCCTGGACGAGTTTGCTGCCAAGAAATGTCATTTCGTCCATGTCCGAAACGTATTCCTCGATCCGCTCGATGGCCTCCAGGATGTGGGCCAGGTAGTCGGTGAGACGCAGACGATCGTTCGTCATACTGGCTGCGCCTCTGCGATGACCTTGGCCCGGAAGGAGTCGGGCAGCGCATTCGGTGTCAACACATCGACTTTGACGCCAAGCATTTGCAGAAGCTCATGGCGGATAGCGCCAATGTCAAACATGGTGGTCTCGGGCGTAGGGTCGATCAAGATGTCCAGGTCGCTGCCCTCGTGGTCATCTCCATGCAGCACGGAGCCGAAAACACGGGCGTTGCGGGCACGGTGACGCTCGACCACAGAGCGAATCGCGTCTCGGTTTGCTTGCAGTGCGACAGATGGCTTCATGACAGTGCTCCAACATTGAAATCCGATTTGATCATACAGTGATGAATTCTGAAGAGCAACACCAAAGGCCGAATTTAAATGCGTGTGCCGGGCCGGTTTTGGATGGTCAAACCAACATCAAAATCCGGATACATGATCTTTATTGCTTCTGCCTGGGCGGCTTCGATGTCTAAGTCTGACATGGTGGCCATGATTGTTTCCTCCCTTAAAGAACACGGGTAGAACCAGAGCTTGTAGTTACTCCCTGAATAAATTGACATGAGTCTGGATCTTTCTCGCATCGAAACCCTGACTTCCCAGCCTTGAACGCCAAGTCTCTTGGCCAGATTCACAGCTTTATTTTTGGCTCGTTCGCGTTTCGCGACGCGCTTTGCTTTCTGTAATTTGGTCATCGTCTTTCCTTTAGTTCTTGTTATGTGAAAGGCCTGTAAAAAATGGGACAGTTCCGTAAATAACAGGAAAAACCTGCCCTCACCGGCACTTTCTTAAATGGCCGACTCGTGAGCCTGAATTTTCTCTCCGATTGTTGTTTTCCAGTCGGCCCCATATGTGCCTTGCGCATAGGTCTCTATGACATGTGACCTCAGTGTGCCGGAGGTCCAGTTTTTTTCGCTGATCCGCTTACTCAGGACTGGAGTCAGCACGTTGCGAGAGGACAGCTCTTTCTTGACTTGTTCAAGAAGTTTGTTGATCGTTTCATGATCTTGGCGAACAAGCTCGTCGAATACCAGGTCGGCGGGGGTTGTCGTAGAAAGCAGCGGCACAAATGCGTCGCCGTTTTCCGTTGATGTGTTGCCGTCGGGGGAGTCAAACAAATTGCGTTGCTTGTCTCGAGTGGGCTTAGGTGCGTCTATTTGCCTGGCTTTGATTTGAACTGGCTCAAGCCTTCTCATGGCTGAGCGGAACATTTTGAGGCTGCTTTCAACAGGTGGAAGCTTTGCGTTTTCCCTGCGGGCTGATAACTTGGCCAACTCAACCAAGAGGTCGTTCTCGGTGTGCCCATTCTGTAGGCGGTTTGTGATCTCTTCTTTAGGAATACCAAGCGCTGCGGCCTGCACATGCAGCGTCGATGCAGGCGCTGACTTCCTGAATTGGCTTTTTAACCAGACCTTGAACTGAACATCCTTGACTGCCTGCCCTTCTTTCATCTCGATGATTTCAACATAGAGCGGGCTCTTGTTGTTGATCTCTGCAATAGCCGGCATGACCTTCTCGGACTTGAACTTTCGCCAAGGCGGCAGCTTGATCTCTGACTTATCCTTAGCCGACTTTCTAGTTGAATTTCCGCGCAATGCTTCGATCCACCAAGCCGTTGGCCGAATACATGTTGCATGCGATGGGTTGTTCTTGTAACGGCTTGCGATAATGTACAAAGAAATGGCGGCGTACCCGTTGAGATCTTTCAAGTCTTCGGGTCTTGTGAGGGTGTAGTCAGCCTTTGGATCAGAAAGAACAGCAACCATGTCCTGGGGGAACCCCCAAGACAGCCAGAGCCGCCCATTTTCAAGAGAGATTTTGGCCTGCGTGATCAGAACCATCTGATCCCAGAGAACCCCTTCTTTGGTGCCCTCTGGGGCCGTCCACTCAACCTTCGTAGACTGCATCTGGTCTACATAGTCCTTGGCCACTTGGATCAAATTTGATCCCGGCTTCGAGATCGGCCTGATGATCTCAGACAGTGGTGCTTTGAAAAATTCAGTTGCCTGCAGCGTGCGCGCCTCAGATTGGAGAGCGCGCAATTGAAACTGAGCGGAGCGCATAAGTGACACATGGAGCTTGCGCCCCACCCCACTCAACTTCCCAACCTTGGGAATGAGAACAGTCAGCTCGTTGGGTTGCTTTAAAGGCTGGTCATTCGTTTCCATGAGTGTCCTGATGATAGCGTCTCGATGGACAGCACGCCAGTGTGAGCTATAAAAAGCAGGACAGTCGCAATTTTCAAACTGCAGGTCGTTGCTTTTTGGCAACGATTTTGAGCAAATTTGATCTCAAATATTCGCACTTAGCATGGGCTTTACCCTGTGGATAAGTTCAAACGTCGATTTATAGAAAGTTGGACATTGGCTTATAGAAAGCAGGACATCATCTTATAGAAACCGGGACACTTCGGTATAGAAAACGGGACGCCTGTGGATTTCTTTTTCATGTATATCAACAGCTTAGGCCAGTTATACACAGGTTTAAATGTCTTAAAGCTGTCTTAAAGTTCATCTTAAAGCAGATGTATAAAAACACGGACAACCAGTCCTCAAGACAAGGAAAACGGGTCCTCGCTTCCCAAAAACAAACGCTGAGCAAGTTGTCCATAGCAGAACCTAGTTTAGCGATCCTGCGAAAGTGTTCATCCTTGTTTTCATTTGGTGTCCCTTTTTTCAGGCTGCTGCCTTAGAATAAGGATGTGGCAAGAAAGCCCGTCATCAAGGAGGTATACATGGAACTAAAAGACATCACGCCATTACCGGCGAACATCGATTTTCAAGCACTGCAGGAAATCTCGATATCGTCATCTTCAATGGTCCAACTTGTACGCGATCACGTTTTTGCGCCAGAGCGCACAAAACGATCGCCAACATTTGGCACTGCCGAATTGTTGGAAATTTCAGAGGCGACGCTCGGTCGGTACAAATACCTGTACGACAAAGAGCCATCCTTGCCACGGGGCAATATTCCTGGCAGCCGTCGAGAGTTTACGCTCTCCGAGTTTCGCCAGTGGCAGCGAGCACTGCGTCCTGAAGCGATGCGCAACCCAGAAACAGCTGCGGCGTGCACCATTGCAGTGAGCAACTTCAAAGGTGGTTCGACCAAAACGACAACCGCCGCCACGCTTGCCCAGGGCTTATCGCTGCGAGGGCATTCCGTTTTGCTGGTTGATCTGGACCCTCAAGGGTCTGCAAGCTCCTTATTCGGGTACCTGCCAGACGTTGATGTCAGCCCTGATATGACCGTTGCACCATTGTGCGAGGGAGTCGTGACTTCGGTTGATTCGGCAATTCGCCCCACCTATTGGGCTGGAGTTGACATCGTTGCCGCCTCCCCTGCCCTTCACAATGCCGAGTTCTTCTTGCCCTCAAGGCATCTTCGAGAGCGTGGCTTTGAATTTTGGCGCTGTCTTGACGTTGGCCTGGATAACGCACGGTTGAAATATGACGTCATCGTGATCGACAGCCCTCCTTCGCTTTCGTACATCACCATTAATTCCTTGATCGCCGCCGATGGTATTTTGATGCCATTGGTCCCAAGTGCATTGGACTTTGCTTCGAGCGCTCAGTTTTGGAACTTGTGTGTTGAACTGATCGAGGGACTGTATGAGGGCCGTGGCCGCCCTGACAAAAAATACGCCTTTGTCGATGTTCTGTTGTCGAAGGTTGATCCATCCGTGGGCGTTGCGTCGGCCGTGCGGGACTGGATCATCTCGGCCTATGGCTCCAAGGTGCTTCCCGTGGAAATACCAAAGACCTCGGTAGCTGATACCGCGTCTGCCACGTTTGGTACCGTTTATGACCTCATGCCGGGATCTGTTGCTGCCAAGACGCTTCGCCGTGCAAAAACCGCTTACGAGGCCATGGTTTCTCATGTCGAGTCTCAAGTACGGGGCGTGTGGAAAGCCCAGCATGAACTTGCAACGAAGGAGAATTCAAATGTCTAAGTCAATCAAAGACATGCTCGCGAACGTACCCAAGGACAAAACGCTCGTTCCAGCGCAGACCCAAAACAGCGGCCCCAAAACTGGGCCAGGTCAGATGATGGCGTTTATGGCGAAAGAGTCAGAGGCCATGCAAGAGAATGAGGTCCTGAAGCAGGAGGTCGCAAATTTAAAGGCGTCGGAAGTAGACATCGGCGCCCTGGTGGAAGTCGAGGGGCGACGACGTGTTCTCTCTAATCAAGAATACGTCGAACTCAAAGCAAACATCACTCAAAACAAACTGACTACGCCGATCACGGTTCGCCCTTTGGGCGGTGGTCAATATGAAATTGTTTCCGGGCATAACCGGGTGGCCATTTACAAAGAGTTGGGGCGTACTCGCATTCCAGCTTTTATTCGTGACTACACTCTTGTAGATGCCGAGCGAGGGGCGTTTTATGCCAACTTGCTGCACAAGACGCTGCCAGATTACGAGAAGTACTTGGGCTTCAAAAAAATTATGGCGCTGACGGGCAAGACTCAAACGGAAATTGCTGACGAGGCTGGGTTCGCAAAAAGCACTGTTTCTTACCTCATGTCCTTCGATGACTTACCCGAAGATTTGAGAGCAAAAATCGCTGTGCGCCCTGCGCTTGTCGGCGCAAAATTTGCCTCGGAACTTGCCAAGCTGCCAGCGCCCCACAAGGCGCTGGATGCGTTACTGGATGGGGGTGTGAGTGCCAAAGACGCCATTAAGTTTGGTCAAGCGCAAGAGGCGGGAACCAAGAAGCAGGAGCGACCCCAACCAGTAATTGTTAAATCTGGCCACAAGCGATTGGCAGAATTGGTCAATCGTTCTGGAACTCTTTCCATCAAGTTCAGTAACCCAGATCTTGCGCAGTCTTTGATGCCTGAAATTGAGGCCTTGATTCGGGCTAAATGTTAGGCAACTCTCACGTAAGTTGTTGATTTATAAGGAGTTCACTCAGTGAACTCGTAAAAAAAGGGCAGTTGCAAACTGCCCTTTTTCTTTTCATGGCCAGGTAGCTGGCTATGAAAGTGCTGGTGTTAGAACGTTTAACACTGGGCTCAAATCGTCTTGGCTGCTGAAGCTGCCAGAACGAGATCGGTGCCATCTTGCTCAACATACTGACCTGTTGTGGCCAGAGAGCTATGGCCTAAGAGACGCTGCGCCAGAGGTAGGCCCTTGCCCGCGAAATTGGCGTTCAAAACGGCGTGCGCGAATGTGTGGCGGCTCCAATGAGGCGTCGCTTTTCCAAGTCGCGTGGGACCATGCTGCTTTTCAATCTGGCGAATGAACCTCTTGAAAAGCTGATAAAGCCCTCCTCCCGAAATAGCTGCCCTGGGCGTGCCGCCTTGCCCTTTCTGATCTACGGCTGGCTCCAAGTTGAGCAATAGTGGCTGCGACAGTTCCAAGTCCACCAATAACGCAGGGTTGTCTCCCCGCAAGAGGCGGAAGTCTTCGTGGTGTTGTTTGATCAGTTCCAGAAGATGTACCGTCAAAGGAACGATCCTGGCTTTCTTGCCTTTGCCGACAATATCGATGACGGGCGCTGGATCGCGTTTACCCTTCACCTCAATGAAGCGGAGATTCTTCAAACTGGCTGAACAGATCTCGCTGCGTCGCATACTGGTGGTCAGGGCAATCTCCATCATCAACTTCACGCGGCGTGCTTTAGCTGCTTTGAGTGGATCGGGCGACTCCAGGCCTGGCAGGGTGTCGAGCGCCTGACGAATACGCTCTAGGTCGTCGCTGTTGAAGGCTCGCGAGGTGTCGATGCTGAATCCTGTGCTCACTTCGGCAGTTTTCTGCAGGCTGGAAAACGCCGAGCTGGTCAGGTACCCGCTCTCAACCAATTGGCGAAAGAACCGCTTGAGTATGCCCAGCGCGTAATTCTGGTTTTTGGCAGTAAGTTGGCCTCGGAACGGTCTCCACAGAGGGCTGTACCGCTCGATGGGGTTTCTGTAAATCCAGGTGTGGGAAATGTTTTTCAGGAAGATTTGGTAGGCCTGGGCTTCGCCGAGGGTGACGTTGGACAGAGCGATTTTCTTTTGCAGGATGCACCACAGATAAAACCGTTCGATCTCTCGGCGATACGACTCGAAGGCCCGGTGCTTGCCCGCAGTGGTGTACGACGAAAGGTAACGGACGATGGCTTGCAGGTCGTTGCTTGCCCCGTACTGGTTGAAGTTTGGGCTGCGGAATGTACCGTGTGTGCCATCCAGATTTGCTGGCACTGCGAGCAACTCCAACGGGACTATGGCAAGGCGGCGCGATGAGAGCAGGGCAGGGGACTGGAGCCCGTTTTCATCGATGATGATGGGTGGCTTGCTGGTGCCGCTGAGCGGGCGTTGCCGGGTCCACAAGGGCATGGTCCGGTCAATCCGGGGCAGGGTCTCGGCGTGGAAATCAAGCCACTGCTCAACGCGTTTGGCTCGTCCTTTTCCGAGGCCAGGGACGGGGCGGTACCAGTTTTTACCGCCAGCGCTGATCAGAGAAATCAGGCCGCGCAAAGTGCTGACCTTCTCGGAGAGCAAAGCCTTGCACAGTGAAGATTCGAGCCACACGGCCGTCTCTTGCTCGGCGGTGGGGCGGCTGGCCAACTCTGTCTGTAGCGCGTTCAGGGCGCGGACTTTAGCCTGTAGGCTATGTGTGCGCAAAAGCACCTGTTCTGAGGCCTGAGTCTCTTCGTCGTTACTTGCAAGGTAGTCCTGGTAGCGCGCTGGTAGCTCATTTTCGAGGTACATGTCGGGGTGGATGGTGCTGGCCCACTCTTCAAAGCTCATGGCCACATCGCATTGCTCTTTTTCACTCGCGGTGATCTCTGGCAATGGCTCTTGCAGCTTTTGGGTCAGGTCATCGAGGTTTCCTGTGGGGCGGGTCCGCACTTGCTCGACGATGTCTTTGATGATTTTGCGTGCGCGGGCGAGCAGGGCGTTTCCGTGTGGGATCTCAATGTTGCCGTGCAGGTCGCAGTGCAAGTGCCCCAAATACCGCTCGAAGGCTTCGGTGGCTTTGAGGCCGTTGATCACGGCTCTCAAGAAATAAAAGTCTTCCAGGGTGAGTTTGATCGAGGGCGCCAGCAATTTGGCCGTGGTGCCCCCTGGGCGGCCCTTGCGTCGCTTTTTGGGCTCGACTATGGGGGTGGCCTTGGTTGGGTCAAAAAGATCGCTTAAAACGCGATCTGAGGGGTCGGTTTTTGACTCCATCGGGCTCATCCTTTGGGGGGCTGCCCAAAAGAGCCGATCACTGTGTCAAGTCGAAGCCGCAACAAATGCACCAGGTGCTCAGCATCGGCAAGGGCGTCCACTGGGTCACGTGGCAGCGCTGTGCTGAGGGCGTCCAGCAGCCAGGTTCGGCACGCAGGGTCGTGCAGCGTGTTCGTGATTTCTTGCGGGATTTTTGATGTGTCAGACATGCCGAAAGTCCTTGTCGCCATTGAGAATTTTTACCGTTTTTTTGCTCTAGGACACCTGGAGCCACGGTTTTCAAAAGCATTTAATTTGCGTCATGCTAACATTAATTATCGTGACGCAATTAAAAAATAATCTTGCCCCGATTTTTTGTGTATCGGTCACACAAGTAAAGTTGACGCTACTTTCCAAGTAAAGTTATAGCTACTCACATATTCCAAGTAAAGTTAACGCTATCAAGGACTGGTGATTTGGCAAGACCAAAACGTTGATGTGCGTAACTT
>JACCDH011767282.1_pt1 | contig 43513 bp, 45 predicted proteins | sample 7442481 | NCBI WGS metagenome assembly JACCDH01 (sample SAMN15323433, study PRJNA562643) | freshwater metagenome | isolation source: river surface water | place: USA:Blue River Watershed | collected 2017-08-15 | reverse complement strand
CCTGAACTACGTTTGCTACGGCTTGGTCGCTCGCGAAGTCGAGCGCGTGGACTCGGGCTACCGCTCCATGATGAGCGTGCAGTCGTCCTTGGTGATGGTGCCGATCAACGACTTTGGCACCGAAGCGCAAAAACAGAAATACCTGCCCAAGCTGGCCCGTGGCGAGTGGGTCGGCTGCTTTGGCCTGACCGAACCCAACCACGGCTCCGACCCCGGCAGCATGATCACCCGCGCCAAGAAAGTGCCCGGTGGCTACAGCCTGTCGGGCGCCAAGATGTGGATCACCAACAGCCCCATCGCTGACGTGTTCGTGGTGTGGGCCAAGGACGACGAAGGTGCGATCCGCGGTTTCATCCTTGAAAAAGGCTGGAAAGGCCTGTCCGCCCCAGCCGTGCACGGCAAGGTCGGTCTGCGCGCCTCGATCACGGGTGAAATCGTCATGGACGAAGTGTTCTGCCCCGAAGAAAACGCCTTCCCTGAAGTGCGTGGCTTGAAAGGCCCCTTCACTTGCCTGAACAGCGCGCGCTACGGCATCGCTTGGGGCGCCTTGGGCGCTGCTGAGGACTGCTTTTTCCGTGCCCGCCAGTACGTGATGGACCGTCAGCAGTTTGGCCGCCCCTTGGCCGCCAACCAGCTGATCCAGAAAAAACTGGCCGACATGCTGACCGAAATCAGCTTGGGCCTGCAAGGCTGCCTGCGCCTGGGCCGCATGAAGGACGAAGGCACCGCTTCGGTGGACCTGACATCGATTCTCAAGCGCAACAGCTGCGGCAAGGCACTGGACATCGCTCGCCTGGCGCGCGACATGATGGGCGGCAACGGCATCAGCGCCGAATACGGCGTGGCCCGCCACCTGGTGAACCTGGAAGTGGTCAACACCTACGAAGGCACACACGATGTGCACGCCCTGATCTTGGGCCGCGCCATCACGGGCATAGCAGCGTTCTCCAACTGAGCACGCTCACGACCTGCCAAACCCAGGGGCTTCGGCCCCTTTTTTTTCGACCTGCGCTTGACGCCAACGTGCGGCGCAACACCTTGACGCTGTGGGACCCAGGCTTTACATTACTAACCAATCAGTCATTAATTGATTTTATGTGAACGCCACAGAAGCCCACGCTCCCCACAAACGCGAACGCCGCAAACAAGACCGCCCCGGAGAACTCCTGGAGGCGGCTTTGGATTTGTTCGTCGAAAAAGGCTTTGCGGCCACGCGTGTGGAAGAAGTCGCCGCCCGCGCGGGCGTGTCCAAGGGCACCTTGTTTTTGTACTTCCCCAGCAAGGAAGAACTCTTCAAGGCGGTGATCATGGAAAACGTGGCCCGCCCCGTGGCCGAGGGCATCAGCGAGGCCGAGTCCTTTGAGGGCAGCAGCGGCGATTTGCTCGAATGGATGATGCTCGAATGGTGGCGCCGCTACGGGGCCACCAAGGCTTCGGGCATTTCCAAACTCATGATGAGTGAGGCCGGCAATTTCCCCGCCTTGGCCGACTTTTTCCGCAACACCGTGATCGAGCCATCCCACGCCTTGGTGCGCTTCATCTTGCAGCGCGGCATCGACCGCGGTGAATTTCGCGCCATGGATATCCATGCGGTCATCCATTCGGTGATCTCGCCCTTGATCTTTCTGGTCATGGAAAAACATGCGCTGGGCGCTTGCGGCCAAAGCCCGCATGCGCTGGTTCCCGAAACCTTTTTATCCAACCACGCCGACCTGCTGGTCCGCGGTTTGAAGCCTGAAACCCCATGAAAAAATCTACCCTCTGGATCCTGTCGGGCGTGACACTGGCTGTGCTGGTGGCAGGTGGTGCCCGCCTGATGAGCCAGCGCAAAGCGGCCACCGCAGCCGCGCCTGCCGTGGTCGTCCCCACACTGGAATTGGCCAAGTCCGACGTCTTCACCGTCAAGACCCAAGCCCTGGCGCTGGGTTTGCCGGTGTCGGGCGCACTCAAAGCCAGCCAAAGCGCCTTCCTCAAGGCCCGCGTGGCCGGTGAACTGGTGAGCCTGTCCGTGCGCGAAGGCGATACCGTGCAAGCCGGCCAAGTCGTGGCACGCGTGGACCCGGTGGAATACCAGGCCCGCCAGCGCCAGGCACAGCAACAAGCTGACTCGGCCAAAGCGCAGGTGGACATTGCCCAGCGCCAATACGACAACAACAAGGCTTTGGTGGACCAGGGCTTCATCTCGCAGACCGCGCTGATCACCTCGCAAGCCAGCTTGAACGGCGCCAAAGCCACCCACATGGCCGCGGTGGCGGCGCTGGATGTGGCCAACAAAGCCATGGACGACGCCAACTTGAAGGCCCCCTTCACCGGGCAGATTGCCCAGCGCCTGGTGCCCCAAGGCGAACGCGTGGCGATCGATGCCCGCATCGTCGAGATCGTCAACCTCTCGCAACTCGAACTGGAAGCCGCCCTGCCCGCCAACGACGCGGCCCAGGTGCGCGTGGGCATGAAAGCGCAGCTGCAAGTCGAAGGGCTGAGCCAACCGGTCGAAGCGCGTGTGCTGCGCATCAACCCCAGCGCCCAAGCGGGCAGCCGCAGTGTGCTGGTCTACCTGGGCGTGGCCGGTCGCGAAGGTTTGCGCCAAGGCCTGTTTGCCGAAGGCGCTTTGGGCACCCAGACGGTGCAGGCCATGGCCGTGCCCTTGACCAGCGTGCGCACCGACAAACCCCAGCCCTATGTGCAGGTGATCGAAGGCACCGCCGTGCGCCATGTAGGCGTCAAGACCGGCGCCCGCACCGAAGTGCAAGGCCGTGCGATGGTGGCCGTAGAAGGCTTGACCGAGGGCACGCAAGTGCTGGCCGCCAGCGCAGGCGCGGTGCGCGAAGGTGTGCAGATCAAATTCACGGCTGCGGCCCAATAAAAGGCCTCCAGCATGTGGTTCACCCGTGTCAGTCTGAAAAACCCCGTTTTTGCCACCATGGTCATGTTGGCCTTGGTGGTGCTGGGCCTGTTTGCCTACCAGCGCCTCAAAGTTGACCAGTTCCCCAACATCGACTTTCCGGTGGTGGTGATCAGCACCGAATACCCAGGCGCATCGCCCGAGATCGTCGAGAGCGAAGTCGCCAAAAAGATCGAAGAAGGCGTCAACTCGATTGCCGGCATCAACGCCCTGACCTCGCGCAGCTACGAAAACCAGTCGGTCGTGGTGATCGAGTTCCAGCTGCACATTGACGGTCGCAAAGCCGCCGAAGACGTGCGCGAAAAAGTCGCCTCGATTCGCCCGAACCTGCGCACCGAAGTCAAAGAACCCAAGGTGCTGCGATTTGACCCCTCCAGCAAAGCCATCTGGTCGCTGGCCGTGGTGCCCGACACCACCCAGGCCAAGGCCCCCACGGCGGTGGAGATGACCAACTGGTCCGAACAGGTTCTGAAAAAGCGCCTCGAAAGCGTGCGCGGCGTGGGCTCGGACACCCTGGTGGGCGGCACCCGCCGCGAAATCAACCTGTACCTGCAGCCTTCGGCCATGGAGGCGCTGGGCATCACCGCCGACCAGGTGGTGGCCGCCGTGCGCAACGAAAACCAGGACCTGCCGGTGGGCGCGATCCGCTCGCTCGAGCAAGAGCGCATGGTGCAAGTCGAGTCGCGCATGAAGCGCCCCGAAGACTTTGGCCAGATCATCGTGGCCCGCAAAGGCGGCTCGCCGGTGCGCCTATCGCAAGTGGCGCGTGTCCAAGACGGTGCTCAAGAGGTCGAATCGCTGGCGCTCTACAACGGCCAGCGCACCTTGCTCTTGTCGGTGCAAAAGTCGCAAGACGAGAACACCATCCAGGTCATCGACGGCTTGATCAAGACCGTGGCCGAGCTGAAAACCCAGCTGCCGGCGGGCATTCGCCTGGAGCCCATCACCGACAGTTCACGGCCCATCCGTGTGGCGGTGGACAACGTACGCCGCACCCTGATCGAAGGCGCCATCCTGACGGTGCTGATCGTGTTCCTGTTTTTGAACTCCTGGCGCTCCACCGTGATCACCGGCTTGACGCTGCCCATCTCGCTGATCGGCACCTTCATGTTCATGAACATGTTTGGCTTCACCATCAACATGATCACGCTGATGGCGCTGTCGCTGTGCGTGGGCTTGTTGATCGATGACGCCATCGTGGTGCGCGAGAACATCGTGCGCCATGTGCAAATGGGCAAGGACGCCTACAAGGCCTCTTTGGAAGGCACGCAGGAAATTGGCCTGGCCGTGCTGGCGACCACGCTGTCCAGCGTGGCGGTGTTTTTGCCGATCGGTTTCATGGAAGGCATCATCGGCAAGTTCTTCCACGAGTTCGGCATCACCATCGTGGCGGCGGTGGGCATTTCGATGTTCGTCAGCTTCACACTCGACCCCATGCTCTCGAGCATCTGGCACGACCCCAGCATTGAGGCGCACGGCAAGCACCACGCCCCCGTGACCCTGTACGACAAAACCATCGGCCGCGTGACCGGCTGGTTTGACACCGGCACCGACAAGCTGTCGGACGCTTACCAAAAAATCCTGGCTTGGTCGCTGGTGCACAAGCGCAAGACCGTGCTGATGGCCATTGGCGTGTTCGTGACCAGCATCTTCATGGTGCCGCTCTTGGGCACCGAGTTCGTGCCCAAGGCCGACTTTTCAGAAACCAGCGTGAGCTTCCAGACGCCCGTGGGCAGTTCTTTGGAAGCGACCGAGGCCAAGGCCCGCCAAGTGGAAGCCATCGTGCGCGAGTTCCCTGAAGTGCGTTACACCGTGACCACGCTCAACACCAGCAACGCGCTGGGCAAAAACAACGCCAGCATGTATGTTCGTCTGGTGGACCGCAAAGACCGCCAACGCAGCGTGGACCAGATGTCGGCCGCCTTGCGCGAGCGTTTGCTGCAAGTGCCGGGCATCACCGTCACCCATGCCGGTTTGCTCGACAGCGTGGGCGGCAACAAACAAATCGAGTTTTCGATCCAAGGCCCTGACCAGCGCGAGCTCGAGCGCCTGACCCTGCTGGCCATGGACAAGCTGCGCGCCATACCGGGACTGGTCGATTTGGACTCCAGCGTGAAAGCCAACAAGCCCACCATTGCCGTGCAAATGCGCAGCACCGCTGCCTCGGACCTGGGCTTGGGCACCGCGCAAGTGGCTGGCCCCCTGCGCACCTTGGTGGCAGGCCAAACCGTGGGCAACTGGCGTGCGCCCGATGACCAAACCTACGACGTGAACGTGCGCCTGTCGCCCGATGCGCGCAACAACCTGCAAGACCTGGAACGCCTGCCCTTTGCCCTGAGCGCTGCCGACGGCAGCACCCGCACCGTGCGCCTGGGCCAGGTGGCCAAGGTGAGCGAAAGCACCGGCTCCAACCAGATCAACCGCCGTGACCTGACGCGCGAAGTGGCCATCAATGCCAACGTGTACCAACGGGCCGCAGGCCAGGTCTCGGGCGACATCAAGGCCGTGATGGAAGGCCTGAACCTGCCCCCGAGCTACCGCTACCAGTTCAACGGCTCCACCAAGAACATGGCCGAATCCTTTGGCTACGCCCTGTCGGCCCTGGCGTTGGCGGTGATCTTCATCTACATGATCTTGGCCAGCCAGTTCAAGAGCTTTCTGCAGCCCCTGGCCCTGATGACCGCCCTGCCCCTGACACTGATCGGTGTGGTGCTTGCCCTGATGGCCTTCCACTCGACTTTGTCGATGTTCTCCATCATCGGGGTGATCATGCTGATGGGCCTGGTGACCAAGAACGCCATCTTGCTGGTGGACTTTGCCATCCGTGCCCGCGAAGATCAGACGGACACGGACGGCCGCCGCATCCCCGGCATGGAACGCAGCCAAGCGCTTTTGATGGCCGCCAAAGTGCGCCTGCGCCCGATTTTGATGACCACCTTGGCCATGATTTTTGGCATGGTGCCGCTGGCTTTTGCCCTGACCGAGGGCTCTGAGCAACGCGCCCCGATGGGCCAGGCCGTCATTGGCGGGGTGATCACTTCTTCGCTGTTGACGCTGGTGGTGGTGCCGGTGGTGTACTGCTACATGGATGATCTGGCGCAATGGCTGCGCCGAAAAGCCGGTTTGGCCCCTGCGCGTCAGGGCTCTGTGGGCACAGGCCAGTAAAATCGGCCCGATATTGATAAACCCCTCAGGAGTAGAAAAAATGGATCTGAACCAGGCCCGCTTCAACATGATCGAACAGCAAATCCGCCCTTGGGAAGTGCTGGACCCTCAGGTGCTGGACTTGTTGTCGGTGGTTCGCCGCGAAGACTTTGCCCCGCTGGCACACAAGGCGCTGGCTTTTGTGGACATGGAAATCCCACTGGGCACAGCCGCCAACCAGGTCATGTTGGCCCCACGTGTGCAGGCCCGTTTGCTGCAAGAGCTGGCCCTGAAAAACACCGACAAAGTGCTCGAAATCGGCACCGGCTCCGGCTTCATGGCCGCTTTGATCGCCAGCCAAGCCGCCAGCGTGCTGTCGCTCGAGATCGACGCCGACCTGGCCACCCGTGCCCAAGCCAATTTGCAAAAAGCCGGCATGCACAACGCCACCGTGCGTGCGGCAGACGGCACGCAAGGCGCTCCCGCCGACGGCCCGTTTGATGCGATCTTGCTCAGCGGCTCGGTGGCCCAAGTGCCCGCCGCCTTGCTGCAACAGCTCAAAGTCGGTGGTCGCCTGGTCGCTATCGTGGGTGACGAGCCCATGATGCGTGCCACCGTGGTCACCCGCAGCAGCGACAGCAGCTTCACCACCGCCGAGCCTTGGGACGTCAACGCCCCCCGCTTGAGCGGTTTCACCGAACCCTCTCGCTTTAGCTTCTGAGCCCCATGCAACAGATCACCCCCGCACAATTGAAGGACTGGGCTACCGAGCAAAGCCAGCGCCCGGTGCTGCTGGACGTGCGCGAAGCCTGGGAACTCCAAACCGCGAGTGCCCGGCCTGACAGCCTGGACCTGGTGCACATGCCCATGCAAACCATTCCAGTCCGTTTGGACGAGCTGGACCGGACACGCCCCATCGCTTGCCTGTGCCACCACGGTGCGCGCAGCCAGCAGGTCGCCCACTTCTTGGCCCAGCAAGGCTTTGAGGTGGTCAACGTGGCCGGTGGCATCCATGCCTGGTCCATGCAGGTCGACCCTACAGTGCCCGTGTACTGAACGCCCTCCTCGCGCTTCGCCTTTTTCAGGTTACCCAGAAAGATCTCCATGCAGACACAACGCGCTTCCTCCTTGTTCCAACGACTGCCGCTGGCCGTGCTTTTGTCTCTGGCTTTTGCCGGCACCAGCCAGGCCCAAAGTCTGGTGGACATGTACGAGATGGCCAAGGGCTATGACGCGGGGTACCAGGCGGCCAAAGCGCAATACCTGGCCAACCAAGCCAAGGCAGATCAGGGTAAATCGGCTTTGTTGCCGACTTTGGGGTTGAATGGCGGTGCAACGCGTTCAGATCGTTCATTGACACCCCAATCCAGTTCCTCCAACTACAGTTACACCACCCAAACAGCGGGCCTCAATGCAAGCCAGCCCCTTTACCGTCCTGCCAACTTTGCCGCTTACCAGCAAAGTCAAAAAACACTCGAGATTGCGCAAGCCGCGTTGAACCAAGCAGAACAAGACCTGATCGTGCGCACGACACAGGCTTACTTCGAAGTCCTGGCTGCCCAACAAAGCCTGACCTTTGTGCAAGCGCAAAAGTCTGCTGTGGCCGAGCAATTGGCCAGCGCCAAGCGCAACTTCGAAGTCGGCACCTCCACCATCACCGACACCCGCGAAGCCCAGGCCCGCTATGACCTGGTCATCGCCCAGGAAATCGCCGCCGACAACGATTTGCGCGTCAAAAAAGTGGCACTTGAATTGCTGGTCGGCAAATCCGGCATCACCCCTTTGAGCTTGAGCCCCCAAGCCAAGCTGCCCCCCGTAACGGGCGCCAATGCCGACGAGTGGATCGCGCAAAGCCTTCAATCTCACCCTGGCATCCAACAGGCCCGAGTGAACCTGGACATTGCCAAACTGGAGACCACCAAGGCCGAAGCCGGCCACAAGCCCACGGTGGATTTCACGCTGGGCTACAACGTGCAGAAGAACATTGGCGGGACATCGGTCACCCCCATTTCAGGCCAAAACCAGATCACCATCGCCAGCGCCGGCATCACCGCCAGCATGCCGATCTTTGCTGGCTTTGCCACGCAAAACCGCATCCGTGAAACCGTGGCCTTGGAAGACAAAGCCCGCAACGATTTGGAAGGCGCGCAGCGCCAAGTTGCCCAAGCCACGCGCACCGCCTATTTGGGCCTGCAATCGGGTCTGGGACAGGTCAAGGCCCTCGAAGCGGCCGAGTCCTCCAGCCAAGCGGCCCTAGATGCCAACAAACTGGGCTACCAAGTCGGTGTGCGCATCAACATCGATGTGCTCAACAGCCAAAGCCAGCTCTACCAGACCAAGCGCGACTTGGCCAAAGCCCGCTACGACGTCTTGCTCGGCCAGCTCAAACTGCGCCAAGCCAATGGCACGCTGAAGGCCGAAGACCTGCAAAGCATCAACGCCTTGCTGCAGAAGTAAACCGCCTCTTCAACCCTCAGCCCTGTCCATCCCCTGCGGTGGGCGGGGCTGAACTGTTTTTGAAGCACTGGATTGCCGCGCTTCGCTCGCCATGACGAATGACAAGATTTGCGGCAGTTTCAAGCGCCGTGGCTCAAGCCGCCGACTTGTGAATCGCTGAGTTGGCGGACGATCTCTTGCGCATAGCGATCGGCTGCACCCCTCCCTTGCGCCACCATGTCCAGCCCCGCTTGCTGCGCCTGCGCCAGAGCGGCGCGGTCGCTCAGCCAAGCCAGCGCCTGGTTCAGGGCACCGTCCATGTCGGCCACGCGCTGCGCAGCTCCAGCGGATTGGGCTTGTTCAGAAGCCTCTGCAAAATTGAAGGTGTGTGGCCCCATGATGATGGGGCAGCCAAAGGCCGCCGCCTCGATCAGGTTTTGCCCGCCCAAGGGCATGAAGCTGCCGCCCAACAAGGCCAAGTCGGCCGCATGGAAGTACTGCGGCATCTCCCCCAAGCTGTCGCCCAGCCAAACCTGCGCATCCGTGGCCTGCGCAGGCCAAGCCCCATCGGCAGGCAAGGCGCTGCGCCTGAACACCGAGCAGCCCTTGGCCACCACCTGTTGGTGCACTTCGTCAAAGCGTTGGGGGTGGCGCGGCACCAAAAGCCATAGAACCCCCGCATCGGCAAAGGCTTGCATCCGTGCTGCGTTGGCGGCCAACGCCTCCAGCCACAGGGCTTCTTCGCCTTCTCGCGTGCTGGCCAGCATGATCACGGGGCGCGGCTGGCCCAGGCGTGACCATTGGCTTCGCCACCGCTGCGCGTTGGCCTGCGCCACAGGCTGGGGCTGCACGTCAAATTTGAGGTTGCCCAGCACCGCATCGACCCGCGCACCCAAGGCCCGCAAACGCTTGGCATCGGCGGGTGACTGCGCCAGCACAGCACGCAAGCCTCGGTAGGCCGGGCCAGACAACCAAGACCAACGCTGGGCCGAGTGAAACGATTTGTCGTTGAGCCGGGCATTGGCCAAAAACAGCGGCACACCATGAATGCGGCAAGCCTGCACCAGCGAGGGCCAAACTTCCGTCTCCATCAACACCCCGCAGCGCGGCTGGTGGTGTTGCAAAAACCGACGGGTGGCCTCGGGCGTGTCCCAAGGCAGCCAGGCTTGCGCATCGCCGGGCTGGAGCAGGGCTTGGCCCTGCGCCCAGCCGGTGGCGGTGCTGTGCGTCAGCAGCAAGCGCATGCCGGGCATGTGCTGGCGCAAGGCGTGGACCAGCAAAGCAGCCGCACGGGTCTCGCCCAGTGATACGGCATGCACCCAGACAGCGCCCGCCGTGACAGGGGTGTCATACACGCCAAAACGCTGGGGTACCTGATGCAAATAGCCGGGCTCTTGCTGACCTCGGCGCTGCAATTTACGGCGCAGCAGAGGCTGCAAAGCCCCCATCAACAGGCCGTAGACGGCCAAAGCACCGCGCTCTCGCCAGGACAAGTTCACTGGTGACAAGGTCGTCAAAACTCAGGCACCTGCAAACAGCTGGGCATACACGCGGCCAATGCCTTCGGCTTCTTTGGCCAAAGAAAACTGGTCCACCACGCGCTGACGCGCCGCTTGGCCCATGCGCAGCGCTTGCTCGCGGTCGCTCAAGACTTGGCGCACGGCTTGTGCCAGACCGGGCGCATCGCCCGTGTCCACCATCTCGCCGGTTTGTCCGGGAATGCTCAGCTGGTCAAACGCGCCGGTGCGCGAGCACACCAGGGCGCATTCGGTGGCGGCCGCCTCAAAAGGCGTCAAGCCAAAGGGCTCGTAACGCGGACAGGCCACGCACAGCAGGCAGCGCTGGTACCACAGGTGCACCTGCCCCGCTGGCACTTCGCCCAAAAAGACGATGCGCTCGGACAAGCCTGCGGCGGCGATTTTGGCCTTGAGCGCGTCTTGATACGCCTGGTGCTTGGGCTGGGCCAAACCGGCGATCACGGCAGTGGCGCCGGGCAGGTGGGGCAAAGCCTCGATCATCGCGTCCACAAACACATCGCTGCCCTTGTCGGGGCGCACACGGCCAAACACGCCAATGCCGTACTCACCGGGCAGGCCGGAATCTTTCCAGGCCGTGCGCTTGTCGGCGGGTGGCGAAAAACGCGACAGGTCAATGCCGTGGGGCACGACGGCGGTGGTGTTGGGCACAAAAGATGCAGCCAAGGGCGTGGTGGAGATCACCGCGTCCATTTTGGAAATCAACCAACGCGGAAAGGCCCCATGCAGGTGTTGCGCCGCCGAAGTGAAGACCAACTTGATGGGCAAGCGCAGCACATCGCGCGCAAAAATCGCGGCCATCATTTCCGGGTCGCGGCGCACATGCCAGATGCGAAAGGCCCGCCCCTCAGGCGGCTTGCGCGAGAGATGGATGGCCTCGCGCAGCGTCATGCCGTCGATGCCGTTGGACATGCGTGTGCCACAAAAACCCAAGCGCCACTGGTGCGCCTGCAGCGGCACCAGCGCGTTGATGGTGGCCGACACGCCGGTGTAGCGTTCCTTGAGGTTGAACACAATGACCTCAGGGTCTTGGCTGAGCACGGCGTTGGCGGGATGCATCTCGGGCTTTCGAAAAAGACGGGGTCAGTGCGCAGCTGCGCCGATCTGCGCATCGGGCTTGACCGAGCGCAGCAATGCCAGCATGTCGGTCTCGATGCGGTGCAGCGCGGTTTCGGTCTGGCCTTCAAAGCGCAGCACCAGCACCGGCGTGGTGTTCGACGCCCGGATCAGGCCAAAGCCATCGGGCCAGTCCACACGCAGGCCGTCGATGTCTGACACTTTGGCGGGCGCGCTGAAGGTGCTGCCGGCTTTCGCTTGCAGGGCACGCGTCACGCTGTGCGGCTCGCCTTCAGCGCAGGCCACGTTCAGCTCAGGCGTGCTGAAGCTGCTGGGCAGCGCGTTGAGCACCGCGTTGGCATCGGGGCGCTTGCTCACGATCTCGAGCAAGCGGCAACCGGCATAGGTGCCGTCGTCAAAACCGTACCAACGTTCCTTGAAAAAGATGTGGCCGCTCATCTCGCCGCCCAATGGGGCTTGGCCGCCAGCGGCCTCGACCTCTTTCATCTTGGCCTTAATGAGTGAATGACCGGTCTTGTACATCAGCGCTTGGCCGCCAGCGGCTTCGATGGCCGGGGCCAAGCGCTGCGAGCACTTCACATCAAACAAGATCGTGCCGCCGGGCACGCGCTGGAGCACGTCTTCGGCAAACAGCTGCATCTGGCGGTCGGGGTAGATGTTGTTGCCGTCTTTTGTGACGATGCCCAATCGGTCGCCGTCGCCGTCAAAAGCCAGGCCCAATTCGGCACCAGTCGTTTTGAGGGCTTGCATCAGGTCTTGCAGGTTTTCAGGCTTGCTGGGGTCGGGGTGGTGGTTGGGGAACTCGCCATCGACCTCGCTGAACAGCTCGATCACCTCGCAGCCCAGGGCGCGGAAGATGCCGGGTGCCGAAGCACCTGCGATGCCGTTGCCCGAGTCCACCACGATCTTCATGGGGCGCGCCAAACGGATGTCGCCCACGATGCGCTGGGTGTAGTCGGCCAGCACGTCCAGGTGTTCCACGCTGCCACCGGCTTGGAGCTGCCAGGTCTCGGCCTCGATCATTTGGCGCAGGGCTTGGATCTCGTCGCCATAAATGGCGCGACCGGCCAGCACCATCTTGAAGCCGTTGTAGTCCTTGGGGTTGTGACTGCCCGTGACCTGGATGCCGCTTTGGCAGGCGGTGTTGGCCGCAAAGTAGAGCATGGGCGTGGTGGCCATGCCGATATCGATCACGCGCATGCCCGCCGCCACCAGGCCGCGAATGAGCGCCGCTGACAAGGCCGGGCCGCTCAAACGGCCATCGCGCCCCACCGCCACGGTGGTCTGTCCTTCGGCCCGCGCAGCGGTGCCAAAAGCCTTGCCCAGGCCCTCGGCGACTTGTTCGTTCAAGGTGGCAGGCACGATGCCGCGGATGTCGTAGGCTTTGAAAATCGAAGGGGTGACTTGCATGGGGACAAAGAGGTGAAAAGAATTGAAAATCAGCGAGAGGCTGATCCAGACATTCTGACTCCATTGTAGGCGGCGGCGGTTCGAAACCGGCCCGAAACCGAGCCTGAGCGGCGCCACAGACGCCCAGCTTCCGCCCCACGATCTGCCCTTAACATGGACACCATGAAGCCTTTGCAAAGTTTGCGCATCGACAGCCCCTTGGGGCCCATCACCTTGGCTGCCACTGCCCGAGGCTTGTGTGGCCTGTGGTTTGACGAGCAGCGCCACGGCCCGAGTGCGGCCAACATCGCGCTTTGGCCGCACACGCCCGATGCCCCAGTGCTGCAAAGCGCAGCCCAGCAGGTGCAGGGCTACTTCGCAGGGCAGCGCCAGCGCTTTGACTTGCCGCTGGACCTGACGCACGGCACGGCTTTTCAACAATCAGTCTGGCAAGCCTTGCTGCACATCGATGCCGGCCAGACCGCAAGCTATGGCGAGCTGGCCCAACAAGTGAACAAACCCCAAGCCGTGCGTGCGGTGGGCGCTGCAGTGGGCCGCAACCCCATCAGCCTGATCGTGCCTTGCCACCGCATCGTGGGCTCACAAGGCCAGCTGACCGGCTATGCTGGCGGGCTTTGGCGCAAAGAAGCGCTGCTTCGTCTTGAAGGCCACTTGGCCAGCTGAACCTGCATGAACACACCCAACGCCAAAGGCTGGCTGGCCGATTTCTTGATCCTGTCCGCCATCTGGGGCTCCTCGTTTTTGTTCATGCGCCTGGCCTCTGCCGAACTGGGCGCCCTGCCCACGGCCGCCTTGCGCGTGACCATCGCCTCTTTGTTCTTGCTGCCCCTGCTGTTGGCCAAGGGCCATGGGCCAGCCTTGCGGCAACACTGGAAGCCGATTTTCTTTGTGGGCCTGCTCAACAGCGGCATCCCGTTTGTGCTGTATTCCTTTGCGGTCTTGCACATCAGCACCGGCTTGTCCTCGATCCTGAACGCCACCGTGCCTTTGTTTGGGGCGTTGGTGGCCTGGGCCTGGCTGGGCGACAAACCCACCGTCTCGCGCAGCGTGGGCCTGGCCATCGGTTTTGGCGGCGTGGTCTTGCTGGCGGGTGGGCAAGCGAGCTTCAAGCCCAATGCCTCGGGCATCGCGCCGGCCTGGGCCGTGCTGGCCTGCCTGGCCGCCACCACCTGCTACGCCCTGTCGGCCAGCTTCACCAAAAAGCACATCCCCAGCTTGCCGCCGCTGGTGACGGCCACCGGCAGCCAGCTGGGTGCCAGCCTGGCCTTGGCCTTGCCTGCCCTGTGGTTCAGGCCCGACCACCTGCCCAGCGCCACCGCCTTGTGGTCACTGATCACGGTGGGCGTGCTGTGCACCGGGGTGGCCTACATCTTGTATTTCAAGCTGATTGAAAACGCCGGCCCCGCCCGAGCCCTGACGGTGACCTTCTTGGTGCCGGTGTTTGCCATTGCCTATGGCGTGCTGCTGCTGGGCGAGTCCGTCACCGCCTGGATGGTCGCTTGTGGCGCCGTGATTTTGGTGGGCACGGCGCTGTCCAGTGGGCTGGTCAAGTTGCCGGGGCGTTGGACGAGGGAAAGTCGGACCTGAAGGTGCCGACCTACGGAGCAGTGGGAGTCGCCAACTTCAGCCCTGCAATTGAAATTTTCACGGGCTGCACGCGCTGCACATCCCGCGCCCGCAGTTGGCCGCAGCCGCCGTCTACATCTTGCCCCGCTGACTGGCGCAGCTTGGTCAGCACGCCGCGCTGGTGCAAGGTGCGGGCGATCTCGGCGGCGCGCTCCCAGCTGGGCCGGGCATAGGGCAAGTCGGGCACTGCGTTGTAGGGGATCATGTTCATCAGCGCGTATTTGCCCTGGAGCAAACGCACGATGCCTTCGATTTCTTCTTCGCTGTCGTTCACGCCCTCGATCAGCGTCCACTGGTACTGGATCGGGTAGCCGGTCGCACGGGCATAGGCCTCACCGGCTTCCACCAAGTCTTGCGGGTCAAAGCGTGGCGCACGCGGCAACAGCTGCGCCCGCAGATCGGCCCGTGTGCTGTGCAGCGACAAAGCCAGTGCGGGTTTGACACGGCCTTTCGGCAAACGCGCGAACACCCGCTCGTCACCCACCGTGGAAAACACCAAATTCTTGTGCCCGATGTTGCCCACCGTACCCAAAAGGTCGATGGCCTCCATCACTTGGTCCAGGTTGTGCGAAGGCTCACCCATGCCCATGAAGACCACTTTTTTGACCGGCCTGAGTGTGCGGGCCAAGGCGACTTGCGCCACGATCTCAGCACTCCCCACCTGGCGGATCAAGCCTTCGCGGCCGGTCATGCAAAACACGCAGCCCACCGCGCAGCCCACTTGGCTGGACACACACAGGCCATCGCGGGGCAGCAACACGCTCTCTACCGTCTGACCATCATTCAGCCCCACCAGCAAACGGGCCGAGCCGTCTTGCGCGGGATGCTGTTCACGCAAGGTGGCCAGGCCTGCCAAGGTGCCACTGAGCGCAGGCAAGGCATCGCGCACGGTCGTGGGCATGAAGCTTTCCAGCGGCCTGCGACCGCTGTTTTGGGGCTTGGCTTGGGCCCACAGGCGCAGCACACGCTGCTCGTGACGTTCGTTCGCACCCAAGGCGCGCAAATGGTCACGGATGTCCTGAATGCTCCACATGGCAGGGCTCAGTAATGTGGCGGGATCTCGTCGCGCAGGTTGCGCACTTCAGCGCCGCCACCCGACTCGGGCAGGCGATCACGCATCTGTCGCAGCTCCTGAATCAGCGCGTCAATCTGTTGCTGCTGGCGATACACCTGCGCGTTGAGCTGATCGAGCAAGTCTTCGGTAAAGCCCGCCTTGATCTCCAGATCAACCAGGCGGTTTTCAATAGGGGTTGGAATGTCCATGGGCTGTATTGGACCTGATTTTTGCAAGGCCCTGCACCCAAGGATAATCACACCCCATGATCAAACTCCTGGTTGGCCTGGGCAATCCTGGCTCTGAATACGAAGACACCCGCCACAACGCCGGTTTCTGGTGGATCGACGCGGTGGCCCGCGAGCTCAAGGTCTCGCTGGTGCCCGAGCGCAGCTACCACGGCCTGATGGCCCGCACCACCGTCAAGGGCCAGACGCTGTGGCTGCTGGAACCTCAAACCTTTATGAACCTGTCGGGCAAATCGGTCAGCGCCTTGGCGCGGTTTTTCAAAATCCAGCCACAAGAAATTTTGGTGGCGCACGACGAGCTGGACATCGCCCCCGGCGAAGCCAAGCTCAAACTGGGCGGCAGCCATGCGGGGCACAACGGTTTGCGCGACATCCACGCCCAGCTGGGTACAGCCGACTATTGGCGCTTGCGCATCGGGGTGGGCCACCCGGGCGTGAAATCCGAGGTGGTCAGCTGGGTGCTCAAAAAACCCATGGCCGAGCACCGCAACGCCATCGAGGACAGCATTGCCCGCTCGGTGAAAGCCTTGCCTTTGTTGCTGGACGGTGAGATGGAAAAAGCCATGGCCTTGATCCACACCAGCAAGCCGCCGCGCCCCAAACCACCCAAGCCCCCCAAAGCGGTGCCGCCTGAGGCCACAGACGCTGCTTGATCGCTCACTGACCCTGCAAGCGGCGGTACTTGGCCCAGAGGGACTCTGGCGCTTCGATGTGCTGCGGGTTCACTGGAATGCAGGCCACAGGGCAGACCTGCACGCACTGGGGCTCGTCGAAATGGCCCACGCACTCGGTGCATTTGGCGGGGTCGATTTCGTAAATCTCCGGCCCCAGATAGATCGCCTGGTTCGGGCACTCGGGCTCGCACACATCGCAATTGATGCATTCGTCGGTGATCATCAAAGCCATGTGCTTGGCTCCTCAGGGGTCGCATTCGGGTTCATGTCCCCCATTATCGGTCAGGCCCTGCGACCCGCCCAGCGGCAGGGCTGTTGGCAAGGCCTAAAATAGACGCGTGGAAACCTACATGAACGCCGACCTGCACTGCCATTCCGTTGTCTCTGACGGCACCCTCACCCCCGAAGTTCTGGCCGAACGCGCCAAAGCCAATGGGGTCGAGCTCTGGGCCTTGACCGACCACGACGAAGTGGGCGGCCAAGACCGGGCCCTGGCCGCCGCCCGCGCTTGCGGCATGCCCTACCTCACCGGCACCGAGATCTCGGTCACCTTCGCCAACCAAACCGTGCACATCGTGGGCCTGGGCTTTGATGCCCACCACACGGGCCTGGTCGAAGGCCTGCGCCGCACGCGCGGTGGCCGCAGCGAACGCGCCCAAGAAATGTCCGATGGCCTGGCCAAAGTCGGCATCTTGAACGCCTATGAAGGTGCCCTGCAGTACGTGGGCAACCCCGAATTGATCTCGCGCACCCACTTCGCTCGCCATCTGGTCGAGACCGGCGTGTGCTCAGACACCCCCGAGGTGTTTCGCAAATTCTTGACCGAAGGCAAGCCGGGCTACGTGCCGCACCGCTGGGCCCGACTGCAAGACGCGGTGCAGTGGATCACCGATGCCGGCGGCATGGCCGTGATCGCGCACCCTGCACGCTATGGCTTCACGCCCAACGAAGAGTACGCATTGTTCAGCGAATTCAAGACGCACGGCGGACGCGGCGTGGAGGTCATCACCGGCAGCCACTCCTCGCAAGAAGCGGTGCGCTACGCTGAAACGGCTTTGGAGTTTGGCCTGGCTGCATCGCGCGGCAGCGATTTCCACAGCCCCACAGAAAGCCGGATCGATCTGGGCACCTTGCCCCTGCTGCCTGGCCAGTTGACCCCTGTGTGGGAACTGCTGGCCGATCGCATCCAGTGAGAAGGCCCACCCCCAACACCTTGCAAGGCATCGGCCTGGTGGTCTTGGCTTTGGCCTGTTTTGCCACGCTGGACACCACCACACGGCACATCAGCGCCAGCATTTCTTTGATGGTGGCGCTGTGGTTTCGCTACGCCATCCAGGCCTTGATCACCACCGTGGCGGTTTGGCCCAGCCGTGGCCGCAGGGTGTTCTTGACGCGTCACCCCCGCTTTCAACTGGCCCGTGGCCTGCTGCTGTTTGCCTGCTCCATCCTGGCGTTTTTCAGCCTCAAGTACATGCCGGTGGGCGAGTTCACGGCCATTGCTTTGCTCGCCCCTTTGGTCATCACCGTGTTTGCCGCGTGGAAGCTGAAAGAAAAAATCCGCCCCATGCGTTGGGCGCTGGTGGCCGGCGGCTTCATTGGCACCTTGGTCATCATCCGGCCGGGCACGCACCACTTTGACTGGACAGTCCTCTTGCCCCTGATGCTGGTGGGCACCAACTCGGCCTTCCAGATCCTGACCAGCCACATGGCCAAGACCGAAGACCCGATCACCATGCACTTTTACACCGGCTGGATCGGCACCACCTTGGCCACCGTGGCCCTGCCCTTCGTGTGGGAGATGCCCGCCGACTGGACCGTCTGGTTGCAGCTCTTGATCATGGGTGTGCTGGCCTCGATTGGCCACTTTCTGTTGATCTTGGCTTATGCCCGCGCACCTGCGGCCACGCTCACGCCCTACATGTACGCGCAGATCGCTTTTGGCGTGATCGGCGGCTGGGTGGTGTTCAACCATCTGCCTGACCAATGGACCTTTGCCGGCATGGCCCTGATCGCAGTCTGCGGTGGGCTGGGGGCCTGGCTCACCGTGCGCGAGAGCCGCGTGACCATCGAACCGATTGAATCCTGAATTGCCATGGCCCAGTTTTTCAGCGTCCACCCCGACAACCCTCAAGCCCGTTTGCTCAAGCAAGCCGTGCAGTTGCTCAACCAAGGCAGCGTACTGGCGGTGCCCACCGACTCCAGCTATGCCCTGGTCTGCCACCTGGACGACAAGGCTGCGGCCGACCAGCTGCGGCGGGTGCGCGGCGTGGACGACAAACACCACCTGACCTTGCTGTGCCGCGACCTGAGCGAGCTGGCCAATTACGCCCGCGTGGACAACAAACAGTTCCGCACCATCAAGCAAGCCACGCCTGGGGCCTTCACCTTCATTTTGGAAGCGACCAAAGAAGTGCCCCGCCGCGTGAGCCACCCGCAGCGCAAAACCATCGGCCTGCGCGTGCCCGATCACAAAGTCCTGCAAGACCTGCTCGAGCTGCACGGGGCCCCCCTGCTGGCCGCCACCTTGATCCTGGCCGGCGATGACGGGCCGCTGAACGTCCCCGAAGAAATCCGCGAACGCCTGGAACACCAAGTGGGCGCCGTCATCGACGCCGGCGCCTGCACCCTGGAGCCCACCACCGTGGTCGACATGACCGGTGACAGCCCCGAAGTCTTGCGCCAGGGACAAGGCGATCCGGCGCTGCTGGGGCTGTGAGCGGCTTGAGGTCTGAGACAATCGGGGAGTGAACATTTCTGACCTCATTCAAACCGTCCTGATCTACGCCCTGCCGGTGATCTTTGCCATCACCCTGCACGAAGCCGCACACGGCTACGCCGCGCAGCGCTTGGGCGATTCGACAGCGGCCATGTTGGGGCGTGTGACGCTCAACCCGCTGCCGCACATCGACCCCATGGGCACGATCTTGATGCCACTGCTGCTGTACTTCAGCACCGGGGGTGCATTCCTGTTCGGTTATGCCAAACCGGTGCCGGTGCGCTTTGACCGATTGCGCCACCCCAAGCGCGACATGGTCTGGGTGGCCTTGGCCGGACCTGCGGCCAATTTGCTGCAAGCGCTGCTGTGGGGCATCGCGCTGTATGTGCTGGCGGGTGCCGGCATCACCGAGCGCTTTTTCATCGAGATGTGCAAAGCCGGCATGCTGACGAATGTGGTCATGTTCGCCTTCAACCTGTTCCCCCTGCCCCCGCTGGACGGTGGCCGCATCTTGGTGGGCTTGCTGCCCTGGCGGCAGGCGCTGTTGGTGTCCAAAATCGAGCCCTGGGGCTTTTTCATCGTCATGGCGCTGGTCATCTCCGGTGTGGTCAACAGCCTGTGGATGCAACCGCTGATCGGCATCACCTTTGACCTGCTCAAACTGACCCTGAGCCCCTTGGCCGCGCTGATCCGCTAAAGCCTGAGCCCTGCACCTTATTTGTTGACATTCACCATGACCACTTCCAACCGCACCCGCGTCCTGACGGGCATCACCACCACCGGCACGCCCCACCTGGGCAACTATGTGGGCGCCATTCGCCCCACCGTGCAGGCCAGCCGCAACGCCAACACCGATGGTTTTTATTTCCTGGCCGATTACCACGCGCTCATCAAGTGCGATGACCCGGCCCGCATCCAGCGCTCCACGCTGGAGATTGCCGCCAGCTGGATCGCCTCAGGCCTGGACACCGACAAGGTCACCTTCTACCGCCAGTCCGACATTCCCGAAATCCCAGAGCTGACCTGGTTCCTGACTTGCGTGACAGGCAAAGGCGTACTCAACCGCGCCCACGCCTACAAGGCGGCGGTGGACAAAAACAACGCTGTGGGCCACGACACCGATGCCGACGTGACCGCAGGCCTGTTCATGTACCCTGTGCTCATGGGCGCCGACATTCTGATGTTCAAGGCGCACAAAGTGCCGGTGGGCCGCGACCAGATCCAACACATCGAGATGGCCCGCGACATGGCGTCCAGTTTCAACCACTTGTACGGCGAACACTTCGTCTTGCCCGAAGCCGTGGTCGAAGAATCCGTCGCGCTCTTGCCCGGTCTGGATGGCCGCAAGATGAGCAAGAGCTACGACAACACCATCCCGCTTTTTGCACCCGCTGCGCAAATGCGCAAGCAGATCGCCAGCATCGTGACCGACTCCAAGGCGCCTGGCCAAGCCAAGAGCACCGAGGGCTCGGCCCTGTTCCAGATTTACCAAGCCTTTGCCAGCGCCGAAGAAACCGCCGCACTGGCCCAGGCCTTTGCCGACGGCATCGCTTGGGGGGATGCCAAGCAAGTGCTGTTTGAACGCATCGACCGCGAAATCGCGCCCATGCGCGACCAGTACCAAGAACTGATCCACAACCCCGCCAAGCTCGATCAAATCTTGCTGGCCGGTGCTGACAAAGCCCGGCAGATGGCGACGCCGTTCATCCAAGAACTGCGGCATGCCGTGGGCTTGCGCGCTCTGGCCTCTGGCAGCCGTGGTGCGGCCGTCAAAGAGGTCAAAGTGGCCTTGCCCAGCTTCAAGCAATACCGCGAAAAGGATGGGCTGTTTTATTTCAAGCTGGTCGATGCCCAAGGGCAAGTGTTGTTGCAAAGCCATGGCTTTGCATCGCCCAAAGACGCCGGACAGACCATTGGCCGCTTGCAGTCTGAGGGGATAGATGGCCTGCCCGCTTTGAGCGCTTGGCTTGAACCCCTGAGCCCGCAAGCACAATCTCTGCTGACAGAAAACCTCGCGTTGTTGCAAACTGCCAACGAAAAAACAAAGAAATGATTTTGTCGATTTCAACAATATTTCTGCAAAACTACGAAATAACTGCTATCCTTATACTTTCCGACTAACACCGAGATTCAAATCATGACTGTTTACGTCATCGACGACCATCCACTGATGCGCGACGCGCTGACCATGCTGGTTCATCGCGTCAAACCGGGCCTGAAAATCATCCCCATTCCCAAGCTGAACGTGGTCGAATCCACGGTCGAAAAAAACGGAGCGCCGGAATTGTTTTGTTTGGATTTGCAATTGCCAGACACACTGGGCATGTCCGGCGTTCAACTGATCAAAGCCAAATACCCCGATGTACCCTTGGCCGTCGTGACCAGCTCCAGCGCCAGTGAATTCGAAGAACGTTGCATGCAGGCCGGTGCCGACGTGTTCATCGAAAAATCCAACAGCCCAACGCAAATCATTGCTGCACTGCGTGCCTTGCTGGTCACAGATGAAGCGTCTGCAGACGAGGCCGCCAATCCTGCCGCTGGGCCCACGAAGCTGTCCAAGCGTCAAAAGCAACTGATTTTGATGTTGGACCAAGGCCTGTCCAACCGCGACATTGCCGAAAAGCTCGACATCAGCGAACACACGGTGAAGGTCCACTTCTGGCGCCTGTTTCGCCGCCTGGGCGTCAACAGCCGCACACAGGCGCTGCACTTTGCCCGCACCAACGGCTGGTTGGGTATATAAACCCTGGCCATCGGCCTCAGAAAAAAGCCCCGATCTTCGGGGCTTTTTTTATTTCTTGTTGATGATGTCCGGCGTCACTGCATCGAGCACATTCACGGTGGTCTTGACACCGTACACCACAGCAGAGCCTGCCGCATCGGCGATGGCCAGCAATGTGCAGCCAGACAAAGCCAAAGCGCAGAGCACCACAGCCAGCGATTTCAAGAATTTCATGGTCAATACCTTATTTGTTCGTCGTTGTTTCGATTCAAATCTGCCAAGAAAAAACCCCGCATGGCGGGGTTTTTTTGTTGGCGGAGCAAGAGGGATTCGAACCCTCGATACGGTATAACCGTATACCGGATTTCGAGTCCGGCGCATTCGACCACTCTGCCATCGCTCCTGAGTATCTTGTCGAGCCTGTGATTCTATCAGACCCCTCAGGGCTTTTTGGGCGACATCACTGGGGCATTGCGTGGTGCCATGGTCAAGATGACTTGGCTGTTGACCAGCATGCCGCCATCGATCAATTCCACCGTGGCAGTTCGCTCTTGGCGGGTCAAGACCAGCAAACTGGTTTTGCCACGCACTGCTGAGACCACCGTCCAACCCTGTGCAGGGTAGGTGTCCAAGAAGAAGGCATAAGCCGCATCTGGGTTGCGCCCCACATCGAGCACCACACGCCCGACCCAGCTGTCCCCCGAACCGATGATGAGCGACTGATCGCCCAGCAAGCGAGCGCCTGTGGGCAAACTGAGTTGCCCCAGCAACTGGTTGGCATGGGGGACCTTGCCATCTGCACCCAGGCTGACAGAAGGCGCAGGTGGCGCGCTGGAGCAAGCCGACAGAAAAACCACCAGCAACGCCGCAGCGATGAAAGACAAACGTGAGGTCACAGGCAGTCTCCTTGAAGGCATTCGTCTGAGGTCAAGCGCTCAAGAGCGCCTGCCCCCCCATGTAGGGGCGCAGCACCTCGGGCACCGTCACGGAGCCATCGGCATTTTGGTAATTCTCCAGGACCGCCACCAGCGCACGGCCCACGGCCAGGCCAGAACCGTTCAAGGTGTGGACCAGTTCGTTCTTGCCTTGCGCGTTTTTGAAACGGGCCTGCAAGCGGCGAGCCTGGAAGGCCTCGCAATTGGACACCGAGCTGATCTCGCGGTAAGTTTGTTGCGCCGGCACCCAGACCTCCAGGTCGTAGGTCTTGGTCGCGCCAAAGCCCATGTCACCGGTGCACAAGCTCATCACGCGGTAAGGCAAGCCCAGCTTTTGCAAGATGGCCTCGGCGTGGCCGGTCATGGCTTCGAGGGCTTCATAGCTTTTTTCGGGGTGCACGATCTGCACCATCTCGACTTTGTCAAACTGGTGCTGACGGATCAGGCCGCGCACATCGCGCCCGCCGCTGCCGGCTTCCGAACGGAAGCAAGGCGTGTGCGCCGTCAACTTGATCGGCAAGTCGCTCTCGGCCACGATTTCATCGCGCACCACATTGGTCAGCGTGACTTCCGAGGTCGGGATCAAATACAGGGCCTGGCTTTCCTCGCCCTCTTGGCCGCCTTTGTTGGCAGCAAACAAATCGGCTTCGAACTTGGGCAACTGGCCGGTGCCGCGCAAGGTGTCGGCATTGACAATGTAGGGCGTGTAGCACTCGGTGTAACCGTGCTCGCGGGTTTGCGTATCGAGCATGAATTGCGCCAAAGCGCGGTGCAGTTGCGCAATCGGGCCGCGCATGAAGGTGAAGCGCGAGCCTGACAATTTGACACCCGTGTCAAAGTCCAAGCCCAGCTTCTCGCCAATGTCCACGTGGTCTTTGACTTCAAAGTCAAACGCACGCACGGCACCCCAGCGGCGCACCTCCATGTTGCCGTGCTCGTCCTCGCCCACAGGCACGCTCTCATGCGGCAAATTGGGCACCGCCAAGAGCAGGCTCTGCAACTCGGCTTGCAGCACATCCAGGCGTTGGGCCGAAGCCTCCAGCTCGTCTTTGATGGCGCTCACCTGGGCCATCACCGCATCGGCTTCAGCGTGTTGGCCTTTGCCCTTGAGCATGCCAATTTGCTTGGACAGGCTGTTGCGCTGGCTTTGCAACTCTTCGGTGCGGGTCTGCAGCGTTTTGCGCTCGCCTTCCAAAGCGCGGAAGGCGTCCACATTCAGGAATGGCTGGGGATTTTTACGGGTCTGCAAACGCGCTACGGCAGCGTCCAGATCTTTGCGGAGAAGAACAATATCAAGCATCCCCGCATTGTAGTGAACCCCGCTGGCACTCACGTTTGGGGACAGGATCGTCAGGCTTGACCCGCGATGACATCAGCGCGACGTGGGCAGGAGCGCCGCGACAAAGTCTTCCCGTTTTTCAATCCAGCTTCAGACCTTTGGGCAGAGGGAACTTGATGGTTTCCTGGATGCCATCCAAGGTGCGCACCGACACCGCACCCAAATCGCGCAGGCGATGGATCACCGCCTGCACCAGCACATCGGGGGCCGAGGCACCTGCGGTCAGGCCCACTTTGTTCTTGCCGTCAAACCAGGCGGGGTCCAGATCGGCCGCGCTGTCCACCATGTAGGCGGGTGTGCCCAAACGGTCGGCCAGCTCGCGCAGGCGGTTGCTGTTGGAGCTGGTGGGGCTGCCCACGACGATGACCACATCGACCTGCGGGCTGAGCAATTTGACCGCGTCTTGGCGGTTCTGCGTGGCGTAGCAAATGTCTTGCTGCTTGGGCTCGCGCACCTGCGGAAAACGCGCTTTGACCGCCGCCACGATCTCGGCCGCATCGTCCACGCTCAATGTGGTCTGTGTCACCACCGCCAGTTTCTCGGTCTGGGCCGGCTGCGCCTTGGCCACATCGGCCACGTCTTCCACCAAGTGGATGCCGCTGTCGAGCTGGCCCATGGTGCCTTCCACCTCGGGGTGGCCCTTGTGGCCGATCATGATGAACTCGTAGCCTTCTTTGTGCAGCTTGGCCAGCTCCACATGGACCTTAGACACCAAGGGGCAGGTCGCGTCAAAAATGCGAAAGCCCCGGCGCTCGGCCTCTTGCTGCACCGCCAGGCTCACGCCGTGTGCGCTGAAAATCAGCGTGGCACCGGGCGGCACTTCGGACAACTCTTCAATGAAAATCGCGCCCTTGTCTTTGAGGTCGTTGACCACATAGGTGTTGTGCACGATCTCGTGGCGCACGTAAATCGGACGCCCGAACTTGGCCAGCGCGTGCTCGACGATGTCGATCGCCCGGTCCACGCCTGCACAAAAGCCACGCGGCTCGGCCAATAAAATTTCAGACGTCATCACAGCACCCCGATCAGTTGCACTTCAAAGGTCACGGGTTGACCCGCCAGTGGGTGGTTGAAATCAAACAACACCGCGCCGTCATCGCCCACCTGCACGACCGTGCCGGCATAGGTGCCGATGCCATCGGGCGTGGGGAACTGCACCACATCACCAGCCGCATATTTTTCCATCGGGTCACCCAGCTCGTTGAGCAGCTTGCGCGCCACCCACTGCTGCATGTCGGGGTTGTGGTCACCAAAGGCCTCGCCAGCGGGCAACTCCAGCACCGTGCGGGTGCCCTCGGCCAGGCCCATCAGGCGCTGCTCCATGGCCGGGGTCAGCTCGCCCGAGCCCAACGACAAGGTGGCGGGCTTTTCCAGGAAGGTGTTGATGATGTCCCCCTGTGGCCCTGCCAGGCGGTAGTGAAGCGTCAAAAAAGAACCGGGTTGGACTGTGGACATAAGGGTTTTCTGGAATGCCGCCGAAGCGGGCAAACGGGCATAAAGAAGCCACTATTGTAAAAAGCCAGGCTGACCCGCCCCCTTCATGGGGGCTTGTGGGCCCCAAGGCTGCGCCAGGGAGGGGTCTCAAATGGGCATCAAGGACCTGCCGCCAGATGCGCGGCCACGTGAAAAACTGCTCGATCGTGGCCCCCAGGCCCTGAGCGATGTGGAACTCTTGGCCATCTTGCTGCGCACCGGCATGGCCGGCAAAAACGTGTTCGAGCTGGCGCAAGAGCTGCTGTCGGGCGGTGGCATTGCCGGCCTTTTGCAGGCCACACCGGGCTCGCTGAAAGTGGTCAAAGGCCTGGGGCCAGCCAAACAAGCCGAACTGCTGGCCGTGTTTGAAATCGCCCGCCGCGCCCTGAGCCAGCGCCTGCAAGAGCGCGAAGCCTTTCACACCCCCGACGCGGTCAAGCAATACCTGCAACTGCAGCTGGGCCACAAAAACCACGAAGTCTTTGCCGTGCTGTTTCTCGACAGCCAAAACCGCATGCTGGCCATGGAAGAGCTCTTTCGCGGCACGCTCAGCCAAACCAGCGTCTACCCGCGCGAAGTCGTCTTGCGCGCCCTCCACCACCAAGCTGCCGCCGTGGTGCTCTCGCACAACCACCCCAGCGGCTCGGTCCAACCCAGCCGGGCCGACGAAGCCTTGACCCAAAACCTCAAAGCTTCCTTGGCCTTGGTGGATGTGCGCGTGCTGGACCACATCATCGTCGGCCAAGGGCAATCGCTGTCGATGGCCGAACAAGGCCTGCTGTAAGAAACCGCGCTCGGATGGGGCCGGTAAACTCACGGCTTTTGATATTCTGAGCCGACCATGTCCCATTACCACCTCTACGCCATCGGCAATGCCTTGGTCGATACCGAATACGAAGTCTCTGACGCTTTGTTGCAGACCATGGGCGTGAGCAAACGCCACATGACCTTGATCGACACCGCGCAACGCGCCGAACTGCTGGGCCATGTGCAAGGGCTGCACGCCCGTCGCACCGGTGGTGGCTCGGCCGGCAACACGGTGGTGGCGCTGGCCCAGCTGGGCGGCAAAGCGTTTTACTCTTGCCGAGTGGCCGATGATGAACTCGGCGCTTTCTACAGCCAAGACCTGCAAGCCAACGGCGTGGCCACCAACCTGACCCACACCGCCGCCCAAGAAGGCCAGACCGGCAGCTGCATGGTGCTGGTCACGCCCGATGCCGAGCGCAGCATGTGCACCTTTCTTGGCGCGACTTCGCAACTGGACGCGAGCGCTTTGCACCCGCAAGACATCGCCAAGTCCAAAATCTATTACATGGAAGGCTACCTGGCCGCTTCGCCCACGGGCCTCGAAGCCGCTGTGAAAGGCCGCCAAATCGCCATCGAGCACCAAGTGCAAACCGCCTTGACCCTGAGCGATGTGAGCATGATCAACTTCTGCCGCCAAGGTCTGGAAGCCATGATCGGCAACGGCCTGGACTATTTGTTTGCCAACGAAGAAGAAGCGCAAACCTGGTGCGGCACGACCGATCTGGACACCATCATCGGCCAGCTGTCTCAGCTGGCCAGCACCGTGTGCCTGACACGCGGCCCCAAAGGCTGCATCGTGGTGCAAGGCGAGCAGCGCATCGAAGTGCCCGCCGTGCCCACCCAAGCGGTAGATACCAACGGCGCAGGCGACATGTTTGCCGGGGCCTTTTTGTACGGCATCACCCACGGCCAAAGCCCGGCGCAAGCCGCCGCATTGGCCAACCGAGCCGCCGCTGCCGTGGTCAGCCAGCACGGCAACCGCCTCTCAGCCGCACAACTGAAAAGCATCGCCACACAGGCTTAAGCCTGAATCAGGCCATCCACCACCTGGATGGTCTTGTCACAGCGCTTGCCCAGCTCGGGATTGTGCGTGACCAAAAGCACCGTGGTGCCCTGCTCCTGGTTGATGCGGCGCAGCAGCGCAAACACCGCGTCCGCGCTTTTGGTGTCCAGATTGCCGGTCGGCTCATCGGCTAAGAGCAAGGCCGGGTTCATGGCCAAAGCCCGTGCCAAAGACACGCGCTGCTGCTGCCCGCCGCTCATGTTGCCGGCCATGTTGTTCTTCCAGGGCGTCAGGCTCACGCTCTCCAGCAGGGCTTCGGCCCGCTCGCGCATGGCTGGATTGGGGAAACCCGCCGCACCCAGCAGGGGCAGCATCACGTTCTCAAGAGCCGTGAAGGCCGAGATCAGGTGGTGGTACTGGAACACAAAGCCAATGTGGTGCCCGCGCAAGCGCGTGAGGGCCTGGTCGGCCAACAGCGTGGTTTCTTCGCCCGCCATTTGCAACAAGCCTGTTGTGGGCCGGTCCAGCAAACCAATGATGTTGAGCAAAGTGCTCTTGCCCGAGCCCGACGGCCCCATCACCGCGCAAAAGTCGCGCCGGTGCAGCGTCAGGTCAATGCCGTGCAGCACCTCGGTCTCGATGCCTGTGCCCACATTGAAGGCCTTGCGCACGCCTTGCAAGCGCACCACCACCTCCGAATCATCCATGGATGGCCTCCACCGGGTCCAGTCGCGCCGCCCGCAAAGCTGGCGCATAAGCGGCAGCCAAACCCGTCACCGTGGCCAGTCCCAGGGCCATGGCAAACAACTTCGGGTCGAGCACCAGCGCAAACAGCGGCGTGCCATCGGCATTCAAGGCCATGTGCTGCCACAACACCAAACCCAACGCCCCCACCGCACAGCCCAGCACCGCGCCACCCCAGCCCAGCAAACCGCCTTGCAGCAAAAACACGCGCAGCACCTGCCCGCGTGAAATGCCCATGGCCCGCATGATCCCGATCTCGCGCGACTTTTGCACCACCGACACCACCAACACACTGGCAATGCCAAAGGCCACCGACAGCCCTACAAAAAAACGGATCGCCGTGTTGGCTGTGCTCTGCGCACTGACGGCCGCAAAGAACTGCGCACCGGTCTTGATCCAGCTGTCGGCCTGCACCCCGGTGGCCGCCTGAATGCGCTGGGCGATGACTTCGGCCGCATACACATCGCGCACCGTGACTTCGATGCTGCTCACACCGCCCAGCAAGCCCAGCAGGCTTTGTGCCGTGCGCAAGCTCACAAAGGTACTGCGCTGGTTGGCACCCTTGTTGCCCAGGTCAAACACGCCGCTGATGGTCAAGGTGGTGGCCACGCCCGCCGCATTGGCCACGCGCAGCTTGTCGCCCACATCCACGCCCAAATCGCTGGCCAGATCGGTGCCGATCAGCATGTCCTGCCCCGTCAAGCGCGGTGTGCCACGCACGATTTTTTCGGGCAACTTGACGATCTGGAAATACCCCTCGGGCTCCACCCCCGTCAGGCTGATGGCTCGGCTGGCACTGCCGCGCACCGCCAGCGCCGAACCGCTGACCACCGGAGCCACCACGGTCACGTCGGCCATCTCGCGCACATGCGTGATCAAGGACTGCCACTGATCGATCGACTTGAGCCTTTGCAGTGGCGGCTGCACGATGGCGGCATCCACCTCGCTGGGCGTGGCCGGGCGCAAAGTGCGCGTGACCTCTTTGGGTGGCAAGAGCTGAATGTGGGACTGCGCCGACAAGACCCGTGCGATGAAGTTGCCCTGCAAACCTGCCAGCAGCGCCGACATGAACACGATCACACCCACCCCAATGGCCACACCCACCAAAATGAACACCGTCTGCATGCGGCCTTCACGCAAAAATCGGATCGCCACAATCCATTCAAAAGGTAACCAGGGCTTGAACATGCTCACGCCTGCTCAGGGCTGAGTCCGCACGCGCTGGCCTTGGCGCAAGGTATAGGGCAAAGCGATCACCGCATCGCCCTCGCTTAAACCGTCCAGCACCTCCACCCACGCGCCACCGCGCAAGCCAAGCCGCACCGGGCGGCGCACCGCATGACCTTGCTCGCTGAGCCAAACCCAGGGAGCTGCCAAGTTGATGTCGTTGACATGCCCCACTGGCAGCGCCAGCGCTTGCGGCTTGCGCGCCACCTCCATGTCCACCGACACCGTCATGTCTTGCTTGAGGAATGGCACCGGCTCGGGCACATCCAGCTTGACCTCCGCCGCGCCCGTCTGGGCATTGATGCCGGGGTTGATGAAAGCCACCTGAGCTTTGAATTTTTGCTGCGGATAGGCATCGGCCGAGGCCAGCGCCTGCTGCCCCACTGCCATCAAGCGCAAATTCTTTTCATCGATCTGCACCACCAGCTGCATGGCCCCCTCGGGCGACAAAGTCATCAACACCTTGCCCGCTTGCACCACATCACCCACCTCCACGCTGCGGCCAATCAGCTGGCCACTCACAGAAGCCTTGATCACCGCATAGCGGGCCTTGGCGCTGACCACCTCGGCGTTGGCCTGCGCCTCGGCCACAGCGCCCACGGCCAAGCTGTGCTCAGCGCCACCAGACTGGGTCGAGGCCACTTGTTTTTGTGCAGCCAACACCTGGGCATCGGCCAAGGCCAAGGCCTTGCGCGATTCGTCCAGCGCCGCCTGGCCAATGAAGCCCTGCTCGAACAAAGTCAGATTGCGTTGCCAGCTGGCCCGCGCCGTGTCCAGACTGGCCTGCGCCTGCCGCAGGGTCTGCTGCAGCACCGGCCCTTGCACGTCGTTCAACTGCCGCAACCGACCCTGCGCTTGCATCACGGCCAGCTCGGCCTGCCGCTTTGCAGACTGCAACTCGGTGCTGACCAATTCGATCAGCACATCCCCCACTTTGACGGCCTGTCCTTCGGCCACAGGCACACGCGCCACGGTGCCGGTGATTTGCGCACCAATGTCCACCCGGTGCGGCGTCTCTACACGGCCACTGGCCACCACCGTTTGCAGCAAATCACGGCGTTGCACCGCCTCGGTCTGCACATGCGGACCCATCCACCAGCGCAGCAAAGCCACGCCCAGCAACAGGGCGAGTAAGCCCAACCACAATTTGCCGCCATGTCGGCGCATCCAAGTCCAAACAGCATTCATGCGAACCATTGTGGGAAGCTGCTTGGCGGTTACACATGATGCAGGTCAAGAACACCGCATATGCAGGTTGTGTGTCAGGCAACTGAGCAACAATGGTGTTGTCCCCTTATCTACCCCTTTACCCTTATGAAAAAAATACTGCTTTTGGGTTCCGGTGAACTCGGCAAAGAATTCGTCATCAGCGCCAAGCGCCTGGGCTGCCACGTCATCGCCTGTGACAGCTATGCCGGCGCCCCGGCCATGCAAGTGGCCGACGAGTTTTGCGTGTTCAGCATGCTCGACGAAGCGCCACTGCGTGCAGCCATCGCCAAATACCAACCCGACCTGATCGTCCCCGAGATCGAAGCCATCCGCACCGAAGTGCTGCTCGACGTCGAAAAGCAAGGCTTTGAAGTCATCCCCAGCGCCCGCGCTGCCAACCTGACCATGAACCGCGACCGCATCCGCGACGTGGCCGTGGGCCTGGGCGTGCGCACCGCCAAATTCAGCTACGCCGAATCGGCCGAAGAGCTGATGGCCCGCGCCACCGAGATCGGCTTTCCCGTCGTCATCAAACCCGTCATGAGCTCGTCCGGCAAAGGCCAAAGCGTGGCCAAGACCGCCGCCGACATCCAAGCCAGCTGGGACTACGCCTGCGCCGGCATGCGAGGCGACCGCCAGAAAGTCATCGCCGAAGAATTCATCCACTTCGAATTTGAAATCACCCTTCTCACCGTGCGCCAGCGCAACGGTCAAACCCTGTTTTGCCCACCGATTGGCCACGTGCAAGAGCGCGGTGACTACCAATACAGCTGGCAACCCCAAGGCATGAAGCCCGAGCAAATCCAAGCCGCACAAGACATGGCCGAAAAAGTCACCACCGACTTAGGGGGAGCGGGCTTGTTTGGCGTGGAATTCTTCGTGACGAAGGACGAAGTCATCTTCAGCGAACTGAGCCCCCGCCCGCACGATACCGGCATGGTCACGCTGATCAGCCAGAACCTGAGCGAGTTCGACCTGCACGCCCGTGCTGTACTGGGCTTGCCGATCCCCGTGATCGAGTGCGTCGAAGGCGCCAGCGCCGTGGTGCTGGCCGACAAGGAAGGCAAAGACCCGAAATTCACTGGCGTGGAAGCCGCGTTGAGCGAGCCCGGCGTGGACGTGCGCATCTTCGGCAAGCCCACCACCCGGCCCTATCGCCGGATGGCCGTGGCCTTGGCCAAAGGCCCAGGCGCCCTTGAACGTGCCCGAAATGCTGCCGCCCAGATCCACGTGCTGGTCTGATTCCGCACCAACGCCACTCGGTTCAGCGCTTACGGGCGCTCAGGCAGATCACGGCAGATGCAGGCTCAGGCGTGCGGCCAACGCCCCATCAGATGGGCGCCGACGAACCAAATCGGCGGTCACGGTGCTGAAACCAGTCGATGGCCTTGGTCAAGCGCTTGGGGGTGAAGTCGGGCCACAGGTCATCGGTATAGAAGAGCTCGGCATAGGCCGCTTGCCAGAGCATGAAGTTGCTGATGCGCGACTCACCGCCGGTGCGGATGAGCAAATCCACCTCCGGGGCATAAGAGGTGCTCAGGTGTTGCGCCAAGGCTTCTTCCGTCAAATCTTGCAGACTTTGACCGGGGTGGGCGCTTTGCCATGCCTGCGCAGCCTGGATCATGTCCCAGCGGCCACCGTAGTTGGCACACACCGTGAGGGTGATGGCTTGGTTGGCCGCAGTCATGGTCTCTGCCCGAACAATGAGCTCTTGCAGCGCTGGAGAAAAGCGTGATTTGTCACCGACAACTTTGAGGCGAACGCCGTTCTCATTCATGCTGTCAACCTCTTTTTGCAAGTAGGTCATGAACAAGCTCATGAGGCTGGAGACTTCTTCTTCAGGGCGTTTCCAGTTTTCGGTGCTGAAGGCAAACAAACTCAGATGCGCAATGCCCTGCGCCGCGCAGCTGCTGACGATGTCGCGCACCCGCTTGGCCCCTGCTGCGTGGCCCAGGGCTGCAGGCAAGAAGCGTTTTTTGGCCCAACGACGGTTGCCGTCCATGATGATGGCAATGTGCTGAGGCAGTGGGTTATGGGGCGTGGACGTGGACAAAGGACGAATACAAGTGAATGAATATAGATTTTAGTGGCCTTGCCTGACGGTGGGTTTAAACAGGGGACCGGCGCACCGGGCTCACGCCATCCAGGCAGAAACTGCGGGTGGAGACACGGCAGCCCTTGCGTGAAAAGCAACGCGATGGCCCCCAGTCAAACGTCGGTCACTTCGACCTGGTGGTGCTCCACCTGGACCACGGTAGGGCGGCCAAGGATTTCAAAGAGAACGGCGACGCGTTTGCTGGACACACTTTGGATCAGCCCTTCCACATCACCCAAGGCCGTGTGTTTGAGGCGCACGGTTTGACCGGCCTTGAGGTTGCTCAATTCGACAAGCGTGGCTTGGTTGCGGTCTTCTTCCATGAGGCGAATGCGTCGCACGAGGTCATCATGGAGCAAGGCCGGCTCAAACCCAAAGCGGACGATTGTGGCCACGCCTTTGGTGCTCCGCACGACCGAGATGCTTTGCTCTGCCCGACGGGGTCGAAAAAGAATGTACCGCGGGAACATGGGCTCAAACAACGCGACAGGACCTTGCTCGGTTTTTTTGAACTTCTTGTAGCGGGGCAAATAAGCTTCAAATGACTGCTGCTCGAGATTGAGCTGAGCGATTTGCTCTTGCCTTGGTTTGGTATAGGCCAAATACCAACGGTTTTGCTCTGGATTTTCTTCAAGGTTCGGCAGATGGGATGGCACAAGGGACATGAATCAAGAGAAGGGGCAATATTTCAGATGGATTTTGATCGACTTTATCACTGCTTTTGAAAAAGTTTTGCGTTTTAAAAAACCAATAAAAAACCCCGCCTGGGCGGGGTTGGTGACACCAGTTTAGTCGTGTCTGTGAGGGCAAGGCCGGAAAGTCAGGCGATCAAAAACTGATTGCGGTCTTTGCCGCCGATCCATTTAGGGGCTTTGCCACGGCCAGTCCAAGTTTGACCGGTGGCAGGGTCACGGTATTTGGCAGCCACTTTGCTGGCAGGCTTGCTGGCAGCTTTGGCACCACGACCTGGAAAAATGTCATTGGCCGTCAAGCCATACTCGGCCACCAGTTCGCGCACTTTGGCGACGGCTTCCGAGATTTCGCGCTGACGGGCAGCGGCAATCGCTTGTTCGAGGGCTTCACGCTGTTGCAAAAGATCTTTGTAGCTTTGGCTCATCACAACTCCTGAATAAATAATAAAGATGCTTGAATATACCTGATTTAATTGAATTCACATGTGATTTTCAATTAAATTGAATGAGCACAAAAGATTATGAAAAAAGCATTAATGCTTTCGGGTGGCCAACACTTTGTCAATACGCCTGCCATCCAAATCGACGATTTCAAATATCCAGTCGTCCAATTCAATGCATTGGGTCACCACGGGCAGTTGTCCCAATACATACAAAAGCAATCCCGCCAGCGTGTTGTAACGGCCTTTGTCCTCGGCAGGTAAATCCTTGATGTCCAAACGCGATTTGAGCTCATTGACAGGCATCAGACCGTCCAGCAGCCAGCTGCCATCGGCCCTTTGGTTCGCCCAGGCATCGGTTTGGGTCTCGGGTTTGAGCTCTCCGGTGATGGCTTCAAGCAGGTCAAGTGGGGTCAACAAGCCCTGCACTTCGCCATATTCGTCCACCACAAACATCATGCGGCTGGGCTGGTCGCGCATTTGCTCGAGCAGTTCCATGCCGGTCAAGGTTTCGGGCACAAAGTGTGCGGTCTGCGCGTGGTGATCCAAGGTGAGCGCATCGTCGGCAGGCAAAGACAGCAATTGCGACACACTGATCACGCCCTGCACGTGGCCGAGGTTTTCGCGGCAAACGGGGTACCACGAGTGATTGCCCTCGACGCGCATCTGGTTGATGCGCTCCATGGCTTGGCGGGTGGTCAAGCTCGCTTCTAGCCACTGGATGTCACCACGCGGTGTCATCATGGAAGTCAACGGCCGGTCGTCCAGGTGGAACACATTGCGCACCATCTGATGCTCGTGCTCTTCGATCAGGCCCGCGCTCACGCCTTCGGCCAGACTGGCGGTGATTTCTTCTTCGGTGACTTCCTGGCTGCCCTTGCTGTCGATCCGCATGAGTTTGAGCATGCCTTGCGTTGACAGCGAAAGCAGCTTCACAAACGGTCCAGCCACCTTGGCGAGCCAGGCCATGGGGCGAGCGACCACACGGGCTACAGGCTCGGGGTAGAGCTGCCCGATGCGCTTGGGCACCAGTTCCCCAAAAATGATGGTGGTGAAGGTGATGAGGGTCACCACAATGGCCGTGGCACTGACGCTGGCCGCCGAGTCGCTGAGGCCCCAACCGACCAGCACCTGCGCCAACGATGCGCTGAATGCAGCTTCGCCCACAATCCCGTTGAGAACACCGATGGAGGTGATGCCCACCTGAACTGTGGAGAGGAATTGCGTGGGTTCTTCTAGCAGCTTCAATGCGGCCTGCGCACCTTTGTCACCGCTTTCTTCCAAGACCGCCAAACGCGCCTTGCGACTGGAGGCCAGCGCCAACTCCGACATGGCAAACACGCCGTTGAGCAAGGTGAGAAAAGCGATCAGCAAAAAGTCCATACCGCCATTGTGCCAAGGATGTGCGGCAGCCCCCCTTTGCGGTCATTTTGCGTGGCGGCCAGGGCGATAGGCCCAGTGCCATCTGATCGCCATTGCGCGCGATGCGTGACGGCAAAGCGGTGGATCACCCCGCTTGCTGAGCCTGGGGGCAGTTGACCTGAATCAGTTCGTGCGCCCCACTGGCCTGCCAACGCAAGGCGCTCAGGCAGCCGCCCCAGACGCAACCGGTGTCCAGCGCCAGCACATCCGAGCGGCCCAGCCAACCCAGCGTGGACCAATGACCGAAGGCGATGGGCACCTGCGCGGTTTGCCGACCCGGCACATCGAACCAGGGCATGAAGCCTGCAGGGGCAGCGTTGGCGCCTTCTTTGGCCTTGAATTCCATGACGCCATCAGCCGTACAAAAACGCAGGCGCGTCAACGCATTGACGATCACGCGCAGACGGTCGATGCCTTGCAGATCGTCGCGCCAGGCATCGGGCTGGTTGCCATACATCTGGTGCAAAAACTCGGTCAACAATGGACTGCGCAAAACGTCTTCGAATTCTGCCGCGAGGGCCAATGTTTGATCGACTGACCATGCTGGCAAAACACCCGCATGGACCATCAAGATGCCGTGGGCATAAATGGCCATGCGCTGGTGACTCAGCCAATCGAGCATGGCGCTGCGATCTGGGGCTTGCAGCAAGTTGTCCAGCGTGTCTAGGCGCTTGTAGGGGCTGGCCCCAGCGGCCACGGCCAGCAGGTGCAGGTCATGGTTGCCCAACACGCACTGCACCGATGAGCCCATGGCCATCAGGCGGCGAAGCACGCCGGCTGAATCAGGTCCGCGGTTGACCAAGTCGCCCAGCACATACAACTGGTCTCGGCTGGGCGAAAACGCCACTTGCTGCAGCAAGCGCTCAAGGGGCCCGTCACAGCCTTGGATGTCACCGATCAAATAAACAGACATGGAGAACTCAGCCGATCCAGTGGTTCAACCTGCAGGCTTGAGCAGCACCACCAAGGCGCCTGCACCGCCCTCAGCGGGTTTGGCTTGCACAAAGGCCATGACCTGGTTTTTTTGCACCAGCCAGCTGTGCACCTTCGACTTGAGCACCGGCGTCTTGCCGGGTGAGCCCAGGCCTTTGCCGTGCACCACGCGCAGGCAACGCAGGCCATGGCGATGGGCATTGCGGATGAATTCGGCCAAAGCCACACGCGCCTCCTCGGTGCGCAGGCCGTGCAAATCGACCTCGCCTTGTATGGCCCAGTCGCCTTTGCGCAGTTTGTGCGTCACATCGCGCCCGATGCCGGGGCGGCGAAAGCTCAGCATTTCATCGGTGTCGAGCAAGGTGCTGGCGTCGAACTCGTCGCTGAGTGCATCGCGCAGCACAGCTTGCTCGTCTTTTTGGCGCTGCTTGGCCACAGGTGCGACGATGGTTTTGGGAGCCGGTGCCCTGGCCGTCTCGGGCATGCGCTTGACTGTACCCACCGCCCGCTCAAACAGCTTGGTTTCGGCCTCGCGCTGACGCTCCGCTGCAGCGCGGGCAGCGGCTTCGGCCTGCGCCTTTTCGTGGGCCACGGCCAGTTGTTTCTGGACCTTTTTGAGGTCTTGCAGCGAGTTGATTTTCACCAGATGTCCTGTGTGCTTGAGGCGTGGCGATCAAGCGCCACGGTTGCGCATCCAGTCGGCGGTCTGGAAGAAACTTTTGACCAAGCGTTCACGCAAGACCGGGTCGACACCGGTTTCGCCCATGGCCTGGTCCATGCAGGCGAGCCATTGGTCGCGCTCGAGGATGCCGATTGAAAAGGGCATGTGCCGCATGCGCAAGCGCGGGTGGCCAAAACGTTCAATGTAATGATCGGGTCCGCCAAGCCAGCCACACAAAAACCAGCTCAGTTTGTCTCGAGCGTCTTGCAGCGTGCTGCCGTGCGCAGCTCGCAATGCGGCGTAGGCCGGCTCCAAATCCATCAGGTCATAAAAGCGGTCCACCAGAGCCCGAACGCGGTCTTCACCGCCGATCCATTCAAAGGGCGTGTCGAACGGCGGTTTTTCTTCGATTTGCATAGGTGGCTATTGTGCCGCTTCACAGCGCACGCAAAGTTTGCATCACAGGCTGGCGCAGCACCCCAGACAGACTCAGACTGCCAGCCACCCAAGCCAATAGGGCACCCAGCGCCCCTCCGGCCAGTGGCGCCCAAAGTGGTGGCGCCCAAGCGAATTCAAAGGCAAAGCGGGCCAGCGCCCAGCCCACCACCAGCGCCATGCTGCTGGCCATGAAACCGGCCAGCCAGCCAATACCCAACAACTCGGTGCGCTGCACTTGCGCCAGCAGCTGCCGGCTGGCACCCAGCGCACGCATGATGGCGTATTCGTGCTCACGCGCCTGCCGGCTCGCGCCCACAGCCGCCAACAAGACCATCACACCTGCCGCCAAAGTAAAGCCAAACAAATACTCCACCGCACGGATGACTTGGTCCATCACACGCTGGACTTGGGCCAGGGTGCTGCGCATGTCCACGCTGGTGATGTTGGGAAACTGCTTGACCAAGGCGTTCTCAAAACCATTGGCACCTTCAGGGCTGCGAAAAGCGGCCATGTAGGTCATAGGCAAGTCGGGCATCTGCGCCAGCGGAAACAACATGAAAAAGTTGGCCCGCATGGACGCCCAATCCACCTTGCGCAACGAGGTGATGCGGGCCTCGCGCGATTGCCCAGCGATGTCAAAGCGCAAGGTGTCGCCGAGCTTGAGGCCCAGGGTCTCGGCAATGCCTTGCTCGACACTGAGCCCATCGGCTTCGCCGCTGACCCAGCGACCGGCCGTGAGGGGGTTGTGTTCGGGCAAAGTGTCGCTGTGCGAGAGGTTGATCTCGCGGTCGATCAAGCGTTTGGCGCGGTCCGCGGTGAAATCGTTGGGGCCCACTTCGCGCCCGTTGATGGCCACCAGCCGCCCACGGATCATGGGGAACCAGTCGGGCGATGACACACCCGAGGCTTGCAAGCTGGCCAAAAAATCCTGCGCTTGTTCGGGCTGCACGTTGATCACAAACCGGTCGGGCGCATTGGCCGGTGTGGCCTGTCGCCAGCTGGCCACCAGATCGGTGCGCAGCAGCACCAGCAAAGCCAGGGCCAACAATCCAACCGACAAAGCGCTGACCTGCACCACCGCAAACACCGGCCGCGCCGCCACCTGGCGCGTGGCCAAGCGCAGCCAAGCCGGGGCTTGCTCGCCAGGCACTGTGCGGCGCAGCAAGCCCAGCGCCAAAGCCGCCAGCCCAGCAAAGACCAGCAAGGCCAGCGCAAAGCCGCTCACCGTGATGAGCCCCAAGGTCAAGCTGCGGCTGACCATGAGCAGCGTCAAGGCAAAACCGGTAAGCCCCATGGCCAGCACCAGCACGGAGCTGGTTTGCAGGCCCCCCAGGTCACGGCGGATCACGCGCAGGGGCGGCACCTTGGCCAATTGCAGCACCGGGGGCAAGCCAAAGGCCACGAGCAAGGTCAGGCCCATGCTCATGCCCATGAGGGCAGGCCAGGCGGTGGCGTTGGGCAGTTGCGTCTCGACCAAGCCAGCCAAGAGCTGCACAAAGCCCAGGTGCACGCCGTAACCGATCAACACGCCCAGTGCGCTGGCGATCAGGCCTGCGCCCAAAAACTCCAAGCCGTAGCTCAAGCTGAGTGTGCGCTGGCTTTGGCCCAACACCCTCAAGAGGGCACAGGCGTCGAGTTGCCGCTCGGCGAAACTGCGCGACGCCAGCGCCACAGCGACCGCACAGAGCAATGCCGCCAACAAGGCCACCAAGTTCAAAAATTGCGAAGCGCGGTCCAAGGTCTGGCGCATTTCGGGGCGGCCGGTGTCCAGCGACTCGATCTGCACGCCGCGCACATGGCGGGCATCGACCTCGGTCTTGGACCAGGCCACAAACGCATCGGCTTGGGGCCCCGCCACAGCCATGCGCCAGGTCACGCGGCTGGCCGGTTGCACCAGTCCAGTGGAGGGCAAATCGGCCGCGTTGAGCATGACACGCGGCGCAAAGTTCATGAATCCCGCGCCACGGTCGGGCTCGCGCACGATGGTGGCGCTGATGCGCAACTGGCGATCGCCCAAGCCCAGCATCTGGCCGGTTTGCAGGTTCAAGGCTTCAAGCAAGGCCGGGTCCACCCAGACCTCTCCGGCGGGTGGGATGCGGACTGGGCTGGCACTGACTTCCAAGCGACCGCGCAATGGGTAACCGGGCTCCACGGCCTTGAGGGCGACCAGCCGACTGGCACCGCCCTGCTCGGGCAAGGCCCGTGCCATGGTGGGGAAGCTGACGTTGGTGTTGGTTTGAAGGCCCAGCTGACGGGCTTGCTGTGCAAAGGCTTCGGGCGTGCGTTGGTCACTGACCACGACCGCGTCACCGCCGAGCAGTTGCCGCGCGTCGCGCCACAAACCGCCTTGCAGGCGATCGGCCAAAAAACCCACCGCTGTGAGCGCGGCCACCGCCAAGGCCACCGAGAGCATCAACAGCCGCAATTCGCCAGCCCGCAGGTCGCGCCACAACTGCCGGGCGCCCAGCGCGAGTCCGTGTTTCCATCCTTGTGAGTTCATGCAGCGACCTTACCGCACATTGCAATCACGGCAAGGGCCAATGGAATTGGCAAGGCCATGCCATCACCCGGCACGTTCGACTGCATCCACCGAGGGAACGTCAGCAGCCCAATCGCTGAACCGTGCTCAGCGATTCAGCTGACTTGGACCAGCTCGGGTTGCCAAATCAGGCGCTCGGGGGCGCTGAAGCACAAAAAGCGTTTATTGGTGGCGCGGCCGATGGCGCACAGGCCCAGGCGCTTGGCCACATCCAGCCCCATTTGGGTGATGCCGCTGCGCGAGACCACCACCGGGATGCCCATTTGGGCGGACTTGATGACCATCTCGCTGGTCAGGCGACCGGTGGTGTAGAACACTTTGTCTTGGCCACTGATGTCGTTCATCCACATCCAGCCCGCAATCGTGTCCACCGCGTTGTGGCGGCCGACATCCTCGACAAACTTGAGCATCTCATCGCCCTGAAACAAGGCACAACCATGCACCGAGCCAGACGATTTGTAGGTGGTTTCCTGCAAGCGGATGGCATTGACCAGACCGTACAGCTGGCCTTGGGTGATGCGGGCTTCGGGTAAGGCGATCTCGTCGATGTGGGCCATCAGATCGCCAAAGACGCTGCCTTGGCCGCAACCGGTGGTGACCACGCGATCTGCGCTGCGCTGCGGCGCCAGTCTGGCACCTGGTCTTGTTTTGACAGCGGCCACGCCGGGTTCACCGGTTTCGCCCACGCCGATCGTCCAATCGACCGTGATGGACTCGATCTGCTCGACCGCGTCGATCAAGCGCTGGTTGCGCAAAAAGCCCAGCACCAGGTGCTCGGGCTCGGCGCCCAGGGTCATCAGCGTGACGAGCTCTTTCTTGTCGAGGTAAATCGTCAGCGCCCGCTCTGCGGGGATGGCGGTGTCTGAATGTTCGCCAAATTCGTTGCACACCTGCACCGTCCGCGTGAGGGACTCATGCGATTGGGTGATGCGGGGTTTGAGGGCCACAGGGGCCTCGGTGGATTCGGTCAAAACAGCAGGCATGGCAGGAGCCTAACGCAAAAATCCCCCGCCGGTGAGGACGGGGGACAAACAGGGATGGGCTCGAAAAAAGATCAGCCTTTTTTGGCCGGTGCGGCTGCAGGCGCTGCGGGTGCGGCAGGGGCTGCGGGGGCCGCTGCTTGCTCGGCTGGCTTGTAAGCACCTGGGTCCACACAAGCGGGTGTCGCGGTGGGTGGGTTGGTTTTGGCACCGGTCGTTTTGGCCGTCTTGTAGTAGTGGGCCGCGACTTTTTCTCGCGACTTGCACAGCTGGAAGTCGGCCACTTTGTTGCCGTGGGCAGTTTTGGCAGCCGCTTCGGCGGCCTTGGCCTTGGCTTCGTCGCTGGGTGCGGGCAGTTTGGCAACAGCGCCAAAGCTCAGGGCCAGCGCAGACAAAACAAGCAGGGTCTTTTTCATGGTTTTGCTCCTGTTCAAGCCGATGCGGCCTTGGAGGTGGCAGCCGGTGCTGCCGCTGTGGGGGGCGTGCGTTGGGCCGGGATCTTGCCGGCTTTGATGTCGTCGTACCAAAGCTCGTGGTGTTCTTTGGCCCAGGTCTCGTCCACATAGCCTTCGCGCATGGCGCTGTAGGCGCCGCGCATGCCGATGGTACCCATGTAGATGTGTCCCAAGAACATCGCCATCATCAAGAAAGTGGCCACAGCGTGCACCATGTGGCTGATCTGCATGGTGGCGCGCTCATAGACCAAGCCAGGGATCAGCTTGTCGAGCACCAAGCCCGAAGCCACCACCACCAGACCGAGGAAGAACACACCCGACCAGAACAGGATTTTTTCACCGGCGTTAAATCGGTGCGAAGGCACTTCGGTACCCGACACCAAACCACCGCCTTTGAGGATCCAGGTCAAGTCTTCTTTGCTGGGGATGTTGTCGCGCACAAAGGTCACGATGACGATCACCAAGGACACCGCAAACAGCGGGCCTGCAAAGTTGTGGATGTTTTTCAGCGCATACGTCAGCCAGCCAAACAAGGCCGTGCCGATGACAGGCAAGATGAAAAACTTGCCAAAGGCCATAACGATGCCCGAGATGGCCAAGGCGCAAAACGCGATCGCATTGGCCCAGTGGGCCGAGCGCTCAAAAGGCGTGAAGCGCTCGATCTTGCGGCCGGTCTCCTGACCATGCAATTCGATGGTGCCTTTGCGCCAGTAAAACAGCGCAATCGCGCCCAGCACGATCAAGATCAGCGAACCGCCGTAGGGGATCAGGTACTGGTTACGCACCTGGCGCCAAGCTTCACCGGCGTTGGTCAAACGCGAGCCGGGGTACTGCACAAATTTCTGAATCAAATTGCCGGCTTCAGGGGCTTCGCTCGCCGGCAAGCTGCTGTAACCCGTCACGCCCTGCCCCACCTGACGCCACATGGGCGCGTTGTTGCCGGGCTGGACCTGAGCACGCTCGGCATTGCTCTGGTCTTTGTATTTCGGATCGGTATCGGCGCTGGGTGCGACTTGGAAGATGTTGGCGCTTTTAACGCCCATACCCTCGGCTGCCGGTGCTGGGGCTGCCGTTTGGGCCGCAGCGCCCAAGGCCAACAAGCCCAGACCCAAAGTGATGATCAAGCGACGCATGATCGGCTCCTCATGCGCTCACTTGGGAGCGCGTTGGTGATCGTTCATGCCGTAATTGGCACGGGCCTTGAGGTGGTTGGACCAACTGTCGTGGTCGCCAGACTTCCAACCTGGCTCGGTGAAGGCGGCCACACCGGTGCCTGCTTGCGCAGGTTGATCGCTGCGGATGCCCATTTTGTCTTGTGGTTTTTCGCCGCAGGCCGACAAAGCCAATGCAGCGCTCACCAATGTGGCAGAAACCAATGTGCGTTGCATGATCAGGCTCCTTGCTTGGCGGCTGTGCCGTAGGCGGTGCCCCAGCCCCAGACTTCAGCGCCCTTGCCACGCTGGACCACGCGGCTGCGGAAAATGTCAGAGACCACGTCGCCGTCACCGGCCAGCAAAGCCTTGGTCGAGCACATCTCGGCACATGCAGGCAGCTTGCCTTCGGCCAGGCGGTTGCGACCGTATTTGTCGAACTCGGCTTGGCTGCCATGCTCTTCGGGGCCGCCGGCGCAGAAGGTGCACTTGTCCATCTTGCCGCGCACACCAAAGGTGCCTTGACCTGGGAACTGTGGCGCGCCAAAGGGGCAAGCATACGAGCAGTAGCCGCAGCCGATGCAGACGTCTTTGTCGTGCAAGACCACGCCTTCGTCGGTCTTGTAAAAACAGTTGACGGGGCAAACGGCCATGCAAGGCGCGTCAGAGCAGTGCATGCAAGCCACCGAGATGGACTTCTCGCCAGGCACACCGTCGTTGAGTGTGACCACACGGCGGCGGTTCACGCCCCATGGGACTTCATGTTCGTTTTTGCAAGCGGTGACGCAGCCGTTGCATTCGATGCAGCGCTCGGCGTCACAGATGAATTTCATTCGTGCCATCGTGTTCTCCTCAAGCCTTCTCGATGTTGCAGATGGTGGTCTTGGTCTCTTGCATCATGGTGACGCTGTCATAACCGTAGGTGGTGGCGGTGTTGACCGCCTCACCGCGCACGATGGGCGCAGCACCTTTGGGGTAGTGCGCCAACATGTCGGCACCTTGCCAACGGCCAGAGAAGTGGAAAGGCATCCACACCGTGTCCGTGTCCACACGCTCGGTGACCAGAGCCTGCACGTTCAGGCGCGCACCGGTGGCACCCAGCAGCCAAACGCGGTCGCCGTTGCGAATGCTCCGGTCTGCCGCCGTTTTGGGGTGGATCTCGACATAGGCTTCTTGCTGCAATTCGGCCAGCCAAGGGTTGGAGCGGGTTTCCTCGCCACCGCCCTCGTACTCGACCAAGCGGCCGGATGTGAGGATGAGCGGGTACTTGTCGTGCACCTTGTCGGCGATGTTCTTGTCCTGCACCGTTTTGTACAGGGTAGGCAGACGCCAGAAGGCCTTGCGGTCGTCGTGTGTGGGGTACTTGGCCATCATGTCTGGACGGGTGCCATACAGCGGCTCGCGGTGCTGCGGAATCGGGTCGGGG
>JACCDH010644242.1_pt1 | contig 43536 bp, 48 predicted proteins | sample 7442481 | NCBI WGS metagenome assembly JACCDH01 (sample SAMN15323433, study PRJNA562643) | freshwater metagenome | isolation source: river surface water | place: USA:Blue River Watershed | collected 2017-08-15 | reverse complement strand
TGGGCATCTGCACCATCGAGCGAATTCACGCACCAATATGGAACTCACACCCCGCGAAAAAGACAAGCTGCTGATCTTCACAGCCGCCCTTTTGGCCGAACGCCGCAAGGCACGTGGCCTCAAGCTCAACTACCCCGAAGCCATTGCGCTCATCAGCGCCGCTGTCATGGAAGGCGCGCGAGATGGCAAGACTGTGGCCCAACTCATGAGCGAAGGCCGCACCGTCTTGAGCCGTGCCGATGTGATGGACGGCATTGCAGAAATGATCCCCGACATCCAAGTGGAAGCCACTTTTCCAGACGGCACCAAATTGGTGACCGTGCACCAACCCATTGTTTGATTTGCAGGAACCACGCATGCACAAAATCTTTTTCACCCCCCTCCTCGCCCTGCTTTCTTTGGCCCAGCCCGTTTGGGCGCACGAAGGCCATGGCTTGGGCAGCACGCATTGGCATGCCACCGATGCCCTCGGGTTTGTGGTGGCCGCCGCTCTGTTGGCTGCCGCCATTTATTTTGGAAAAAAGTGAGCCAGCCATGACCCCAGGAGAACTTTTGATTGACCCCGGTCACCATGCGCTGAATGTGGGCCGTCGCACATGTACGCTGGTGGTGCAAAACGCCAGCGACCGCCCCATCCAAGTGGGATCGCACTACCACTTTGCGGAGACCAACGCGGGCTTGAGTTTTGACCGCGCGGCGGCCAGAGGCATGCGCTTGAACATTGCCTCGGGCACCGCTGTGCGCTTTGAGCCGGGCCAACAACGCACGGTTGAACTGGTGGACTACGCCGGTGACCGCGTGGTGTATGGCTTTCGTGGCCTCGTTCAGGGCGCCTTGAACAGCCCCGAGGGCAACGCTTCAAACAAGGCAGGTTGACATGGCCCAGATTGACAAACGCGCTTATGCCGAAATGTTTGGCCCCACGGTGGGCGATCGCGTGCGATTGGCCGACACCAGTTTGGTCATCGAGGTTGAAAAAGACTTCACCTTGCAAGCCGGTGGTTACGGTGAAGAGGTGAAGTTTGGTGGCGGCAAGACCATCCGCGATGGCATGTCGCAATCGCAGCGGACCAATCAAGAAGGCGCCATGGACTGCGTGTTGACCAACGCGCTGATCATCGACCATTGGGGCATCGTCAAGGCCGATATTGGTTTGAAAGGCAACCGCATCGCGGCCATCGGCAAAGCCGGCAACCCCGATACGCAACCGGGCGTGGACATCGTGATTGGCCCCGGCACCGAGATCATCAGCTGCGAGGGCTTGATCGTGACGGCAGGCGGCGTGGACAGCCACATCCACTTCATTGCGCCACAACAAATTGACGAAGCACTGGCCAGCGGCGTGACCACCATGTTGGGTGGCGGCACAGGCCCCGCCACGGGCACCTTTGCCACCACGTGCACGCCCGGACCCTTCAACATCGAACGCATGATGCAAGCGGCCGATGCATTTCCCATGAACCTTGGTTTTTTGGGCAAAGGCAATGCGGCTTTGCCGGCTGCACTGCATGAGCAGATCAGCGCTGGCGCGATTGGCCTGAAGCTGCACGAAGATTGGGGCACCACACCGGCAGCCATCGACAACTGCTTGAATGTAGCCGAAGCCACCGACACCCAAGTGGCCATCCACACCGACACCCTGAACGAGTCGGGCTTTGTGGAAGACACAGTGGCGGCCTTCAAGGGACGCACCATCCACACCTTTCACACCGAAGGCGCGGGCGGCGGACATGCTCCCGACATTTTGAAAGTGGTGGGCGAAGCCAATGTGCTGCCCTCCTCCACCAACCCCACGCGGCCTTACACCATCAACACGCTCGACGAACACGTGGACATGCTGATGGTGTGCCACCACCTCGACCCGGCCATCGCCGAAGACTTGGCCTTTGCCGAAAGCCGCATCCGCAAAGAAACCATTGCCGCCGAAGACATCTTGCACGACCTGGGCGCCATCAGCATGATGAGCAGCGACAGCCAAGCCATGGGTCGGGTGGGCGAAGTGATCATCCGCACTTGGCAGACCGCGCACAAAATGAAACAGCAACGCGGCAGCTTGCCTGGCGACACCGAGCGCCATGACAACGCGCGCGTCAAGCGCTACATCGCCAAATACACCATCAACCCGGCAATTGCCCATGGCATGAGCCACGAGGTGGGCAGCATTGAGGTGGGCAAATGGGCCGATCTGGTGATCTGGAAACCCGCCTTCTTTGGCGTCAAACCCGCGCTCATCATGAAAGGGGGCTTCATTGCCTTGGCCGCCATGGGCGACCCCAATGCCTCTATCCCCACACCACAACCCGTGCATTACCGCCCCATGTTTGGCAGTTTTGGGGGCGCTTTGTCTCGCGGCTCGCTGACCTTTGTCTCGCAAGCCGGATTGCAAGCCGACATTGGTGCACGCTATGGCTTGAGCAAAACCTTGTCGGCCGTGAAGAACATCCGCAGCGTGGGCAAGCGGCACATGGTCCACAATGACTACGCGCCCCGCATGGAAGTCGATGCACAAACCTATGCGGTGCGCGCCGACGGACAACTGCTGGTGTGCGAACCCGCCGCCAGTTTGCCCATGACGCAACGCTACTTTTTATTCTGATGCTTCATTGTTCGAAAATCATGCCGCAAGGCCGCGGCTTGGCGCGTGTGCTGCTGCAACGCGCCAGCACCATCACCCTCGATTGGGATGTGCGACAAAAAAGCCGCTTTGATGCCACCGACAGCCAAGGCCGCAGTTTGGGCATTTTTTTACCGCGCGGCACGGTGGTGCGTGGCGGCGATGTACTGGTGGCCGAAGACGGCTCGTTGGTGCTGGTGAAAGCGGCCCCCCAAGCCGTGCTGCGCATCACCGCTTGCGCCCAACATGGCAGCCCTTTTGATCTGACGCGTGCCGCCTACCATTTGGGTAATCGGCACGTGCCCATCGAGTTGCAGGACGACCACCTGAAGATCGAACCCGACCATGTGTTGGCCGACATGTTGCGCGCCATGCACATGACCGTGGTAGCGGTGGACGAACCTTTTGAACCAGAGAGTGGGGCCTACGGCGAGCATGGTGGACACGCTCATGGACACGAGCATGGGCATGTTCATGGACATTCGAACGAAAATTCGCATGATCACGATCACGGCCATGTACACGGCCCCGATTGCAAGCATGACCACTGACACCGCGCCTTCAGGCTTGTTGCAACTGATCTGGCTGGCCTCACCCGCTTTGCCGATTGGCGGATTTTCATATTCCGAAGGCCTCGAAGCCGCCATCGAACAAGGCCTGGTGCACGACGCCGACAGCAGCACCCAATGGGTGGTGGACCAATTGCATCTGAGCCAATCACGCGGCGACATGGCCGTCATCGCGCAGGCCATTCCGGCTTGGCAAAACCATGATGTGGCGCGCTTGAACGCGCTGAACCAATGGGTCATGGTCACCCGTGAAAGTGCCGAGATGCGTTTGCAAACCGAGCAAATGGGCCGCTCGCTGCTCGACTGGCTGCGCAACTTGCAACAAGCGAGCGAAGCATCGTTGAGCGTCTGCGCCCAACTGCCCGTGACCTACCCCTTGGCCATGGCCCTGGCCTTGTCATTGGCTCCCGTTCCTCTCCATCAAGCCTTGCAAGCCTACGCCTTTGGCTGGTCTGAAAACATGACGCAAGCCGCATTGAAAGCCGTCCCTTTGGGCCAAAGCGCAGGCCAGCGCATGCTGGCTCGCCTGGCCCAAGAGATTCCCTTGGCCGTAGAAAAGGCCATGCACCTCAGCGACAACGACCGACAAGCCTTCAGCCCCATGCTGGCCATCTTGTCGGCTCGCCACGAAACCCAATATTCACGCCTCTTTAGATCATGACCACTGCACTGCACCACATTCCCAACCGCACCAAAAAATTGCCACCCTTGCGCGTGGGCATCGGCGGGCCCGTGGGCTCTGGCAAAACCACCTTGCTCGAAATGCTGTGCAAAAACATGCGCGAACGCTGGGACTTGATTGCCATCACCAACGACATCTACACCAAAGAAGACCAGCGCTTGCTGACCGTGAGTGGCGCACTGCCCGCCGAAAGAATCATGGGCGTTGAAACAGGCGGCTGCCCGCACACCGCCATTCGCGAAGACGCCTCCATCAACCTCGAAGCCATTGACCGCATGCTGGGCCAGTTTCCCAACGCCGATGTGGTCTTCATCGAAAGTGGCGGCGACAATTTGGCTGCCACCTTCAGCCCCGAACTGTCTGATCTCACGATCTATGTGATCGATGTGGCGGCCGGTGAAAAAATTCCACGCAAAGGTGGCCCCGGCATCACCAAGAGCGATTTGTTTGTGATCAACAAAACCGACTTGGCACCCCATGTCGGCGCCAATTTGGATGTGATGCGGGCCGACACCCAGCGCATGCGACCCAACCCCGAGACACGCCCCTGGGTCATGACCAACCTGAAAACCCTGGACGGACTGGCCGAAGTGGTGCGCTTCATCGAGAAAAAAGGCATGCTGGCTAACACTTGAAAGGCTGGCGTCGCAAACGACAAAAACGCTGATTTAAGCCGGTACAATCTCACCCCAAGGAAGCGTGGCAGAGTGGTCGATTGCACCGGTCTTGAAAACCGGCGGCTCGAAAGGGTCCGTGAGTTCGAATCTCACCGCTTCCGCCAGATTCAGTGCTTCTGATTCATTGATCGGCACTGTTTTCCGTGATCCACCTCGCACACGGAGCCCATTGTGGACCTGTCCAAATCCATCCCCCTGACGACACTCGCCGCTTTGATGCTGGGCATGGGCATGGGCAACGCCAAAGCTGACATGCTGACCGAGTGCAATGCCATTGCTTCGCAAATCAGCAAATCAACACCGCAGAATATCGATCAAATCACCACCTTGGTCACCGCGATATGTTTTCAAGAAGATCGTGGCGTGCGGTTGCAATATAGAAATAAGTTGAGCGTGCCTGCGAGCAGCATCAGCCAGTCCAACCTGAACAGCATTCGGCCGCAGATGGTCACCTCTTGGTGCACCGACCCTGCTCAAAGATCGGTGTTGAACTTGATCAACATCCAGTACCACTACAGCGACCCAACGGGTCGATACATTGGCAAGATCGATATCAGCAAAAGCGACTGCCGCTGATCAAGTGAACTCCCGAGGCTCCACCACCTCAGCGCAAATGGGGCCAAGCCCCACCACCCCCTCAGAAGTCGCGGCCCCAAGTCAGGCGCACTGCTTCGAGGCCGTGGTTGGGGTCTTTGTAACCGCCGTTGCTGATGTGCATCAGGCCAACACCCACTTTGGTTTTTTCATTCAGGCGGTACATCACATCAAATGTGGTTCTGAAGTTGAAGCTGCCGCTCAGTGACCGGATGCGGTCATCGCCCTTGATGACTGAATAAGAAGGGTAGATGAACAGCGTCATGTCAAAGCCTTTGGCATCGATCGTTTTGCCCACACCAGGACCAAACATGTAAGTGCCTTGTGCATTCAACATGGCCGAAGCGCCATAACGCAAGCCATAGAACGAGGTGGGCTTGGACTGGTAAGAGACGTCAAGAATGCTTTTGTCTTTGGTCAAAGACAGGTCCCACTCTTTGTTGTGCACATCGGTCATGTACGAAACCGTGACGGTTTCTTTGTTGACCACGGTGGGTTCGGGCACCAAGGTGAACCAAGCTGAACCGAGGATGACCCCAATGGCGGCAGCACTGTCAAACATGTCGAATCCTTAAAAAAAGCGAAAGTGGCAAATTTGATAATTATTATAATTTAAGGATTATCGAAAAAAACGTTTCTAGGTATTTATTAAGTCCCCTTACGCAAAAAAGTGGCTTGTTTGGAATTTGACATAAAAAATATAAAATCACCAGCCATGGAACTATCAAATACACCATTTGCCTCGGCATATTTGCGTTTTTTACAGTTGGCCAAGGTCATCCAAGCCTTGCCAGGCGGTATGGAAATGGATGCCAATGAGCATGCTTTGCTCCAAGCCGTGGTGTTGCGCTGGTATGAAAAACAGCCCATGACGGTGCGTGAAGCCATTGGCTTGGCCGACTTGGGGTCGCCGGCCACTTTGCACAAGCGCATCACGCGTTTGCGTGAAAAAGAGATGCTCAGCACTTTGAGTTTGGACGGGGATCGCCGCGCCAAATTCTTGATCCCCACCGAGCGCACTCTGGACTACTTCAGTCACCTGGGGCAATCGATGCAACAGGCGAATGTTTCTCAGACTGCATGAAGCTTGTTGTACAAAGGTCTCTCGAAACAACAGCACTGACCTTGGGCAGTGCTGTTTTATTTGCGAGCTTCTTTCATTTCAACAACTGGATTTTTGCTGAGTTGACCTACACCAAAGGGGTCAATTGGGTTTTTCTACCGGCTGGTTTCCGCATCATCTTGGTTTTGATTTTGGGTCTGCCCGGGGCGGTGGGCATCACCCTAGGCACTTGGTACCTTGATGGCGTCAATCTGTTTGGCGAGATCGACCCGGTCTATCTGAATGGCGTCGTTTCAGGAATGACGCCCTATCTTTTGATGAAATTTTTGGCCAAGGGCCAGCCGCCATTTAGCCTTTTGCAAGGCATGACGACTCAACGCCTGCTGAATTTCACTTTGGTCTTTGCGGCAGCCAATGCCATCTTGCACCACCTGCTGTGGCTTTTCGAAGGTCAAAACGACGTCAACATTTGGGTCGATGTGTGGCCCATGTTCATAGGTGATGCCATCGGCGCCTTGCTGATGTTGTACACCTTCAAGTGGTTGCTCAACCGCTTCAAAATCAAGCCGCTTTGAGCGCTTGCACCGCAGCCTAGGCCGTCTCTGACAAAAAGATCGCCTGCAAGTCGCTCAAAAAGTCGAAGCCTTTTTCGGTGGGCCAGACACGGTGTAGATCTCGGCCAATCAAGCCCTTTTGTTCAGCCTCTTGTAATCCGTGCTGAATGCTGGTCATCGACAAGCCCGTGCGCTCAACAAAATCAAGCAAGTTAAATCCGTCCTTCAGACGCAAAGCGTTCAGCATGAACTCAAAGGGCAAATCTTGTCGCGACACCTCTGTGCTTTGCGTCACGGGCTCACCTTTCAGGGCCTGCTGCATGTACAGCGCAGGCTCTCTGTAACGCACCTGCCGCACCACGCGGTGGGCAAAACTGAGTTTGCTGTGTGCCCCAGCCCCCACTCCCAAATAATCGCCAAATTGCCAATAGTTCAAGTTGTGCGCGCAGGCATGGCCTGCTTTGGCATAGGCCGAAACTTCGTAGCGGTTCAGTCCGGCAGCGGCCGTTAATTCGGTGATGCAGTCCATCATCTCGTAGGCCAATTCGTCTTCCGGCAAGACGGGTGGAAACTTCGCAAACACCGTATTGGGCTCGATCGTCAAATGGTAGATCGAGATGTGCGGCGGCTGAAAAGACAGCGCCGTCTGAATGTCTTGCGTCAGCCCTTGCAAGGTCTGGCCGGGCAAAGCGTACATCAAGTCGAGGTTAAAGGTGTTGAAAACCTGCGCCGCTTCGGTGACTGCCGCCAACGCCTGATCGCGATCATGGACCCGACCCAAAGCCTTCAAATGGCCATTGTCAAAACTTTGCACACCGATGGACAAACGCGTGATGCCCGCTTGGTGAAAAGCTTTGAAACGGTCCTTTTCAAAAGTACCGGGATTCGCCTCCATGGTCAGCTCGGCATCGGGGGCGAGTCGCACGCGCGCACGAATGCCCGAAATCAAACGGTCAATGGCTTCAGGAGAAAACAAACTCGGCGTGCCGCCACCCAAAAAAACAGTTTGAATGCTTCGCCCCCAGATCAAGGGCAGGCTGGCCTCAAGGTCGGCAAACAGGGCTTCGATGTAAGCGTCTTGCGTTGATGGTGCGTCAGCGCCAGTCCGAAATTCGTGCGAATTGAAGTCGCAATACGGACATTTCTTGATGCACCAAGGCAGGTGCACATACAAAGACAAAGGCGGCAAAGCACTCAGTTGCAACACGCCCGGCCGCATGGCGTGCAAGGGGTCCAACATCTCACTCATGGGCCACTCATGCCGTAGCGTTGTCCAACCAACGTTCACGCATCAGGGCCAACATGGCTTGCGCTGCACGCCCACGGTGGCTGTTGGCGTTTTTGACCTCGGTGGGCAATTGAGCAAAAGTTTGGCCAAATTGGGGCAGCAGCATGACCGGGTCAAACCCAAAGCCTCGAGTTCCCATGCGCTCACGCGTGATCTCGCCCACCACCCGGCCCACCGCAATCAATGGCTCTGGATCATCGACACTGCGCACCGCCACCAAGGTGCTGACCATGGCTGCGCGGCGGTTGCTGATGTTTTGCATTTGTTGCAACAAAGCGGTCACGTTGTTGTCGTCACTTTTGGCCAAACCAAAGCGGGTGGCGTAGTAGGCCGTGTCCACACCGGGTTGGCCATTGAACGCATCGACGCACAGCCCCGCATCGTCGGCCAATGCAGGCAAGCCACTGTGCAGGGCCGCGTGGCGGGCCTTGGCCAGCGCATTTTCGACAAAGGTTTTAAAGGGCTCTTCAGCCTCTGAGATATTCAACTCAGATTGGCGCACCAGTGTCATGTGCAAGGGTGCAAAAAGCGTTTGCAGCTCCGCCAGTTTGCCCGCGTTGTTGGATGCGAGAACGATTTTCATGCAACTGCTCGGCCGTTGATCAGGTGTTGAAAACCGATGTTTTGGTCTCTGCATCTGCCAGCTTTTGCAACGCGATCAACTGCGCAATGCCCTTTTCGGCCAAGCCCAGCATGCGGTCCATCTCGACCCGTGTGAAAGCCACGCCTTCGGCGGTGCCCTGCACTTCCACAAAGTGCCCGGCGCCCGTCATGACCACGTTCATGTCGGTGTCGCAGGCCGAGTCTTCGGGGTAATCCAAATCCAACAAGGGCGTTCCGTCTTTCAAGCCGACAGAAATAGCGGCGACACGATCCAAGATGGGCGACTCGGTCAACTTGCCGCTGGCCAACAAGCCATTGACGGCATCTTGCGCCGCCACAAAAGCCCCAGTGATGCTGGCGGTGCGTGTGCCGCCATCGGCTTGCAAGACGTCGCAGTCGAGGTGGATTGTGCGTTCGCCCAATTTTTTGAGGTCAAAAACCGCGCGGAGCGAACGCCCAATCAAGCGCTGAATTTCTTGGGTACGCCCGCTTTGTTTGCCACGTGCGGCCTCGCGGTCGCCACGGGTGTGCGTGGCTCGCGGCAGCATGCCGTACTCTGCAGTCACCCAGCCTTCGCCGCTGCCTTTTTTGTGGCCCGGTACCTTTTCTTCGACCGATGCCGTGCACAAAACACGGGTTTGGCCAAACTCAATCAACACCGATCCTTCGGCATACACGGTGTACCCTCGGGTCAAGCGCACGGGGCGAAGCGCGTCTGTGGCGCGTCCGGATCGAACATAAGGGGCGGTGTGGGCGGTCATGATGGGGTTTGAATAGGTTGAAAGGCGTGGCGAAAAGATGAATCGGTGCGTGAATCAGTGGGCAGGTCGGTGAGTGGGTCGTTTTGAGAGTTTGCGATAATCGCAGGCTGGGTCAACGCACTCTTTGCGGCCCATTTACAGCGTTCTAGCCACTTTCTTGTCACTGAAGAAGGGCGGCGCTGTCCCAAGGAATTTGACCGATGCCAGTTTACAGTATGACCGGGTATGCCAGCGTGCAGCACAGCCCGCCGCCCACCGATGGCGACGCCTCTGCCAGCACCGGGGCCACCGCCAGATTGGGCTTAGAAATCCGCTCGGTCAACAGCCGTTTTTTGGACCTGAGCTTTCGACTTCCCGAAGAGCTGCGCCAACTCGAACCCGGCTTGCGCGAGCTGATCACGCGGCACATCAAACGCGGCAAAGTCGAAGTGCGGGCCAGTCAAGATGCAGGCGACGGCTCTTCATTGCAAACGCCCAACCACCAAGCGCTGCAAAAAATCGCTGCGCTGCAAGACAAAATTCAAGACTGGCTGCCCAATGCCAAGGCCTTGAGCGTGGCCGATGTGCTGCGCATGGCGGGTGGCAGCGCAGGACCAGCTCAACTTGACGAAGCGGCTTGGATGCAACTGGCCTTGAATGGCGTAGAGGCTCTGCGTGAGGCACGTGCACGTGAAGGCGCCCGATTGACCGAGATGTTGCAGGGTCATATTTCGCAACTGCTCGGTCTGGCCGAGCAAGCGGTGCCCCTGGTGCCGCAATTGGTCGAGCAACAACGCCAGCGTTTCCTCGACCGATGGAAAGAGGCCATGGCCTTGGCCGACGGCACTCACCTGCCCGAAGTGGCCCAAGACCGCGCACTGACCGAAGCCACGGCGTTTGCCATTCGCATTGATGTGGCCGAAGAGCTGACCCGACTGCGCTCCCACTTGGACGAGATTTCTCGCTTGTTGCTGAAAGGCGGCGACATCGGTAAAAGGCTTGACTTTTTGATTCAAGAATTGCACCGTGAAGCCAACACGCTGGGCTCTAAGTCAGCGGTACTCGAGATGACCCGCATCTCGGTCGACATGAAAGTGTTGATCGAGCAAATGCGCGAACAAGTCCAGAACATCGAATAAAGAACCCGCTATGGATTACCCCGGAAATCTCTTTGTTGTAGCCGCCCCCAGCGGGGCCGGCAAATCCAGCCTGGTCAAGGCCCTGATGGAGCTGGACTCTCGGGTGCAACCCACGGTCTCGCACACCACGCGCGCGCCGCGCGGGCAAGAAAAACACGGCCGCGAGTACTTTTTTGTTTCAGCAGCCGAATTTGACAGCATGGTGCAGGCCGACGCCTTTGTGGAATGGGCGCATGTGCATGGCCAACGCTATGGCACCTCTAAAAAGATGATCGAGGATCGCATGACCCAAGGGGCCGATGTGATTTTGGAAATTGATTACCAAGGCGCTTTACAAATCAAAAAAATGTACGCCAATGCGGTACTTATTTTCATTTTGCCGCCCAGTTGGGAAGAGTTGCGCTCGCGCCTGGAGCGTCGGGGTGAAGACACCCCCGAGATCATTGAGTTGCGTCTGCAAAATGCCGCCATCGAGTTGGCGCAGGCCCACGAATTTGACTTCGTTATAATCAACGAAGTATTTGATCGTGCTCTGTTTGACCTCAAAGCGGTTGTTCACGCCCAGCGGCTCAAGTACCACGTCCAGCGCCGTGCACGGCCTGACACCTTCCAAGCGCTCAAAATTGCTTGAACCACGCTCAGAATTTCTCAAGGAAAACATCATGGCCCGCATCACCGTTGAAGATTGCCTGGAACAGATCCCCAACCGCTTTCAGTTGGTTTTGGCCGCCACTTACCGTGCCCGCATGCTGAGCCAAGGTCACACCCCCCGCATCGAAAGCAAAAACAAGCCAGGCGTCACTGCTTTGCGTGAAATCGCGGCAGGCAAAGTGGGCATCGAGATGCTCAAGCGCGTTTCTTGATCTTTCCCCCACCCGGTCTGTACCGGGTCTGCAAGAGCCCCTTCAGTGGGGCTTTTTTTCGTCCCTCGTAAAAGGCCCCTCTGCCTTGCGTTACATTGATGCCATGAGCACCGCCACGTCGTCAACTTCTCATACAGGAAACAGCCGCAATCAGGCTGTGGCGCCGGCTGCAGCCAATGCAGCGGCTGCCAGTTTTGCTGTTCTCGAAGCGCAATTGGGCTACCTCAACAGTGCCGACACCGACATGGTGCGCAAGGCCTACAAATTTGCCGACGAAGCCCACCTGGGCCAAATGCGCAAAAGCGGCGAACCCTACATCACCCACCCCATCGCGGTTGCCGGCTTGTGCACCGAATGGAAGCTGGACGCCCAAGCCTTGGCTGCGGCCTTGCTGCACGACGCCATGGAAGACTGCGGCGTCACCAAGATTGAATTGATCGAGCGCTTTGGCTCCCCTGTTGCCGAGCTGGTCGATGGCTTGACCAAACTGGACAAGTTGGAGTTCAACACCCGCGAAGAAAACCAAGCTGAGTCTTTTCGGAAAATGCTGTTGGCCATGGCCCGCGATGTGCGCGTCATTCTCATCAAGCTGGCCGACCGCACGCACAACATGCGCACCATGTCTGACATGCCGCGCAGCAAGTGGGGCCGCATCGCCTCAGAAACATTAGAAATTTACGCGCCCATCGCGCACCGCCTGGGCTTGAACCAAATCTACCGCGAGCTGCAAGACTTGTCGTTCAAGCACTTGCTGCCTTGGCGCTATGCCGTGTTGACCAAGGCCGTCTCACGTGCCCGCAACCGCCGCCGCGATTTGATTCAAAAAGTGCAAGCCGATGTCGAGGCGGTTTTCTCTCAAGCCAACATGCCTGTGCGCATCAGTGGACGCGAAAAAACTCTGTATTCCATCTACAAAAAGATGGACGAAAAACACCTCAGCTTTGCGCAAGTCACTGACATCTATGGCTTTCGGGTGATCGTTCCATCTGTCGTTGACTGCTACACCGCACTGGGTTGGTTGCACCAAATTTACAAACCCGTTCCCGGCAAATTCAAAGACCACATTGCGATTGCCAAAGTCAATGGCTACCAGTCGCTGCACACCACCTTGGTGGGCCCCTCGGGTGTGAACGTCGAGTTTCAGATGCGCACCGAGGCCATGCATTTGGTCGCCGAATCGGGTGTTGCCGCACACTGGCTATACAAAGAGCACGAGTCGGCCAGCGCCCAGTCTGAACGCTTAGGCACACAGTGGCTGCAATCGCTGTTGGACATTCAAACCGAGACCCGAGACGCCGCCGAGTTTTGGGACCACGTCAAGGTTGATTTGTTTCCCGATGCGGTTTATGTGTTCACGCCCAAAAGCCAAATCATGGCGCTGCCCCGCGGCGCGACAGTGGTCGACTTTGCCTACGCGATTCACAGCCGTGTGGGTGACCACGCCATGGCGGCCCGCATCAACGGGAACCAAGTGCCGCTTCGGACCGAGCTCAAAAATGGCGATGTGGTGGAAGTGATCACTGCGCCCGTTTCAGCACCCAACCCGGCTTGGTTGGGTTTTGTGCGGACAGGACGCGCCCGCTCCAAAATTCGCCATCACTTGAAAACCATGGCGCAGACCGAGTCGGTGCAACTGGGCGAGAAACTGTTGTCACAAGCGCTGCGAGCGGAAGGCATCGACAAACTGCCATCCGACGATGCCGAGCACCAATCACTGTGGGAAAAGTTGTTCCGCTTCACCGGCAACCGCAACTTGCAAGATTTGCTGATGGACATTGGCCTGGGCAAGCGCATTGCCTCTATCGTGGCCAAACGCCTGACCGCTTTGTTGTCTGAAATGGGCCAAAAACCCGATGCCCTGTTGATGACCCGCGAGCGTTTCACGGCGCATGAAACGGTGTCGCAAGGGGCGATCACGCTGGACGGCAGTGAGAACGCCTCGGTGGTTTATTCGCGCTGCTGCCGTCCCTTGCCTGGCGATGACATCGTGGGCTATTTGGGCCGCGGCGAAGGCTTGGCCGTCCACACACGCGACTGCGCCGCAGCCCGTAAGTTAGAGCAAAAAGACAGCGAACGCTTCATCGGTGTGGAGTGGTCGGACGAACTCCATCGCAGCTTTGAAACCGCCATTGCCGTCACCGTGGTCAACGGCAAAGGCGTGTTGGCCCGTGTGGCCGGCGCTTTGGCCAGTGCCGAAACCGACATCGTGCACGTGGACATGGGCCATGAAACGCCCTTGGAGATGGCCGAACTGAAGTTTGTAGTGGCCGTGCGCGACACCACCCACCTGGAGCAGGTGCTGCGCCATTTGAAGCGGACACCGTCTGTGGTCAAAGCCGAGCGCCAGACCCATCGCGGCAATTCGGTTATGTGAGTTGCCGGCCCCACACATGGGCAGGAGCGTGTTCCCCTCAAGCCGTGGCGGGGTAACTCACCTGCAAGACTTCGATCTCCAGCACGCCCGCTGGCGTGGGTAACTTCAAGACATCGCCCTCGCGCGACTTGAGCAACGTTCGCGCGATTGGCGAGACCCAACTGACTTGCCCTTGCAAACTGTCGGCTTCGTCAATGCCCATGATGGTGACGGTGCGTTCTTGGCCCGAAGTCTCTGCATAGGTGACTGTTGCCCCAAAAAAAACCTGGTCGCGGCCATGGTGCACGCTGGGGTTGACGACCTCGGCCATTTCAAGCCGCCGGGTCAAAAATCGAATGCGCCGATCGATCTCGCGCAAGCGTTTTTTGCCGTAAAGGTAATCCCCGTTTTCTGATCGATCGCCGTTGCTCGCGGCCCAGTGCACGATTTCAACCACTTTGGGCCGTTCATCGTCGATCAGCCCCAAAAGCTCGGCCCTCAACCGGTCGTAGCCGGCAGGCGTCATGTAGTTGCGCGCACCCGCGGGCAACGCGGGCAATGCCAAGTCTTCGTCGTCCTCGGAGGGGGTGGCGGGTGCGTTCATATTGCGAGTCGGCTTTAGAAATAGAAAAAGCCCACAACAAATGTTGTGGGCTTTCTAAATTTTGGTGCGGCTGGCAGGAATCGAACCCACGACCCCTTGGTTCGTAGCCAAGTACTCTATCCAGCTGAGCTACAGCCGCATCCTGCCCGGAATTATAGCAAGCTTTTCAGGCCGGTTGAGACCCGCCTTTGAATTTATTGCCAGGCAACAGCCGACATGTCGTTCGCAAAAATAGGCGAGCTGGACCACAGCCCTTTCAGGCCTTTGCGGTAGACCGCTGTGTTGGAGGCGTTGAACAAAAACACGTTCACAGCGTCTTTGGCAATCAGGCGCTGCATGTCGCCAAACAACTGCGTGCGCTCTTTGGCGGTGGTGGCCGCCGAATGCTTGGCCGCCATGTCGCGAAACGCCTTGCTGTCATAGCCCCAGTAATACTGCGGGTTGGCGTAGTTCATGTAGTCCAGCGGTTCCACGTGGTTGATGACGGTCAAATCAAAGTTGCCTTTGAAAGTGCCGCCCAGCCACTGCGCCCACTCCACGTTTTCAATTTTGGCCACGATGCCCACCTTGGCCAGTTGGGCAGCCAAAATTTCACCCCCCTTGCGGGCGTAGGGCGGCGGAGGCAAGGTCAAGGTCACGTTCAAGGGCGTCTGCACACCAGCTTCTTTCAGCAGGGCTTTGCTTTTTTCGGGGTCAAAGGGGTAAGTCCCACTCAGCTCCACATAGCCCGCATCGGTCGGCGCCATATGACTGCCAATGGGTTTGGCCAAACCCTCGAACACACCGTCAATGAAGGCTTTTTTGTCGATGGCATGGGACAAGGCCCGGCGCACCCGCACATCGTCAAACGGCTTCTTGCGGTTATTGATGGTCATGATGCCCTTGCCCGCTGTGCTGCCCAGTTCCACCACAAAGCGTTTGTCAGCTTGGAATTGTTTGAGACTTTGGGGCGATTGAAAACGCGGCATGCCATCGATGTCACCTGCCAACAAGGCGGCCACTTGGGCTGCAGAGTCGTTGATGAAGCGGAAGGTCACCTTTTTCAATTTGATGGCATTGGCATCCCGAAACCCGTCCCATTTGGTCAAGGTGACCGAAGAGCCTTTGGCCCAGTTGTCCAGCTTGTAAGGGCCGGTGCCGATGGGCTTGGTGGCGGCTGTTGACGCACTGTCGGGATGCAAAATGACGGCGGTGTTTTCACCCATGCGGAACAAAAAGTTGCCATCGGGGTTGTTCAACACCAAAACCACCGTGTGGGCATCGGGCGTTGAGATGTGGCTGATGTTGTTGAACACCGCACCCTTGGCTTTGTTGGTGCTCTTGGGGTCTTTGGCTCGCTCAAAACTGAACTTTACAGCGGCAGAGTCAAACGTGGTGCCGTCTTGAAACTTCACGCCCTTGCGCAATTTGAAGGTGTAGGCCTTGCCATCGGCATCCATTTTCCAGCTCTCGGCCAGCAAGGGGCTGATGGAGCCGTCCACATTGATCTTGGTTAAGCCTTCCAAGATGTTGTAGTGCACCACTTCCCCAATGGCTGCCGCTGGCGCCATGGTGGGGTCTAGGCTGGTGGGCTCCAAGATCATGCCCAAAATCACGCTGTCTTTGCGCGATTGGGCTTGCGCTTGCGCGTGCACGCCAAGCAAGCTGATGGCCAACAATGCTGCACCGCCGTAACCGACTAAGCGGCGGGTCATGTTGAAGGATGTCTTCATAGTCACTCCTGCTTTAAAAAGCGTTCTGATTGCCCGGAACGGCTGAGATGAGCGCCTGGGTGTAGGGGTGCGCTGCATGCTCGAATATCTGCTCCGCGGAACCGTGTTCTACCACATGGCCATTTTGCAAAACCAAGATGTCGTCACACATCAAATTGACCACCGCCAAGTCATGGCTGACAAACAAATAACTCAGGCCATAACGGTCTTGCAAATCCATCATCAAATTGAGCACTTGCGCCTGCACCGACACATCCAGCGCACTCACTGGCTCGTCGGCCACGATCAATGCGGGGCGCGTGATCAAGGCCCGCGCAATTGCAATGCGTTGTCGCTGACCCCCTGAAAATTCGTGGGGGTATTTGTCCAAGTCAGCCGATCTCAGGCCGACCTCGCTCAGGGCTTGCGCGGCGCGGTCTTTGAGTTCGGTGCGCCCATCCGAGGGCTTGAAACCACTTTGAAGAGGCTCGGTCACGATGCTCAGCACTTTTTGCCGAGGGTCAAGCGAGCCATAAGGGTCTTGAAAGACCATCTGAAAGCCACTGCGCAAGGGCCGCAAATCGGCTGCTGGCATGCGGTGAATGTCTTGCCCGTTGAACAACACTTGGCCTTCGGTCGGGGTGTCCAAGGCCATCACCAAGCGCGCCAAGGTGGACTTGCCAGAGCCTGACTCACCCACCACGCCCAAGCTTTTTCCAGCATGCAAGGTGAAGCTCACCTGTGTCAACGCCTGCAAGCTGGGGGCGGCATCCCAAAAACGCGTGCGCGGCAGGGCAAATCGGCGGCCCAACTGCTGCACCTGCAACAAGGGCGAGTTGTCCGGATGAGGCACCGTCATGACGACCTCCAGTGGGGACAACTGACCCAATGCGGCTCAGATGAGGGGTACAAGGGGTCGACACGTTCAGGCAGGGGCGGCGTACTGAAACAGGTTTCGGTGGCCATCGCGCATCGGTCTGCAAAGGCGCAGCCCGCCGGGAAGTCGACCAATTCGGGCACACGTCCGGGAATGGTGACCAAGCGTGTGCCACGGGCCAAACCCAGTCGGGGTCGGGCGGCAAAAAGCCCACGGGTGTAAGGGTGCGCGCGCTGCTCAAACAGCTCTGGGGTCGACGCACTTTCGACCACGGCACCGCCGTACATCACCATCACCCGATCCACTTGGTCTTGCATCAGCCCCAAGTCGTGGCTGATGAGCAGCAGGCCCATGCCGTCTTCTTGCACCAATTGCTTGATCAAGGTGAGCACTTCTTTTTGTACGGTCACATCCAATGCGGTGGTGGGCTCGTCGGCGATCAGCAAATCTGGGCGGCAAGCCAAGGCCATCGAAATCATCACCCGCTGGCGTTGCCCCCCCGAGAGTTGGTGCGGATAGGCATCGAGCCGCTCACGGGCCCGGGGCAGCTGCACCCGCTCCAGCAACTCAAGCGCACGGGCCTTGGCCTCTTGCGCCCCCATGTTGTGGTGCAAGCACAGGGGCTCGGCAATTTGCTTCCAAATGGGATGCAAAGGATTGAGTGCCGTCATGGGCTCTTGAAAAATCATGGCCATGCGCGCGCCGCGCAACTGGCACATGGCGGCATCTTGCAATCCCAACAACTCTTGTCCTTGCCATTGAATCGAGCCACTGACTTGGGCTTTTTCAGGCAACAAACCCATCACCGCCAACGCGGTCAAAGACTTGCCACTGCCACTTTCACCAATCAAGCCCACGGTTTGTCCGCGCTCGATGCGCAAGGACACACCCCGCAAAGCCTGCGCCCAGCCACGGGCCGTGGGCAAGGTGACGCGCAGGTCAGAAACCTGCAGCAATGCTTTGGTGGGGGCAGTGTTCACGGTGGATGCATGAAGGGCCATGTTGTTCACCGCTCTCTGGCCAAACGGGGGTCCAACACATCGCGCAGACCATCCCCCAACAAATTCAGCCCCAGCACCGCCAGCGCAATGGCTGCACCGGGATACACGGCCAGCATGGGGGCTTGGAAAATTTGTGACTGCGCCTCGTTCAACATGCGCCCCCAACTGGGCTGGGGCGCTTGCGTGCCCAGGCCCAAATAAGACAAGGCTGCTTCAGCCAATATGGCAATCGCAAACTGGATGGTGACTTGCACAATCAGCACACTGGCCATATTGGGCAAAACATGCACCCACGTGATGGCCCAAGGCCCCTGGCCCGCAGCGCGCGCAGCGGCCGTGAAATCTCTGGACCAAATGGCGTTGGCAGCGCCCCTAGAAATTCGGGCAAACACTGGAATATTAAAAATACCAATGGCTACGATGCTCACCACCAAACCGGGGCCATAAATGGCGGTGAGCATGATGGCCGACAACAACGCCGGAAAAGCAAAAGTGAAGTCCGACGCGCGCATGATGACTTCTTCAACCCAGCCCCGACGCGCAGCGGCCAGCAAGCCCAAAGGCAAGCCCACACCCAAGCCAATGCCCACCGCAATAAAGCCAACCAACAAAGAGTTTTGGCTGCCCACCCACAGCATCGAAGCGATATCGCGGCCCAGACTGTCGGTGCCAAACCAATGCGCGGCACTGGGTGGCGCCAATTTGTTGGGAATATTGATCTCGCCCGCGGGATAGGGCGACCAAAACAAAGACAGCACGGCGCACAACACCATCAGCAGCACCAAGGTGCCGCCCGCTAAAAAACTGGGGTGCCGCAAGGCACGCTGCCAAAAAGAATGGTTAAGCGGCATGCCCCGCCTTCAAGCGTGGGTCGACCCACGCATACAGCACATCGACCACAAAGTTGATCAAGATCACCAAGGCCGCCAGCAACATCACCACATCCCGCACCACCACCAAGTCGCGGTTGGCGATCGCCTGAAAAATCAAGCGCCCGATGCCCGGCAACACAAAGACGTTTTCAATCACGATGGCACTGGTGATCAGGTTGCCAAATTGCAAACCCATCACCGTGATCACCGGAATCATGGCGTTGCGCAACACATGGCCCCACAGCACTTGCGAGCGACTCAAGCCCTTGGCGCGGGCGGTGCGCACAAAATCTTCACGCAAAGTGTCGAGCACCGCCGAACGGGTCACACGCGTCAAGATGGCGGTTTGCACCGCAGCCAACGCCATCGCGGGCAAGAGCAAAGCCTGAATGCCCGGCCACAGGCCGCCGCCATCTTCTTCCGACCAACCCGGAAAGCCACCGGCGCTGACCCACTCTAAGTGCACGGCGAACAACAAAATAAGCAAAATAGCCAACCAAAAATTGGGCAGCGCCAAACCCAATTGACTCAGCGTCATCACGCCCAAATCCCCTGCTTTGTTTTGCTTTGAAGCGGCAAAAATGCCAAGCGTCAAGGCCAAGGCCACGGTCAAACCCATGGCCATCACCGCCAATGGCAAGGTGACTTGCAAGCGATCGCGAATCAACTGCCCCGTAGGCGTGTCATACGCGATGCTCAAGGCCGTTTGCCCTTGCACCCAACCGCCCAGCCACGCCCAATAGCGCTGGAGGGCGGGTTGGTTCAAGCCCAACTTTTCTTCCATGGCGGCCAGCGATTCTGCGGTGGCGGTCTCGCCCAAAATCACCTGTGCGGCGTTGCCCGGTAACAATTCCAGCACGGCAAAAACCAAGGCCGACGCAAGCAGCAAGGTCAATGCGAAACTCACCAAACGTCTCAAGAAAAAGAGGGGCACGCGCTATCCTCGGGTTTGTGAGCATCGATGAAGAAAGTTTCAAATGGCATACAAAATGATTGTAAACAGCGGGCAAGGCTCCCTTGTGGATATTCCCGGTCTGCAAGTAGGTCACTTCACACTTTCTGAGCGCCTGACAGGTTGCTCTGTGGTACTGGCGCCCGAGGGGGCCACGGGCGCGGTGGATGTCCGAGGCGCCGCGCCGGGCACGCGCGAGACCGACCTGCTTGACCCCACCAATTGGGTGGACAAAGTGCATGCCATCGTGCTGAGTGGGGGCAGTGCTTTTGGCCTGGATGCCGCCACCGGCGTGGTGCGCTGGCTTGAAGAACAGGGCATTGGCTTTGAGACCGGCTATGGCCGTGTGCCCATCGTGCCTGCTGCGGTGCTGTTTGATTTGCCCGTGGTGCGCGAAGGCGATCAAGCACATGCCCGACCCGGTGCTGCAGCCGGCTATGCGGCTTGCCAAGCTGCCAGCACGCAAATGCCCGCCGCAGGCAATGTGGGCGCGGGTGCAGGGGCTTGTGTGGGCAAACTTTTTGGCCTAGACCGTTGCATGAAAGGCGGCATTGGCCACGCCAGCGTGCGCGTGGGCCCCTGGGTGGTCGGCGCCATGGTGGCTTGCAATGCGGTGGGCGACGTGATCGACCCGGCCACGGGTCAGGTGTTGGCCGGTGCACGCACGGCCGATGGGGCCAGCCTGCTGGACACCCAACGTGCCCTGCTGAACGGCGAGAGCGGCAAGCGCCCCCTGTCGGGCACCAACACCACCATTGGCGTGGTGGCCACAAATGCCACTTTGAACAAAGCTTTAGCCAAACGCTTGGCCATGAGCGCCCACGATGGCTTGGCACGCAGCATTCGCCCGGCACACACCCCGCTGGACGGCGACACCTTGTTTGCCATGGCCACAGGCACCGAACCCGGCCCCGCTGATTTGATGCTGTTGTCGGTGATGGCGGCCGAGGCCACGGCGCGGGCCACGGTGGATGCCATTCGGCAGGCAGAAAGTGTGCACACCCTCAATGGCGTGGTGCCATCGGCCTCGTCAAGGGCAAGCTAACCCCCTGGGCTGGGCCTAACTACTCGGAGATGCCCAATTTTTGAACGGCCAAGGGGTAGTTGGGGTGGTTTTTGTCGAGTTGCCAGCCGGACACCAACAAGCGTGTCATGAACTGCTTGTTGTAGACCAAGGACATGATCCATTGAAATATGCCAAAGGTCACGGCGGTCAACACGAAATGGAGCAAGCCGATGCCGATCTCACCCCGAATGATGGGCACAAACCAGCCAAACAAAAAATAAGTCCAAGACCATCCGACGTAGCCTGATTTGGTCAAACCCGACTGTGGGTGTCTGAGCATCACCTTTTTCTGCAAGCCCATCAACATCAATCCGATGAGGACGGGGCCCAAGATCACCAAGAAGATCAGCCAATGCCAAATAGAAAAAGAACCCACCACAACTCCTCAAGTGAATGGGAACATTCTGCACCATCAGCGTTCTGCTGCCGCACATCCGGCTGCGCTGGAGCTTGGAAAAAAGCGCGTCTTTGAGGCGCAACAAAAAAGGCGCTTCCTTTGCAGAAAGCGCCTTCGTGAAACATCCATAAATGGTAGGGCGTGACAGACTTGAACTGTCGACCAAAGGATTATGAGTCCTCTGCTCTAACCAACTGAGCTAACGCCCCAACCGAAGCGTTGATTGTAGTGGCCCCAATGTCGCCTATTTGGACTGGCTCAAGGCGTTGCTGACCAGCCGCGAGGTGATGTTGACGATCTGAATCATGCGGTCATAGGGCATGCGCGTGGGGCCAATCACGCCCAGGGTGCCCACCACTTGGCCGTCCACTTCGTAGGGCGAGCTGACCACAGAAAGCTCTTGCATCGGCACCATCTGACTTTCGCCACCGATGTAAATGCGCACCCCTTCGGCTTGGCTGGACACATCCAGCAAGCGCATGAGTTGGGTTTTTTGCTCGAACAATTCAAACGCGCGGCGCAGGTGGCCCATGTCGCTTGAAAAATCACTCACGGACAGCAGGTTGCGTTCGCCCGCGATGACCACTTCGTTTTGGTCTTCCGCCAGGGCTTCGGTGCTGACCTGCACCGCCGCTTGCATCAGGGTGGCGATTTCGCTTTGCAGTCGAACTAAGTCTTGTTGCACACGGTTGCGCACTTGCTCAATCGCCATGCCGGCAAAGTGGGTGTTCAGATAGTTTGAAGTCTCCAACAACTGACTTTGGGAATAGTCGGTTTCGGTCAGCAAAATCCGGTTTTGCACATCGCCTTCGGGCGAGACAATGATCACCAACAAGCGGCGCTCAGACAAGCGCAAAAACTCAATGTGGCGAAAGACCGAGGGCCTGCGCGGGGTCATCACCACCCCGACAAAATGCGACAAGTTCGACAGCAAATTGGCCGCACTGGCGATGACTTTTTGCGGCTGATCGGGCGTGAGTGCCGGGGTTTCCAGGCCCTCCCGTTGCACGGTGAGCATGGTGTCCACAAACAGCCGATAGCCTCGGCTGGTGGGAATGCGTCCGGCCGAGGTGTGCGGGCTGGCGATCAAGCCCAGTTCTTCCAAGTCGGCCATCACATTGCGGATGGTGGCAGGCGACAATTCCAGCCCGGAAGCCTTGGACAAGGTGCGCGAACCCACGGGTTGGCCGTCCGCGATGTAGCGTTCCACCAGGGCTTTGAGCAATAACTTGGCGCGATCGTCGAGCATCCAGTCATTTTAATGATGTAATTTGCACATGAGATCCAAATTCCGTCACGCTGCGCTTTTTGGCAAGTACCACACCACCGCTCATGGCGGGGGGCTGGAGAGTTCACGGCGGGTGCTGGACGATGTGGCCCAGTTTTTGACGCGACAAGGTTGCGACGTCGTGCTGGACCAAGATACCGCCCTGCATACAGGGTTAAACCAGTACCCGATGCTGGAGATGCATGAAATCGGCAAGCAATGTGATTTGGGCATCGTGATCGGGGGCGACGGCACCATGCTCGGCATTGGTCGTCAAATGGCGCGTTATGCCCTGCCCCTGATTGGCATCAACCAAGGCCGCTTGGGCTTCATCACCGACATTCCCATTCAAAGTTACCAAGATGTGTTGCAGCCCATGCTGCAAGGCAACTACCAAACCGAAGACCGCAGTTTGCTGCAGGCCCATGTGCTGCGTGACCAGCGTGTGGTGTTCAGCGCCTTGGCCATGAACGATGTGGTGGTCAACCGGGGCGGCACGTCGGGCATGGTGGAGTTGCGTGTGGAGGTGGATGGCCGCTTTGTGTCGAACCAACGCGCAGACGGCTTGATCATCGCCACGCCCACCGGGTCTACGGCCTATTCTTTGTCGGTGGGTGGCCCGTTGATGCACCCCTCAAGCGGGGGCTGGGTGATGGCGCCTATTGCCCCGCACACCTTGTCTAACCGGCCGATCGTGCTGCCCGAATCGTCTGAGATCAGCATCGAGATAGTGGCGGGGCGCTATGCCAGTGCCAACTTTGACATGCAGTCCCTGGCCGAGCTCATGTTGGGCGACAAGATCACGGTGCAACGCTCCGAACACCAAGTGCGCTTTTTGCATCCGGCGGGCTGGAATTATTTCGACACTTTGCGTAAAAAAATGCATTGGAATGGGGGCGCCTAAGCCGTGGCACTGACGCACATCACCTTGCGCGACTTTGTGATCGTGCACGCGCTCGAGCTGGATCTGCAAACCGGTTTCAGTGTGCTCACGGGCGAAACGGGCGCGGGCAAATCCATCTTGATCGACGCGCTGCAATTGGCGCTGGGCGCGCGCGCCGAGTCGGGCGTGGTGCGCGAAGGTGCGCAGCGCTGTGAGGTGTGTGCGGAGTTCGAGCCCACCAACCCCATCCAAATCTGGCTCGAAGAAGCGGGTTTTGAAACCTCCGCAGCTTTGCTGTTGCGCCGCACGGTGGACACGGCAGGAAAAAGCCGTGCTTGGATCAATGGCAGCCCCGCCACCGCCGCACAGCTGCGTGAACTGGGCGAACAACTGATCGACATTCACGGCCAACATGCCTGGCAAAGCCTGACCCGCCCCGAGGCGGTTCGCGGGCTGCTGGACGCGTATGCAGGCATAGACACCAAGCCCTTGAAAGCCGCTTGGCAAACTTGGCGCGAAGCACAACACAGTCTGGCCCAAGCGCAACAAGCGCAAAGCACTTTGAGCAACGAGCGAGAGCGTCTGGCTTGGCAAATTGGCGAGCTCGAAAAACTCAATCCACAAGCCGGTGAATGGCAAGACCTGAGCGCCCAACACAGCCGCTTGGCCAACGCCCAAGCCCTGATGGAAGGCGCCCACCAAGCGGTGGTCTTGCTGGAAGGTGAAGACTCTGGGGGCACACTGCGCGAGTTGTCACGGGCCATCCAAAGCTTGCAATCCTTGAGCCAGTTTGAGCCGGAGTTCAATGCCTTGGCCGATGTCTTGGTCTCGGCCCAAGCCCAGGCCGAAGATGTGGCCCACAGTTTGAATGCCTACTTGCGCAAGACCGATCTCGACCCCGAGCAATTGAGTCAACTTGACGAGCGCATGGGTCTTTGGCTGTCTTTGGCGCGCCGCTACAAAAGAACCCCAGACGAACTGCCACTCACGCTGCAAAGCTGGCGAAATGAGTTGGCCCAACTGGATGCAGCCGCTGATTTAGAAGGCCTGAAAAAAGCAGCCGACGCTGCCGAGGCCGCCTTCACTAAAACCGCCAAGGCGGTATCGCGACAGCGCCAGCAGGCCTCTCAGCCCTTGTCCCAAGCCATCAGCAAGGCGATGCAACAGCTGGGCATGCAAGGCGGGCGTTTTGAGGTTCAACTGCAAACCCTCGAGTCCCCTGCCCAACACGGGCTTGAAGACATTGGCTTTTTGGTCGCCGGGCACGAGGGCAGCACACCTCGCCCCGTGGGCAAAGTGGCATCGGGCGGAGAGCTGTCGCGCATCGCCTTGGCCATTGCGGTCACCACCAGCGAGCTGGGCCAAGCGGGCACTTTGATTTTTGATGAGGTCGACTCGGGTGTGGGCGGCGCCGTGGCCGAAACGGTGGGTCGTCTGATGAAACAACTCGGTCAACATCGGCAAGTTTTGGCAGTGACCCACTTGCCCCAAGTGGCGGGCTGCGCCGACCATCATTTGTTGGTCAGTAAATCGGTGGCTCAAGGTCAAGTCAACAGCGAGGTTCGCGGCATCGAGGGCGAAGCGCGCGTGAGCGAAATCGCCCGCATGCTGGGCGGTGAAAAGCTGTCGGCCACCACCTTGGCCCACGCGCGAGAAATGTTGGGCGAGGTCGATTGAGATGGACATCATTTTGATCACCGGCATGTCCGGATCAGGGAAGTCGGTGGCGCTGAACGCGCTGGAAGATGCCGGCTATTACTGCGTGGACAATTTGCCACCTGAATTGCTGATTCCCTTTGTTCGCTTGGAAGAGCAACAAAAAGAGCAACGCTTGGCGATTGCAATCGACGTTCGCAGTGCCAAATCTTTGCATCTGCTGCCTGAGCAAATCGTCTTGTTGCGCGACATGGGCATGACGGTGAAGTCGGTGTTCTTGGATGCCAGCTCGGACACCTTGCAAAGGCGTTACTCGGAGTCACGCCGCAAGCACCCCTTGTCGGGTGGGGCTCAGTCAAAAAGTGACAAAGCCCTGATGGAAACCCTCCAATTCGAGCGTGAACTGCTGTCAGATTTGCGCGAACGGGCCCACGTGATTGACACCAGTTTGCTGCGCTCTGCGCAACTGCAAACCTATATCAAAACGCTGGTCAACGCCCCCACCGCACAGTTGACTTTGGTGTTTGAGTCTTTCGGCTTCAAACGCGGCATTCCCTCAGATGCAGACTATGTTTTTGACATTCGCATGCTGCCCAACCCGCATTACGAGACCGCCCTGAAAGCTTTGACGGGCCGTGATGCGCCGGTGCAAGAGTATTTGCGGCAGTCGGAAGAATTTGTGCAAATGCAATTGCAAATTGAAGGTTTTTTGAAGCAGTGGATCCCAGCGATCGAACGCGATCACCGCAGCTATGTGACCGTCGCCATCGGCTGCACGGGGGGGCAGCACCGTTCTGTCTTCATGGTCGAGCAATTGGCACAGAGTTTCAGCACGCGATGGCTCACCCTCAAAAGGCATCGCGAACTCGACGCCTTGCAATAAGGCGCCTGCCAAACGCGGCGCCCTTTGGCTATTGACCGAGCCACCGTGTTCAGTCGCTCAGCAACTTCCTGATGGGCGCGGGCAAGCCCAATTCAGGCCAAACCTTCGCAGACACCCACTCACCCTCACAAGCGGGCACATCGTGCTCGGCGCACTTGATGCGCACGGGGTGCAAGTGCAAATCACGGTGCGTCAGCACATGCTTCCAAGGCTCAAGGTATTCGGCTTTTTGAGCTTTGTGGACTTTTGAGGCTGGCGACCAAGCGGCCAACAGTTCTTCCTCGGTGTCAAAAACAGGCAAGCTGAACAGCCCGGCCCAAATACCTTTATCGGGTCTCTTTTGCAGCCAAATCTGCCCCTTTGCATTGACTGCCCACAGCAACCACAAAGTGGCGCTGCTGCGCTTGAGTTTTTTGGTTTTAACCGGGTAGGCCAATGGTTGCGCTTGGGCATTCGCCTGACAGACCGCCTGCACCGGGCAAGCCTCGCACGCCACTTTTTTGGGCAAACACACCGTGGCGCCCAAGTCCATCAATGCTTGGGTGTAACGCGGCATGTCGGCAGGGTCTTGCGGCAACAATTCTTGCGCCATGGACCACAGCGTTTTTTCATTTTTCAACACGGCCAAATCTTCGGCATAGCCCAACACCCGGCTCAAGACGCGCTTGACGTTGCCATCCAAAATGGCTTCCCGTTCTTGGAAGCAAAAAGCCGCGATGGCCGCTGCAGTCGAACGACCAATGCCGGGCAATGTTTGCAACAGTTCGGCCTGCTTGGGAAAATGCCCCCCAAATCGGGCCATGACTTCTTGTGCACATCGGTGCAGGTGGCGTGCCCGGCTGTAATAACCCAAGCCACTCCACAAGGCCAACACATCGTCTTGCGAGGCAGCCGCTAAGGCAGACACTTCTGGGAAACGCGCCAAAAAACGGGGGTAGTAGTCCAGCACCGTGCTCACTTGCGTTTGTTGCAACATGATCTCGGACAGCCATACCCGATAAGGGTCTTGCGTGTTTTGCCAAGGCAAACCATGACGACCGTGCCGGCGCTGCCAATCCACCACATGGCGGGCGAAATCAGGCGGCAGAGGGGTCATGGTTTTTGACATTGAGGGCAGAAAAAAGTGCTGCGCTGGCCTTGCAACAAAGACTTGATGGGCGTCGCACACACCCGGCAGGGCTCGCCAGCGCGGCCATAGACGGCGGCTTCCAACTGGAAATACCCGGTTCGCCCTTCTGCATTGACAAAATCTTTCAACGAACTCCCTCCCTGCGCCACTGCACGGTTCAACACTTGCACTATGGCGGCATGCAAGCGCTCGACGCGCGGGCGTGACAAACGCGAGGCCTTGGTGGTGGGGCGAATGCGTGCCAAAAACAAACATTCAGAGGCATAAATATTGCCGACGCCGACCACCACATCACCCGCCAACAAAACCTGCTTGATGGCGGATTGGCGTTTTTTGAGGCCCTCGGCAAAAGCAGCCACTTCAAATTGACCGTCCAAGGGCTCGACCCCCAAATGCGCCAGCAACTTTTGGGCTTCGGGTGCGCTTTGTGAGGATGCCCACACCACGGCCCCAAAACGACGCGGATCGTGCAAGCGCAAAACGCCGCGGTCGGTCACCAGATCCATGTGGTCATGCGGCCCTGCGGCGTCTTGGCGGGGCGCAAAGTTCAAGCTGCCCGACATGCCCAAATGCACCAGCAAAAGCCCCTCATCCAGATCCAACAACAGGTATTTGCCCCTGCGGCGCACCCCCAGCACGGTTCGGCCGACCAAACTTTGCGGGGACACCCCTAAAGGCCAGCGCAAAGGTTTGCCCATGTGCATGGCCAAAATTCGGGCCTGGGCAATGCGCTCGGCAAAACTGCGACGGGTCACTTCGACTTCTGGGAGTTCTGGCATTCGGCGGTCTGACACCTCAGGGCGGCATTCGCCCTCAGATGCGTGGGTAAAAGAGGTGGCTGGATTATGATGGCCCCTATGAAATTCTGGTTGCGACTCGCGGTCTTGTCCTCCTGTGTGGTCGGTGCTTGGGCGCAGCCTGCGGCACCTCAAGCGGAGCCTGCGCCCAAAAAATCGGCATTGGATGCGGTGCTGTTTTATCAAATACTGCTGGGTGAATTGACCACCCGGCAAGGCTCTCCAGGCAGTGGTTTTTCCATCATGCTGGATGCCGCCCGCAAAGCCAAAGACCCCGCCTTGTTTCAACGCTCTGTGGACATGGCGCTGCAAGCCCGCTCTGGCGAGGCCGCTTTGCAAGCCGCACAAACCTGGAAAAAAGAAATCCCAACGGCCACCGAAGCCAGTCGTTACATCTTGCAAATCTTGCTGGCCTTGAACCGCATTGAAGAGGCCGGCAAGGCCTTGGCGGTGTCGTTGAACGAACTGCCGCTGGACGAACAGGTGGGCGCCATCATCTCGGTTCCGCGTCTTTTTGGTGTTGCACAAGACAAGGTGTTGGCCGCAGGCGTGATTGAGAAAGCCTTGGCCCAGTCGCTGGCCCAAACGCAGACAGCCGCTTCCGCTTGGACCACCATCGGACGCATGCGCCGGGATGCAGGGCAAACCTCTTTGGCCGTGGCTGCCGTCCTCAAAGGGCACGCGGCCGAACCCAAAGCCCAAGGGCCATTGATCTTGGCGCTCAGCTTGGTGGCATCTGAAAAAAGCACCCTCAAGCCTTTGCTTGATGCGGCCATGAAAACCGACGTCTCTCCTGAATTGCGCATGGGCTACGCGCGCACCCTGCTGAGCTTGCAGTTGTCCAAAGAGGCCGGGGTTCAGCTTACTGAACTGAACAACCAAAACCCTGAGTTTTTAGACGGATGGCTGCTGCATGGCCTCATGCTGCTCGAAAACGCCCAAGCCGCCGAGGCCGAAAAACGCCTCATGGAATACGTGCGCCGGGTGGGCACCACGCCCACTGCGGATCAACGCGCCGGTTTGTCAGAAGCTTTGATGTCCTTGTCTCAAATTGCCCAAAAGCAAGGCAAGCTGGACCGCGCCAGCCAATGGCTCAGTCAGATTCCGGCCGGGACCGATCCGATCAAGCTGGCCAGCCGCCAAGCCGACTTGTTGGCCCAGCAAGGGCGCATGGAAGAAGCCAAACGCGTGTTGGCACAAATCAAAACCGCCAACGCGGAACAAGCACGGCGCAAAGTTTTGGCCCAATCAGTTTTGTTACGGGAATATCGCGAAGCGCAAGCCGCCTACAACTTAGTCAAAGCCGAGCTGGACCAAAAACCCGATGACACCGAGTTGCTGACCGAACTGTCGCTGCTCTGCGAAAAGCTCAAACGCTATGACGAAATGGAAACCCTTTTGCGCCAACTTATGGTCAAAAGCCCCCAAGAGCCCCATGCCTTCAATGCACTGGGCTACTCCTTGGCCGACCGCAACATCCGGTTGGATGAAGCACGGCAACTGATCGAAAAAGCCCTGCAACTCGCCCCTCATGACGCTTATATCCAAGACAGCCTGGGTTGGGTGTTGTTCAGACAAGGCCGTCAAGCCGAGGCGCTGCGCATCCTTCAGGCGGCCTACAAATCCAAACCCGATGCCGAAATTGCTGCCCATTTGGGCGAAGTGCTGTGGGTCATGGGCCAGACGCGCGAAGCCGGTACCATCTGGCGCGAAGGGTTGTTGCTCAAAGCCGATAACGAGACTTTGGTCGAAACCCTCAAACGCTTCAAATTCAAGCCATGACGCTGGACCAGCCCGCGCGTCGCTATGGGCTGTGCCTGATGGGTCTGAGCTGGCTCGGTTTGGTCGGTTGTGCCACGTCGAAACCCCAGGCAGAAAAAGCGGAAGCATTTTGGTCTGGACGGCTCTCCTTGCAATTGCAAAGCCTGCCGCCACAAAACTGGAGCGCCAGTTTTGAGTTGCAAGGCTCTGCCGACCAAGGGCAGTTGACCTTGCTCAGTCCCTTGGGCACCAGTTTGGCCCGACTGAGCTGGAACCCCGAGGCCGCCACACTTGAGCAAGGCGAAGACAAAATCGAGAGCCACAGCCTGCAAAGCCTGAGTCAACGCGTCACGGGGACAGCGCTGCCAATCGGGGCTATTTTTGCGTGGCTGCAAGGCCGAGAAACGGCATCAGCGGGTTGGGAAGTGGACTTGTCTGCCCTGCCCCAAGGGCGGCTGAGTGCACGCAAAACAGCGCCAGCGCCTGAAGCGCTGTTGCGCATCTTGCTCGACCGCTAAGCCCCCGGCGTTGAGCGCTGACGATAATCACCCGCATGAAATCGCTGTTCGACGTTCCCGCTCCCGCCAAACTCAACCTGTTTTTGCACATCACAGGCCAGCGCCCTGACGGCTATCACCTGTTGCAATCGGTATTCATGTTGATCGATTGGTGTGACACGCTGCACTTTGAAAGACGCGCAAGCGGGGCTATCAGCCGCGAAGACTTGACCACTCCCCTGCCCCCCAACGACCTGATCACCCGGGCTGCCTTGTTGCTGCAACAGCACACCGGTTGCACCCAAGGGGTTCACATTTCGGTTGAAAAACAAATTCCGGCCCAGGCGGGCATGGGCGGGGGGTCTTCTGATGCGGCCACTTGTTTGCTGGCGCTGAACCGTCTTTGGGAACTGCATTTAAAGCTGCCAGAACTCGAAAAACTGGGTTTGCAACTCGGCGCGGACGTGCCTTTCTTTTTGCGTGGGCAAAACGCTTGGGTCGAGGGTGTGGGTGAAAAAATAACGCCTATTTCGTTACCACCCGCCCAGTTCTGGGTCATCAAACCCGATTTAGGGGTCGAAACCGCTCAAATTTTTAAGCATCCAGACCTTCAAAGGGCCACAAATCCTGCTACAATTTCGGTCTTTGCTGCAGACCCATATGACTTTGGTCACAATGATCTGCAACCCGTCGCCCAAGTGATATGCCCCGATGTCTCTCAAGCACTCCAAGTGCTTTCTGACGCGGGAATGCGCGGAAAGATGACAGGTTCTGGCAGTGCCGTGTTTGCACACAGCACCTCAGGCACAACGCTCCGTCCGGTCCCGGACCTCTGGCAAGTGCGCAAATGCAGCAATTTGGATGTTCATCCCTTACAGGGTTGGGCTTCCAGCGAGAGTTGATCGGTAGATCGCTGTTTCAGTGATCAACCCGTGTAGGGGAGTCGCCAAGTTGGTTAAGGCACCGGATTTTGATTCCGGCATTCGAAGGTTCGAATCCTTCTTCCCCTGCCAAATACGTTGATTCGTACAGGCCCTTTTTTCTGATCGCTGGAATGCACATGCAGCCTGCTTCACTCCCCCCAGAATTCATGTTGTTCACCGGCAACGCCAATCCTGTTTTGGCGGCCGAAATTGCCCGTTGTCTCGGCACACAACTGGGTGCTGTTGATGTGGGTCGCTTTTCTGACGGTGAAGTCACAGTCGAGCTCAAGCAAAACGTGCGCGCCCGCGAAGTCTTTGTGGTGCAGTCCACCTGTGCGCCCACCAACGAAAACCTGATGGAGCTGTTGATCATGGTGGATGCGCTCAAGCGCGCCTCTGCCGGTCGCATCAGCGCCGTCATTCCTTACTTTGGTTATGCCCGCCAAGACCGTCGCCCTCGCTCGACTCGGGTGCCCATTTCGGCCAAAGTGGTGGCCAACATGTTGCAGGCTGTGGGCGTTGACCGCGTCCTGACCATGGACTTGCACGCCGACCAAATTCAGGGCTTTTTCGATATCCCGGTCGACAACATCTATGCATCGCCAGTGCTGCTGGGTGATTTGCGCCAGAAAAACTACGATGATTTGATCGTCGTTTCACCCGACGTGGGGGGCGTGGTGCGCGCACGCGCATTGGCCAAACAGTTGGGCTGCGATCTGGCCATCATTGACAAGCGCCGCCCCAAAGCCAACGTGAGCGAAGTGATGCACGTGATTGGCGAAATTGAAGGCCGCAACTGCGTGATCATGGACGACATGATCGACACCGCAGGCACCCTGGTCAAAGCCGCCGAAGTGCTCAAAGAGCGCGGCGCCAAAAAAGTTTACGCCTATTGCACACACCCGATTTTCTCGGGCCCTGCCATCGACCGCATTGCCAAGGGCGAAGCCCTGGACGAAGTGGTGGTGACCAACACGATTCCGTTGACGGCCGAGGCCGCCGCGTGTTCCAAGATTCGCCAACTCTCTGTCGCACCCCTGATCGCCGAAACGATCAACCGGATCGCGCACGGGGAGTCGGTGATGAGCTTGTTCTCCGATCTCAGCTGATCAAGAACAGGCCCCTAGTGGCCAGCCGTCCTGTGGGATGGGCTGGCTTTTTTGAGTCAGAGTCACACTGGTCGCGGTGGACTCTAGAAGGAGAAATCTATGAAATTCGTCGCTTTTGAGCGCTCCAAGCAGGGTACGGGTGCGAGCCGCCGTCTCCGCAATTCCGGTCGTACACCGGGTATCGTTTACGGTTCTACATCGGCTCCCCAGCTGATCGAGCTGGACCACAATGCGTTGTGGCACGCCCTGAAGAAAGAAGCTTTCCACGCTTCGATCCTCGACATGCAATTCAACGGCAAAACCAGCCAGGTTTTGTTGCGTGACTACCAAATGCACCCTTACAAACAATTGGTGCAACACATCGACTTCCAGCGCGTTGACGCCAACACCACTTTGCACATGAAAGTGCCATTGCACTTCAGCGGTGAAGAAGAGTCTGAAGCCGTCAAGACCGACAAGTGCACCATCAACCACGTGGTGACCGAGCTCGAAATCGCTTGCTTGCCCGCCAACCTGCCCGAGTTCATTGCGGTGAACTTGAGCGGCCTGACCAAAGGCGTGTCTTTGCACCTGGACGACATCACATTGCCCGCAGGTTGCAAGGCTGTGACCCACGGCAAGAAAAACCCTGTCTTGGTGGCGGTGATCGCCCCCGTCGAAGAAGTGGTGGCTGCTCCTGTGGCCGCGGCTCCTGCCGATGCCAAAGGCAAGGGCAAAGGCAAGAAGTAATCTTCTGCTCTGGGGCTTCACCAAAGCCCTCCTGCAAAAGGCCCGCTCTGCGGGCCTTTTGTTTGGCCCCACGGGAGTGCACGCACGCCCATCGACGCCAAGGATAATCACCCCCATGATCAAACTATTAGTCGGCCTGGGCAATCCGGGCAACGAATACGAAGACACCCGCCACAACGCAGGTTTTTGGTGGTTGGATGCCGTGGCGCGAGAGCTCAAAGTGTCACTGGTGCCCGAGCGCAGTTACCACGGCCTGGTGGCGCGCACCACCGTCAAAGGCGAAAGCGTGTGGTTGCTCGAGCCGCAAACTTTCATGAATTTGTCCGGCAAGTCGGTCAGTGCCTTGGCGCGGTTTTTCAAAATACAACCTCAAGAAATCTTGGTCGCCCACGACGAGTTGGACATCAGTCCCGGCGAAGCCAAGCTGAAACTGGGCGGCAGCCATGCCGGGCACAACGGTTTGCGCGACATCCATGCGCAATTGGGCACGGCCGACTACTGGCGTTTGCGCTTGGGCGTGGGCCATCCCGGTGACAAGGCCGAGGTGGTCCATTGGGTGCTCAAAAAGCCCATGCTCGAACACCGCAAAGCCATTGACGAAAGCATCCACCGGTCGGTGCAGGCCCTGCCCTTGTTGTTGGCGGGCGAGATGACCAAGGCCATGGCCTTGATTCACACCAGCAAGCCACCACGGCCGAAACCGCCTCGGCCAGTCCAAGCGCCCAAGCCGGCCACAGCGCCTGACCCAGACCCGTCAACTCCCCACTGATCGGGGCGCTTATTGCCCTTGCAGCCGTCGGTACTTGGCCCAGAGCGACTCTTGGCTTTCGACGTGCTGGGGATGGATGGGGATGCAGGCGACAGGACAGACCTGCACACACTGCGGCTCGTCAAAATGACCGACGCATTCGGTGCATTTGGACGGATCGATTTCATAGATCTCTTCACCCAGATAAATGGCCTGGTTCGGGCACTCAGGCTCACACACATCGCAGTTGATGCATTCATCGGTGATCATCAGGGCCATGGCTGTGGCTCCGCAAGTGTTGGCGTAGGGGACATGCGCCAATTATCGGACAGCCCGAGCAGCCCGAACAACTGCAGGGCTGTTCCCCCAGCCACCAGAACTTGACCCGCACAGCCAGAATGGCTTTCATGCGCCTAAAATGTCCCTGTGCAGACCTTTTTGAACGCCGACCTCCATTGCCATTCCGTTATTTCAGACGGAACCCTCACACCTGAAGCACTGGCCGAACGGGCCAAGGCCAACGGGGTTGAACTCTGGGCACTGACCGATCACGATGAAGTGGGTGGACAAGACCGCGCCTTGGCCGCGGCGCGTGCCCAAGGCTTGCCCTACCTGACGGGCACCGAAATCTCCATCACTTTTGCCCACCAAACCGTGCACATCGTCGGCTTGGGCTTCGATGCCCACAACACGGCCTTGGTGGAAGGCTTGCGCCGCACCCGGGGCGGCCGGAGTGAGCGGGCACAAGAAATGTCCGACGGATTGGCCAAAGTCGGCATCTTGAACGCGTATGAAGGGGCACTGCAATATGTGGGCAACCCCGAGCTGATTTCTCGCACCCACTTTGCGCGCCACTTGGTCGAGTCGGGGGTGTGCAGCGACACCTCTGAAGTCTTTCGCAAGTACCTGACCGAGGGCAAACCGGGCTATGTGCCCCACCGCTGGGCGCGCTTGCAAGAAGCGGTGCAATGGATCACCGATGCCGGCGGCATGGCCATCATTGCGCATCCTGCCCGCTATGGATTTAGTCCCAACGAAGAGTTCGCGCTGTTCAGCGAGTTCAAAGCCCACGGCGGTCGTGGCGTTGAGGTCATCACCGGCAGCCACTCCTCGCAAGAAGCCCTGCGCTATGCCGAGACCGCCCTGGAGTTTGGCCTGGCGGCATCTCGCGGCAGCGACTTTCACAGCCCCGACGAAAGCCGTATCGATCTGGGCACCTTGCCCATCTTGCCCGGTCAACTGACCCCCGTGTGGGACTTGTTGGCCGACCGCATTCAGTGAGCGCCACCCCCAACACCACGCTTCAGGGCATTGGTTTTGCCGTTTTGGCAATCGCCTGTTTTGCCACACTCGACACCACCACCCGCCACATCAGCGCGGGTTTTTCGGTTTTGGTGGCGCTGTGGTTTCGCTATGCCATTCAAGCCACCATCACCACACTGGTGGTCTGGCCAGGCCGCGGGCGAAAGGTACTGCACACCCAACATCCGCGCTTTCAATTGGCCCGTGGCTTTTTGTTGTTTGCCTGCAGCCTGCTGGCTTTTTTCAGCCTCAAGTACATGCCGGTGGGTGAATTTACGGCCATTGCGCTGCTCTCACCCTTGGTCATCACGCTGTTGGCGGCGCGCATGCTGAATGAAACCATTCACCCGCTGCGCTGGTTGTTGGTTGCGGGCGGCTTTGCGGGCACGCTGGTCATCATTCGGCCCGGCAGCAGCCACTTTGACTGGACGGTGATCTTGCCGCTGATGCTGGTGGCCACCAATGCGGGCTTTCAAATCTTGACGAGCAAAATGACCAAGCTCGAAGACCCGATCACCATGCACTTTTACACGGGTTGGATTGGCACCGCCTTGGCCACTTGCTTGTTGCCCTTTGTGTGGGAGGTGCCGCAAGACGGCATTGTTTGGGCGCAGTTGGTTTTGATGGGCTTGCTGGCCTCCATTGGCCACTTCTTGTTGATCTTGGCCTACAGCCGTGCGCCTGCTGCCGCCCTCACGCCCTACATGTACACACAAATTGGTTTTGCCGTTTTGGCGGGATGGGTGGTCTTTGACCATTTGCCTGACCAATGGACCTTTGTCGGCATGGGCTTGGTGGCCTTGTGCGGCGCCTTGGGCGCTTGGCTCACTGTGCGCGAAAATCGCATCACCATCCAACCGCCAGAATCTTGACGTTGCGCTGGGCTCGCGCGCACCCTGCTTTTTTTACATCTCTTGGTTTCCGCTTTGAACACCGATCCCGATGGCCCAGTTTTTCATTGTCCACCCCGATAACCCCCAAACACGTTTGCTCAAACAAGCGGTACAACTGCTCAACCAAGGCAGCGTTTTGGCCGTGCCCACCGACTCCAGCTACGCCTTGGTGTGCCACTTGGACGACAAAAATGCGGCGGACCAGTTGCGGCGGATTCGCGGGGTAGATGACAAGCACCACTTGACGGTGTTGTGCCGCGATCTGAGCGAATTGGCCAACTACGCCAAGGTCGATAACCGCCAATTTCGCACCATCAAACAAGCCACCCCGGGGCCCTTCACTTTCATTTTGGAAGCCACCAAAGAAGTGCCACGCCGGGTGAGTCACCCACAACGCAAAACCATTGGGCTGCGGGTGCCGGCGCACACGGTGTTGCAAGAGCTGTTGACCTTGCATGGCGCCCCGCTGCTGGCCGCCACCCTGATCCTGCCGGGCGATGAATGGCCACTGAATGACCCCGAAGAAATTCGCGAACGCCTGGAGCACCAAGTGGGTGCCGTGATCGATGCCGGCGCCTGCTCGCTCGAGCCCACCACCGTGGTGGACATGAGCAGCGACGAGCCTGAAATCTTGCGACAAGGGCAAGGCGACCCGGCCAGGCTGGGTCTGAGACAATCGGGCTCTTTATGAACGAGCTGATCCAAACTGTCCTCATTTATGCCTTGCCGGTGATTTTTGCCATCACCCTGCATGAAGCTGCGCATGGCTATATTGCGCAACGCTTGGGGGACAACACCGCCGCCATGTTGGGGCGGGTCACGCTCAACCCGGTTCCGCACATCGATCTGGTCGGCACCATCTTGCTGCCGCTGCTGCTTTACTTCAGCACCAGCGGCGCATTTTTGTTTGGCTATGCCAAGCCCGTGCCCGTGCGTTTTGGAAATTTGCGCCACCCCAAACGCGACATGATTTGGGTGGCCCTGGCCGGACCTGCTTCTAATTTGCTGCAAGCGCTGTTGTGGGGCATCTTGCTGTATGTGCTGGCCGTCAGTGGCGTGACCGAACGCTTTTTCCTGGAAATGTGCCGCGCGGGCATGTTGACCAATGTGGTGATGTTTGCCTTCAACTTGTTTCCCTTGCCGCCTCTCGATGGGGGCCGCATTGTGGTGGGCTTGTTGCCGTGGCGACAAGCCATGCTGTTTTCGCGGGTCGAGCCTTGGGGGTTTTTCATTGTCATGGCCTTGGTGATCACTGGCGTGATCAGTGCCTGGTGGATGCAGCCCCTGATGGGCGTCACCTTTGACATGCTCAAACTCACCCTGAGCCCACTGGCCTCGCTGTTGCGTTAATTTTGTAGTGAGTTAATCCCTCCATGACTTCTCAGCTCCGAACCCGCGTCCTGACGGGCATCACCACCACTGGCACCCCTCACTTGGGCAATTACGTGGGCGCCATTCGCCCCACCGTGAACGCCAGCCGAGACAGCCAAACCGATGGTTTCTATTTTTTGGCGGACTACCATGCGCTGATCAAATGCGATGAGCCCGCGCGCATTCAGCGCTCCACGCTTGAGATTGCCGCGAGTTGGATCGCCTCGGGCCTGGACCCTGAAAAAGTCACCTTCTACCGTCAATCGGACATTCCTGAAATCCCCGAGCTCACTTGGTTGCTGACCTGCGTGACCGGCAAGGGCCTGCTCAACCGCGCCCACGCTTACAAAGCCGCTGTCGACAAAAACAGCGCCGCGGGGCATGACCCCGACAGCGATGTCACCGCGGGGCTGTTCATGTACCCGGTGCTCATGGGCGCTGACATCTTGATGTTCAAGGCGCACAAAGTGCCTGTGGGGCGCGACCAAATCCAGCACATCGAAATGGCGCGAGACATGGCCTCGAGCTTTAACCATTTGTATGGCGAGCAGTTTGTCTTGCCCGAGGCGGTCATCGAAGAATCGGTGGCACTGCTGCCCGGCTTAGATGGCCGCAAGATGAGCAAAAGCTACGACAACACCATCCCCTTGTTTGCCCCAGCCGCCCAGATGCGCAAACAAATTGCGGGCATCGTCACCGACTCGAAAGCGCCGGGCGAACCCAAAAGCACCGAAGGCTCGGCTTTGTTTCAGATTTACCAAGCCTTTGCCAGCGCCGAAGAGTCTGCGGCCATGGCCAAGGCCTACGCCGAAGGCATTGCTTGGGGCGATGCCAAGCAAATGTTATTTGAACGCATTGACCGAGAAATCGCTCCGATGCGCGAGCAATATCAGGCCTTGATCCACAACCCCAGCCAAATGGACAAGATTTTGTTGGCGGGCGCCGACAAAGCGCGTGCCTTGGCCACCCCCTTCATGCGCGAATTGCGCCATGCCGTGGGCCTGCGCGCACTGTCCTCTGGGGCCACCCCACAAGCCACCAAAGAAGCCAAAGCGGCGCTGGCCAGTTTCAAGCAATACCGCGAAAAAGACGGCCAGTTCTACTTCAAACTGGTCAATGCGCAGGGCAAAACGCTTTTGCAGAGTTTGGGGTTTTCTTCCCCTAAAGACGCGGGGCAGGCCATTGGCAGATTGCAAACGGACGGTTGGGCGGCTTTGTCTGGCGTCAAACCACTGCTGGAGCCTTGGGACTCGAGCCAAGAACCAGAATTGGCGGCGGCTTTGGCAGAAATCACAGCGTCCAAAAAGACGAATTAAATAACTTTTACAATTTTCACAATTTTTATTGCGAAATTTCTTTACAAAGTGTATCCTTAAACCTAATGCCTACTCTAGAGAACTAAACCATGACTGTATATGTCATCGACGACCACCCCTTGATGCGCGATGCGCTGACCATGTTGGTCCATCGGGTTAAGCCTGGCCTGAAAATCATTCCGATCCACAAACTGAATGTTGTGGAATCAACGGTTGAAAAAAACGGTACGCCCGAATTGTTCTGCCTCGACTTGCAGTTGCCCGACACCTTGGGACTGTCGGGTGTGCAGGTGCTGAAAGCCAAATACCCCAACATTCCTTTGGCGGTGGTGACCAGTTCCAGCGCCAGCGAATTTGAAACACGCTGCATCGAAGCCGGCGCCAACGTGTTCATCGAAAAATCAAACAGCCCCGCGCAAATCATTGCCGCTTTGCGTGCCCTGTTGGTCACCGAAGAAGACGAAGCCGATGACGAAGCCTCGCCAGCCGGCCCGACCAAATTGTCCAAGCGTCAAAAACAACTGATCTTGATGTTGGACCAAGGTTTGTCGAACCGCGAGATTGCAGAAAAACTCGACATCAGCGAGCACACCGTGAAGGTGCACTTCTGGCGCTTGTTCCGCCGCTTGGGTGTGAACAGCCGCACGCAAGCCCTGCACTTTGCCCGCACCAACGGGTGGTTGGGTATTTGAGGGCTAAGCTGCTTAGTCTTTTTCGCTCAGTCTTTCTTTTTGTTCACGATGTCGGGTGTCACGGCATCCAACACATTCACTGTGGTCTTGACACCGTAGACGACCGCTGACCCTGCAGCATCGGCCACGGCCAAAATAGAGCAGCCTGACAAAGCCAAAGTGGCCAACAGGCCACACACGAAGAGACAACGTTTCATAAAGCGACACTTGTTTTAAAGAACGCAGCAAGTCCAACGGGGCACTGCGCCGCCGCCATGCTGCCACAAATGGGCGGGGTTCACAGCGACTTTTGCATCGCCTCTAGAGACTGCCGAATCTGCGTGTCGGCTTGCTGCAGCATGCTTTCAAACGCACTGGCGTCCATGGTTCGGTTGTTCACCTTGAACAAGCCACGCGCGTATTCGAACTGGGCGCTCAATGACGCGCCCTGGCTCACCGCAAAGCCCGTGGCGATGGCCATTTCGCGCTGCTCCGGCGTCAGCAATGCGCTGTCCATTGCGAGTTTGCCGTTAGAGCGCAATTGCTCTGCCAAGGAAGGGCGTGTACCACTGGCGGCCTGCAGCTCGACCAAAAATGCCCCCTCCAATCGGCCTCCAGCAGTCTGGCCTGTGAGGGTCGGCATGCCCACAGAAAAGCCCTTGATCATCAGCGTTTGCAGCGCTTTGGCAGCCACTTTGTTTTCTTGTGCTGTCAGGGCTTGCACCCCGCAACTGCTGTCAAAGAGCTGAATCAGGCTTTCCACCGATTCGGTGTGCAAGCCATTGAAGGCCCATTGCATGCGCAAGTCGGTGAGGGACTGGCCCGAGGCCTCGAGCTTGCGCACCGAAGGCGTCAAAGACATGTTCAAACGATCGCCCTTTTCTCTGGCCTCTACGGTCAGCTCCATGCCTTCCAAAGAGCCGAGGGGATTGCTGGCTTGCTTGACTTTGAAGCTGCCACTCCCGGTGCCTTTGCGCCAATCATCGATGGCCAAGTCCATCGCCAAACCTTGAATGCTCAGCGCATCGCCCTTGCCACGCACCACCAAACGCTCGATCTGCGTTTCAAGCGCCAGCTTTTGGCCATCCAGCATGACCCGGCCCGTGGTGGGCGACATCTCCAGCACCTCACCCGAGCGGCGCAGCGCCACGGCTGGCAGACTCAAGCTGCTGTGCACCGCGCCACCCAATGCCACTTGGCCTTGGCCCGTCAAAGCGGATGCCGAGCCAAACAAGGCCTTGAAGACTTGCGCGTCTTCGCCTTGCGGTGCCAACTGCCACTGGAATCGGGCCCAACCGCTGGGCAACGGAACGTGGTCGAGGGTGTACTGCACCACAAAGGAAGCCCCTTCGTCATCTGAGGCTTGGCAATGCGGCGAGAGCACCAACTCGAGCTGCCCCTTGGACTGAAAAAGCCCACGTTCTTGCGAGACCGCATTGACACGCCACGGACTGGCTCCTTTGCTCACATCTTGAACGGTCAGGGCCTTCAACGCGTCTTGCGCCTTCATGCCCACCCACACCGCCGACCCCGCCCAGCTTGCTCCCAGCACAGCCAACGAGGCACCCACTGCGACCCACACCTTTTTCATCCGATGACACTTTCTATGAAAATATATCGGCGCAATACTAACCCGAGCACAGCGCGACCCTCAGGCTTACCGCGACGCAATCCAGCAATAAAAACAAGCACCTCAATGAACACCATGACCTCGTCTTTCCCCTTTGCCGGTGCTGTTTTTCTGCAGGGACTGGCCTTGAGCTTGGGCCTGATCGTTGCCATTGGCGCGCAAAACGCTTTCGTGCTGCGCCAAGGCCTGCGCCGCGAGCATGTTGGTGGCGTGGTGCTGTTTTGTGCCTTGGCCGATGCCTTGCTGATCATGGCCGGGGTCTTTGGCATGGCCCAAGCCTTGGGCGAGCGGCCCATGGTGGCGCGGGCTTTGGCGGGGGTGGGTGCTGTGTTTTTGGCGGTGTATGGCTGGCGCGCTTTTCAGCGTTCACGCCAGGCCCACCAGTTGCAAGCCACTCCTGGCAGCGATGGCCTGACCTTGGGTGCCGCACTGGCCCAAGCCGCCGGCTTCACGCTGCTCAACCCCCATGTGTATTTGGACACCGTGTTGCTGGTCGGCAGCCTGGGCGCACAGCAGCCCGCAGATTTGCAACTGTGGTTTGTGGCCGGTGCCAGCGTGGCCAGCGCGGCGTGGTTCAGTGCGCTGGGGTTTGGCGCCCGTTGGCTGGCCCCGTGGTTTGCACATCCCAAGGCTTGGCAAGTATTGGACGCTTTGATTGCCCTGACGATGTGGCTGCTCGCGGCCTTGATGTTGCGGCATGCGTTGGTCTGAAGCTCACATCAAGCCCCTCTGCGCCCCGTCTTTCCCAATTTATTTCTCCATACCCAGCTCAGGCGCCAGCTCTGAAACCGCCTTGAAGTGGCTGAGGTACACCTGACCATTCAGGTGTTTGCGGAAATCAGTGCCTTGCAGTCGGTCCATGACTGGGCCTTTGACTTCGCTCAGGTGCAAATGCACGCCTGCTTCGGCCAGTCGCAGATTGATGGCTTCTAGGCTTTCAAGCGCGCTGGCATCGATATCGTTGATGGCAGAGCACTGCAGCACCAAGTGCTTCAATTGCGGCCGCTCGGCCACCAGCGCATTGACGCGGTCTTCCAGCACTCGGGCATTTGCAAAGTAAAGGCTACCGTCCACGCGCAAGCTGGCCAGACGCTCACTCACCTCCACTTGGTGGCGCAGCACATTGCGAAAATGCTCGGTGCCCGGCACCCGCCCCACCTCGGCGATGTGCGGGCGACTGGTTTTGAACACATAGAGCATCAACGAAAGTGCCACGCCCGCGACCAAGCCCGCTTCAACACCGGCCGCCAATGTCACCAGCAGCGTGACCACCACCGCAGAAAAATCAGACCGCGAGTATGCCCACGTGGTTTTCAAGATGCGCAGGTCCACCAACGACAACACCGCCACCACAATCGTGGCCGACAGCGTGGCTTGTGGCACAAAGTAAAGCGCCGGTGTGAGGAACAACGCGGCCAGCAAAATGCCCACGGCCGTGAAGGCCCCTGCCGCCGGCGTCTGCGCACCGGCATCAAAGTTGACCACCGACCGGGCAAAGCCTCCCGTCACCGGAAAGCCGCCGGTCATGGCAGCACCCACATTGCAGGCCCCCAAGGCAACCAGCTCGCGGTCGGGCTCAATGCGCTGGCGGCGCTTGGCGGCCAGTGTCTGGCCGACCGAAACCGACTCCACAAAACCGACCACACTGATCAACAAAGCGGGCATGGCCAGTTCTTTCAACAAGGCCATATCCCACAGCGGCCCACTCAAGGGTGGCAAGCCTGCGGGCACCGTGCCCACGATCTTGACCCCCGCCAAGTGCCACTCAAAATGCCAGGTCAATACCGCGGACACCGCGATACCCGCCACCGGCCCTGCTTTGGCCAACACATCGGCCAAGCGAGCGGGCAAGCCCCAAGACAACAACAAGGGCTTGAGCCCCCGCCGAGCCCAAAACAAAAATGCCACCATGCTCAAGCCAATGGCCGAAGTGATGAAATGCATCTGCCCTGCGGCCGAGAGGCCCAACACCACCTTGAGTTGACCGACCGCAATCAGCACGGCCGAAGCGGTGATGAAACCCGAGATCACGGGATGGCTCAAAAAGCTGGCCAAGAAACCCAAGCGCAGCAAGCCCATGACCATCAACATGGCACCCGAAAGAAAGGCCAAGGTGATGGCCACGGCCGCGTAGTGGGCCGAGCCGATGGACGCATGCTCACCAATCGCTGTGGCCGTCATGAGCGAGACCACCGCTACTGGGCCCACCGCCAGCACGCGACTGGTTCCAAAAACCGCGTACAACAAGAGCGGCGCAATGCTGGCGTACAGCCCCACCTCGGGAGGCAAACCTGCCAAAGTGGCATAAGCCAAGCTTTGGGGAATGAGCATGATGGTGACGATCAATGCCGCCACCAGATCACTCACCAGCGTGTCCCGCTGGTAGTGACGGGCCCAGTCCAACATGGGCAAGGCCGAGGCCAGAGCGCGAACAGACATATCAAGCAGCGGGCAAGGCCCGGCGACCCAAGCGATCAAGCCACTCAAACACCACCATGCCTGCGATCATGGCCACCACAAAGACAGCGGCCTTGGGCTGACCCGCGGCCATGCTGACAATGCCTGGGCCTGGGCAAAAGCCCGCCAAGCCCCAGCCCGCGCCAAACAACAAAGAGCCGAGCACCAAGCGTTTGTCGATGTCACGCGAAGTGGGCAGGTGCAAAGCACCCCCAAAGAAATTGAGGGTGCGCTTTTTGGCGGTGCCAAAAGCAAAGAAACCCACAGCGATAGCGCCGCCCATGACCAAGGCCAGAGACGGATCCCAAGCGCCGG
>JACCDH011642963.1_pt1 | contig 43542 bp, 41 predicted proteins | sample 7442481 | NCBI WGS metagenome assembly JACCDH01 (sample SAMN15323433, study PRJNA562643) | freshwater metagenome | isolation source: river surface water | place: USA:Blue River Watershed | collected 2017-08-15 | reverse complement strand
GGTGCAAAAGTAGCACTTATTTTATAACCTCCAAAACTTTTTTTGCTTTTTTTTCAAAAAAATTACAACTCGTTTCTAATCAATTTATTATAAAAAACAAATAACTACAAACTTCCCATTTCTAAAGGACCGCAAAGATAAACAATACTAAACTTCTTTTCCTAATTACTAAACATCTTTTTTTTATGTTTTTTACAAATCAAAAACTTACAAGGAGTTAGGTGGTGGGTGGTGGAAATTATGAATTATGAATTATGAATTACGAATTATGAATTACGAATTTGAAGATTTGAAAATGAAGTACGATGCACGATTTACGATTTACGAAGCCGAACTTAACCACTTACTCCCTACTCCCTACTACTAACTCCTTCTACAGCCCCGGGTGAAACGGCAGCTTGGCATGTGTTAAAAAAATAAGAACACCGCGCTTGCAAAGCGACCAAAGAAGCGCTTGTAAAAGCCAGTGTACCTTTTTTAACAAAGGACAACTACAGTGAAACACGGGAATGGCTGGTTGAAAATTTTATACCTATATATATATTGTATTAAATATTGGTTTGTTCTATATTTGCACTTCAAAATTTATACTAATGATTAAAGTTACTTTACCCGATGGTTCGGTTAAGGAGTTTGCACAAGTTGTTACTCCTATGGATGTTGCTAAAAGTATTAGCGAAGGATTAGCTAGAAATGTAATTTCAGCATCGTACAATGCTGCAACGATTGAAACGACGACCGAATTAACCACAGATGGTAATCTTGTGTTATATACTTGGAATGATGCGGAAGGCAAAAAAGCGTTTTGGCACTCTACATCGCACGTAATGGCGCAAGCTTTAGAAGAACTTTATCCTGGTATAAAATTAACCTTAGGACCAGCTATTGATAATGGGTTTTACTATGATGTTGATTTTGGCGAACAACGAATTACAGATGCTGATTTTAAAAAAATTGAGGACCGCGTTTTAGAAATTTCGAGAGAGAAACATGAATTTAAAATGCGTCTGGTTTCAAAAGCCGAAGCGTTAGAAATTTATAAACACAATGAGTATAAAACCGAATTAATTTCAAACTTAGAAGACGGAACAATTACGTTTTGTGATCATTCAAACTTCTTTGATTTATGTCGTGGCGGTCATATTCCAAACACAGGCATCATTAAAGCGATGAAAATTTTATCTGTAGCAGGAGCCTACTGGAGAGGCGATGAAAAGAACAAACAACTTACTCGTGTATATGGTATTTCTTTTCCAAAGCAAAAAGATTTAACAGATTACCTAGAATTACTGGAAGAAGCAAAGAGAAGAGACCATAGAAAATTAGGTAAAGAATTAGAATTGTTTCATTTTTCGCAACGGGTAGGTCAAGGTTTACCTTTATGGTTGCCAAAAGGAGCCGCTTTGCGCGATAGACTAGAACAATTTTTGAAAAAAGCACAGAAAAAAGCAGGTTACGAACAAGTTGTAACACCACATATTGGTCAAAAAGAATTGTATGTTACTTCTGGACATTATGCAAAATATGGTGCTGATAGTTTTCAACCTATACACACACCAGCAGAGGGTGAAGAGTTTTTATTAAAACCAATGAATTGTCCACATCACTGTGAAATATACAATGCCAAGCCTTGGTCTTATAAAGATTTACCAAAACGTTATGCTGAATTTGGAACAGTTTATCGTTATGAGCAATCTGGTGAACTACACGGACTTACTCGTGTAAGAGGTTTTACCCAAGATGATGCACATATTTTTTGTACACCTGATCAATTAGACGCTGAATTTAAAAATGTAATTGACTTAGTATTATATGTATTTGGTTCTTTAGGCTTTGAAAATTTTACTGCACAAGTTTCTGTAAGAGACCTAAATAATCCTGACAAATATATAGGTAGTGTTGAAAACTGGGAAAAAGCAGAAAAAGCAATTATCAGTGCAGCAAAAGATAAAGGGTTGAATTATGTTATAGAAGCAGGTGAGGCAGCTTTTTATGGTCCAAAACTTGATTTTATGGTGAAAGATGCTTTAGGCAGAAGCTGGCAACTTGGTACTATCCAAGTAGATTACAACTTACCCGAACGATTTGATCTTCATTACAAAGGTAGTGACAACGAATTACACAGACCTGTAATGATTCACAGAGCACCTTTTGGATCAATGGAACGTTTTATCGCGATTTTATTAGAACATACAGGTGGAAATTTTCCACTTTGGTTGATGCCAGAACAAGCAATTATATTATCTTTGAGTGAGAAATATGAAAATTATGCGAAAAAAGTTTTAGATTTGCTAGAAAATCACGAAATTCGCGCCCTAATTGACAACCGAAATGAAACAATCGGTAAAAAAATTAGAGAAGCAGAAGTTAAAAAACTTCCATTTATGTTGATTGTAGGGGAAGAAGAAGAAAAAAATGGCACAATTTCTGTTAGACGACATGGAGATGCAGGAAAATCTAATGAAGCGATGACGATTGAGCAATTTGCCTCATTAGTAAATGATGAAATACAAAAAACATTAAAACAATTTTAAGTTTAATCCGCCTATTCATTTAGGTATAAAATTATAAAGCCATAGCAATAAGAAACAACAGAGGTTATCAACCTCGCGTAGAAAAGAAAGATGCACACCGAATTAATAACAATATTCGCGTGCCAGAAGTACGTTTAGTAGGTGACAATGTTGAAATTGGAATTTACAAAATTCTTGACGCATTAAAACTAGCTGATGAGCTAGAGTTAGATTTAGTAGAAATTTCTCCTAACGCTGAACCACCAGTTTGTAAGATTATTGATTACGGAAAGTTTCTTTATGAACAAAAGAGACGTGATAAAGAATTAAAAGCAAAATCAACTCAAATTACAGTAAAAGAGATTCGATTTGGTCCTCAAACTGATGAGCATGATTATGAATTTAAAAAGAAAAATGCTATAAAATTTTTACAAGATGGCGCAAAATTAAAAGCATTTGTATTCTTTAAAGGGCGTTCGATCATTTATAAAGAGCAAGGACAAATTTTATTATTGCGTTTAGCGCAAGATTTAGAGGAATTTGGTAAAGTTGAGGCAATGCCTGTGCTTGAAGGAAAACGTATGATTATGTACATTGCTCCTAAAAAGAAAAAATAAGAAAAAAACATAACGAGATTGCATCGCAAGCTCACAAAGACAGTAAGTAAGTTAAGTATAAATACCTAGGAAAAGATGCCTAAAATGAAAACGAAATCTAGTGCTAAGAAACGCTTTAAAGTGACTGGCTCTGGAAAAATCAAAAGAAAGCACGCTTTTAAGAGTCATATTTTGACAAAAAAATCTAAAAAGCGTAAATTAGCTTTAACTCATGCTGGTTTAGTTCATAAAACAGACGAGAGAAGCGTTAAAGAACAATTGTGTATTAAATAATACCTCTTGTTTTTTGGTTAAAAACAAATTAATAACCCTGGAGTGGGCAGACTTCGCTAGGCTCAGCCTGACAAAAGAAGTCGAAAGTACTTACTAAAGTCGCCTTACTGCAAAAAACATTTAAAATTATGCCAAGATCAGTAAATCATGTTGCTTCAAGAGCAAGAAGAAAAAAAGTATTGAAGCTAGCCAAAGGATACTTTGGAAGACGTAAAAACGTTTGGACTGTAGCTAAAAACGCGGTAGAAAAAGCAATGCAATATGCTTACCGTGATAGAAAGCAAAAAAAGAGAAACTTCCGTGCATTGTGGATTATGCGTATTAACGCAGGTGCTCGTTTACATGGAATGAGTTATTCTCAATTTATGGGGAAAGTAAAAGCTAATAATATCGAATTAAACCGTAAGGTTTTAGCTGATTTAGCAATGAACCACCCAGAAGCATTCGCTGCTATCGTTAATCAAGTGAAGTAATAAACGTTTAACCTTACTTAGCTTACTTACAAAATATTAATCCCGATAAAATCGGGATTTTTTTTATACATTTATAACATGAAAAAACTTAATTATTTACTAGACGAATTAAAAAATTATACTGGTGTACTCGAAAAAAGAAACAATTTAGTTTCTGAAAGTACTGTAGGATGGCAACTCGCACATAGTTTAAAAACAATTGAACAAATTGTCTTAGCTATTACTAAATCAGAACCTAAAAAGTATAAATGGACTTTTAACTTTAGTAGAATATTAATTTTAAGCATTTATAAATCTATTCCCAGAGGAAAAGGAAAAGCCCCTAAAATTGTTATGCCAGACGCGCTCATTTCATCGGAAAGCATATTAACGTCATTTGAAAATGTAGAAAACCTATTAAAAAATTGGGAACAGTTACCGAAGCATGCATACTTTCCACATCCTTATTTTGGAGATTTAAATAAAAAAAATACAGAAGATTTTTTATTTATTCATACCAACCACCATTTAAAAATAATCAAAGATATTTGTAAAGATTAAGTTTTTAACTTCTTCTTCTTCGCTGCAGGGAATAAGACATTGTTTAATATTAATCGATAGCCAGGAGAATTTGGATGCAAATCTAAAACTGTGGGCGCATCCCCTACTCTATGTTGGTAATCTTCAGGGTCATGACCACCATAATAGGTAAACATACCCTTTCCTTTTGTACCATGAATGTAGCGTGCTTCTCCATTAATCTTACATTCACCCATCACTAATATATTTGATTTTATTTTTTGAGCATCAAACGCGGTTGTTTGTCCCATAAAACCTTTTACAAGTTGGGTATGATTTTGACATAACATGGTGGGTATAGGATCCCATTTTGCAGAATACTCCATTAAAGTGAAATAATCATTTTCCATGGTCATAGCTCCTTTACCGTGTTCTAAAGTTGTATCAATATCTGAAAACTCATAAGTCATTGGATTGCGCTCTAAGTTATAGTCTTTAAAGGCAAATGTTGCTGTATAATCAATTTTTGACTGGTAATTTGCCTCACTCGCATCTCCATCAAACATAGGTTCACATATATCAGTTCCTTCTGCTGACAAAGCAATATCAAAACTATCTGTGGCGGAACACATGGCAAACATAAACCCGCCTCCTATAACATAATCTCTAATCTTTAAAGCTACTGCTCTTTTTTCGTCAGAAACTTTAGCATAACCCAATTTTTGAGCTAATAATTCGGCTTCTTTCTTTTGCTCTATATACCAAGGAGCATTTCTATATGCACCAAAAAATTTACCATATTGACCTGTAAAATCTTCATGATGCAAATGCAACCATTCATATAAAACTAATTGATCACTTAATACTTCTTCATCATATATTTCAGTGTACGGAATTTCTGCATAAGTTAACACCATTGTTACAGCATCATCCCAGGGTTGTTTCCCTTTTGGCGTATATACTGCAATTTTTGGCGCTTTTTCTAGCAAAACAGCCTCCATATTTTGTGAAGGACTATTTATTTCTTCTAATATACTTGACACATTAGCATCTGAGAGAATTTCAAAAGTAACGCCTCTAATTTGGCATTCTTTTCTTATTTCATCTGATTCAGGGAGCAAAAATGAACCGCCTCTATAATTTAACAGCCAATTTACTTTATACGATTTTGCCAAAGCCCAATAAGTAATACCATAAGCCTTTAAATGATTTTGCTGGCCTTCAGCCTCCATAGGAAGTAAAATAGAAGAAGGCTTAGCAATGACACTAAACAATACGATTAAAAAGAAAATGAGTTTTCTTACCATACATTAGGTTTAGTTAATTGTATTAAAATGGCACATCACCTTGATCAAAGGAACTAGAATTCATGGCACTTCCAAATGCTTCATTTGGAGAAGGTAAATTTGGTGTCGCAAATGGATTAGCTTGAGCATCCAAATTCATTTTAGATGGCATTTCATCAAAATTAGATGTAAATTCATCTAAGTTGTCAAATTTACCAAACTGCCCTAAGAATTTTAATCTAATGTTATCCAAACTACCATTTCTGTGTTTAGCTACAATAAATTCGGCTTGATTTGTAGTAGGTGAAGCTTCATCATCATCCCAAGTATCAATTTTATAATATTCTGGTCTATAGATAAATGAGACGATATCCGCATCTTGTTCAATGGCGCCCGATTCACGTAAATCAGACAGTAATGGTCTTTTACTAGAACCTCTAGTTTCTACAGCACGAGATAACTGCGAAAGCGCTATTACTGGAACTTCTAATTCTTTTGCTAAGGCTTTTAAATTTCTTGAAATAGTTGAAATTTCTTGCTCACGATTACCGCCTCCTTTACCGCTATTACCAGCGGACATAAGCTGTAAATAATCGATAACAATAAGTTTAATACCATGCTGAGAAACCAAACGTCTTGCTTTAGCTCTTAAATCAAAAATTGACAAAGAAGGTGTATCGTCAATGTATAAAGGTGCTTTTTCTAAATCTTTAACTTTTACATTTAATTGTTCCCATTCATGTGGTTCTAAATTTCCTTTTCTTAATTTTTCTGAAGAAAGTCCTGTTTCACTGGAAATTAAACGTGTAATAAGCTGAACAGATGACATTTCTAGCGAAAAAAGAGCTACCGGTGCATTACCATCTATAGCAATATTACGAGCCATGGATAAGACAAACGCGGTTTTACCCATACCCGGACGAGCTGCAATAATAATTAAATCTGAAGGTTGCCAACCAGAAGTTAATTCGTCTAATTTTTTAAAACCTGTTGGGATTCCAGAAAGTCCTTCTTTATTTGAAATTTCTTCTATTCGATGTTTTGCCTGATTAACTAAACTCTGAGCCGTTTCATACCCTTTTTTAAGGTTTCCTTGTGTTATTTCATATAGATTAGATTCGGCTTTGTCTAATAAGTCGAATACATCCATGGTTTCATCATAACAATCTTCAATTAAACCACTAGAAATTCCGATTAAACTTCTTTGGATAAATTTTTGAAGAATAATTCTTGCGTGAAAATTAATGTGTGCGGAAGAAGCAATTTTTTGTGTTAACTGAATAAGATACAAATCACCTCCTGCCAATTCTAACTTTCCATTTCTTTTTAATTGAGCAGAAACTGTTAATAAGTCAATTGGTTGTGGAGGAGAGTTATGAAACAATTGTACAATTGCTTCAAAAATATACTTATGAGCATCCTTATAAAAAGCTTCTGGATGTAGTATATCAATTACTTCATCTGTACCTTTTTTATCAATCATCATGGCTCCTAATACCGCTTCTTCCACATCTACAGCTTGGGGTGGTAGTTTGCCTTTTTCTAAATTGATTAATGTACTTTTATCTACTTTTATGGGGCTTATTTGTATTGATTTTTCCATAAAGCGAATATAGTCTTTTTTAAAATAGGGTTATCATTTACTTATCAAATCAACCTGTTGACAAGTTATTTTTGTTTGTTAATATGTTAAAAAAATCCGAAGTGATTAGCTTCGGATTTAATAGTTTAATTGTGGAAAATTTAAATTTTATTTTTCTTTAAACTCTCCCATTTTACTGTATTTATCCATACGCTGTTCTACTAATTCAGCCGTAGTTAAATCTTTTAATTCGTTATAGGCTTTTGTAATATATTGCTCAACTGTTTTGAAAGTTGTTTCTCTATCAAAATGAGCCCCACCAAGAGGTTCTGGAATAATGTCGTCGATTAGTTTATTCTTCTTCATGTCATAAGAAGTTAATTTAAGTGCTTCAGCAGCTTGTTCCTTAAATTCCCAACTTCTCCACAAAATAGACGAACAAGATTCAGGTGAAATTACAGAATACCATGTATTTTCTAACATAAATACTCTATCTCCTACACCTATTCCTAACGCACCACCTGAAGCTCCTTCACCTATAATTACAGTAATAATAGGTGTTTTTAAACGAACCATTTCTAAAATATTTCTTGCAATTGCTTCTCCTTGTCCACGCTCTTCAGCTTCTAAACCTGGATAAGCTCCGGGAGTATCAATTAATGTTACCACTGGAATGCCAAATTTTTCAGCCATTTTCATTAAACGTAACGCTTTTCTATACCCTTCTGGATTAGCCATTCCAAAATTTCTATATTGACGCATCTTGGTATTGATACCCTTTTGCTGACCAATAATCATATAGGATTGTCCATTAATCTTACCTAACCCCCCAATCATTGCTTTATCATCTTTAAAACCTCTGTCTCCAAAAAGCTCTAAAAAAGTTCCATTAGTTAGATTTGTAATATGCTCTAACGTATAAGGTCTACTTGGGTGACGAGACAATTGTACACGTTGCCAAGCCGTTAGATTTTTATAAATATTTCGTTTCGTTTCTTCTAATTTTTTTTCAATTTGTTTGCATGTATCTGACACATCAACACTAGACTCTTGACCTATTACAACACATTTATCCAGCTGATCTTCAAGCTCTTTTATTGGTAATTCAAAATCTAAATATTCCATAAAAGTAATTTAAGTTTAATTTGTTTGTAACTACAAAGATATAATTTAAATATAACTTGAATAAATTTTATAAAATAAAACTACTCATTTTTTTTCCTACTTCGTATTAAGCCATTCAAAATGACTGTGATAAGTATAATGGTTGCGCCTACATAAAACCCCATTCCCATTTTTTCTTTGGCTTCAAAAATTACTACAGCTAAAGCTATTCCATACACAGGTTCTAAATTAATTGTAAGCATTACGGTGTAGGGTGATAAATATTTCATTACCCCCACAGAAGCAATAAATGCATACGCGGTACAAATAGATGCTAGCATAAACAACCAAAACAAATCTTCAATTTTCAATATAAAAAAAGAGCTTGTGAATTGTCCATTTAAAGCTAATAATAATGTAAAAAATAACACCCCTCCCAAAAGTTCATAAAATGAAATAATCGTAGGTTGAATTCGTTTTGCGAATTGTCCGTTTATTACTGAAAACAAAGCTGATAAAAAAGCAGACGTCAAAGCGGTAAAAACCCCTAACATAGTATTTGAAATATTGGAATACAAACTATTTTCAATAAAATTAGGTTCGGAAGCATCTATAACGAAATACAAACCTAAAAGTACCAACAAACCAAAAAAAAGTTCGTACCAAACTAATTTTGTCCTATAAAATAATGGTTCTAAAAAAGAAGCAAATAGTGCGCCCGTTGCCAAACAAGCCAAGGTAATTGATATATTGGAAATCTTAATGGCCTTAAAAAAAGTAAACCAATGTACGGCAATGATTAAACCAGATAGCAGCAATAACAAAATATCTCTAAGTCTTATTGCCAACGATTGTTTTTTAAAGAAAATATAAATGAAAATTAACAAAACAGCAAGTAACATTCTCCACCAAACAAGGGGTAAGGCATCTAAGGAAATTAAGGCACCTAAAATAGCCGTAAATCCCCAAATAAACACAATAATGTGTAAATGAAGGTAGTGTTTTAAATTATCGTTTAGCATTTTTAAGCAAATAATAAGCTAATATTCCAAATAATACATTGGGAAGCCAAACAGCTACAATAGGTGGAATGCTTGATTTTTCAGCTAAATTGACAAATATTTTATCAAAAAAAATAAATGCGAAAGCAATACTAATACCTATTGCTAAATTTATACCCATTCCTCCTCTTCGCTTCATAGCCGATACCGCAACAGCAATAATGGTTAATATAAAGGCCGAAATGGGATTACTAAATCGTTTATATAAAACAACTAAATACACATCCACTTTTGCATTCCCTCTACTCTTTTCTCTATTTATGTAATCATACAATTCAAAAACATTCATCGTTTCTCCCACGTATATTGTAGGGGTTAAATCTTTTGGCGTAACATTCAATTTGATTGTTTTTTGTTCTACTTTCTCGAACGAATCATTTTGAATACCTATATTTCTTTTCACATAACCAAATAGTGTATAATCTTTTGTGCGTTCATTATATTTCATTCGGTTTGCTGTAATTTTATAAGCTAATTTATTGCCTTCAAATTTTTCATACACTACATCAAAACCTGTTTTTGAAAGCACATTAAAATTAGCCACATAAATATATTCGTTTTTAGATAATTGTTTAAAAATATCTGCCGATTGAATATTTTCTTGATTCTTGATTAAATAGGTATATCTAAAATCCCAATATTTTTCACTAGCTTTAGGAAGTATAAAGAATCCCATAATTAATACACCTATTGAAATTATTGAAGCACCTATCAAATAAGGTTTTAAAAATCTATTAAAAGAAATTCCAGAACTTAAGATAGATATGATTTCTGAGTTATTTGCTAGTTTAGAGGTAAACCAAATTATGGATAGAAAAAGAAAAATAGGGAATAATAAATTAGCAAAATAAACCGTAAAACCAGCGTAATAGACAGCTACATCTTTAAATGCTACCTTATTTTCAATCATTCGATTAATTTTTTCAGAGACATCAATAATGATTCCTATAGGAATAAACATCAAGATCATTACTGAAAAAGTAATCAAATAACGTTTTAATATATACCAATCTAATATTTTCATTTTTTTTACATCCAATTTAGACCAAAATCTGATTTTATAATCGCTGACTCATTTGTACCACCATTTTATCTTTCCATTGTCTAAACGTTCCTGCTATAATTTGTTTTCTAGCTTCACGCACTAGCCACATGTAAAAACCTAAATTATGAATGGTTGCTATTTGTTTACCTAAAAATTCATTTGCCGCAAAAAGATGTCTTAAATAAGCCTTTGAATATTCCAAGTCAACAAAGGTATGCCCCATTTCATCTATTGGTGAAAAATCGGCTTCCCATTTTTTGTTTTTAATATTTATTGAGCCATATGCCGTAAATAACATTCCGTTTCTAGCATTTCTAGTAGGCATTACACAATCAAACATATCAATACCTAAGGCAATGTTTTCCAATATATTAATGGGTGTACCTACTCCCATTAAATACCTCGGTTTGTCTTCAGGTAAAATAGCCGTAACCACTTCCGTCATGGCATACATTTCTTCAGCAGGTTCACCCACAGACAATCCTCCAATAGCATTTCCTTGTGCGCCAGCGTTTGCAATATATTCAGCCGATTGCTGACGTAAATCTTTATAAGTACTACCTTGAACAATAGGAAAAAATGTTTGTTCGTATCCATATTTAAAAGGTAATTTATCTAAATGGTTGATGCATCTATCTAACCATCGATGTGTCATGTGCATAGAACGTTGTGCATATCGATAATCACAAGGATATGGTGTGCACTCATCAAATGCCATAATAATATCTGCACCAATAGTTCGTTGAATTTCCATTACACTTTCAGGTGAAAAAAAATGATAAGAACCATCAATATGTGATTTAAATTTTACCCCTTCCTCCTTAATTTTCCGATTTGAAGATAATGAATACACTTGATATCCGCCCGAGTCTGTTAAGATATTTCTATCCCAATTCATAAATTTATGTAAACCACCTGTTTGTTCTAATATTGAAGTTTGAGGTCTAAGGTATAAATGATAGGTATTACCTAAAATAATATCAGGATTTATGTCATTCTTTAATTCTCTTTGGTGCACTCCTTTTACAGAAGCAACTGTTCCTACAGGCATAAAAATAGGCGTTTCAATTATGCCATGATCTGTTGTCATAACTCCTGCTCTTGCTTGACTTTGTGTATCTTTCTTAACTAAATCGAACTTCATACTTTGAAAATAATGGACAAATATACTTTTAAAAGTTGGAAGTTAGAAGCTACAAATTAGAACTTTTAAAAATTTAAGTAGGAATTAACATTCTTCTGAATTTCGAAAACAAAGTAATTTAAATTTGCAGAATTAGAAAAAAGCTGTAAATTTGCACCCACTTTAACCAACCTCTGGCGAAAGACGTGTATGTTGCTTAGACTTAATATTTTAGATTTTTAACTATGTCAAATTTAGTTGATTTCGTACAAAGCGAATTTGTAACAAAAAAAGATTTCCCTACATTCAATGCTGGTGATACTATCACTGTGTACTATGAAATTAAAGAGGGTGAAAAAACAAGAACACAGTTTTTTAAAGGAGTTGTAATCCAAAAAAGAGGAACTGGTTTAACAGAAACTTTTACGATTAGAAAAATGTCTGGAGCAGTAGGTGTTGAGCGTATCTTCCCTATAAATATGCCAGCCTTACAATCTATCGAAGTAAACCAAAGAGGTAAAGTACGTAGAGCACGTATCTTCTACTTTAGAGATCTTACTGGTAAAAAAGCAAAAATCAAACAAAGAAGAGCTTAATCTTTTCCTTGTTACTTATAAAAAAATCCCGACTTGTTCGGGATTTTTTTATGTTATTAATTTAAGCTTATAAAAATTATGATTTCTTCATTTTTAAAGCCTATTTTTAGTAAATCCTTAATAATCAATTTTACATTGCTTAAATCCACACAACAACTCTTAAATTCATTATATTTGTACTTCAAATTTTACAACTAAACAAACACTATCATGTCTAAGGCAAAAATTATTTATACAATTACGGATGAAGCGCCTATGCTAGCTACACATTCGTTTTTACCTATTATCAAAGCATTCACAAAAACAGCTGCAATTGATGTAGAAACAAGAGACATTTCATTAGCAGGAAGAATTTTAGCTAACTTTCCAGAATATTTAACTGACACTCAAAAAGTAAGCGATGCTTTGGCTGAATTAGGTCAATTAGCTACAACGCCTGAAGCAAACATTATTAAGTTGCCAAATATTTCAGCTTCAATTCCACAATTAAAAGAAGCCATCTCTGAATTACAAGCGCAAGGATATGCGGTTCCTAATTATCCAGAAGATCCACAAAACGATTCAGAAAAAAACATAAAAGCAACGTATGCTAAAGTACTTGGTTCGGCTGTAAATCCCGTACTAAGAGAAGGGAATTCTGATCGACGTGCACCAAAAGCAGTGAAAAACTACGCAAAAACGAACCCACATAGCATGGGAGCTTGGTCTGCCGATTCAAAAACAGAAGTGGCACACATGCAAGATGGTGATTTTTATGGAAGCGAACAATCTGTAACAATTAAAGATGCGTCTCAATTTGTAATTGAATTTGTTACTGAATCAGGTTCAAGTACTATACTTAAAAATGCGAGCCCTTTAAAGGCTGGTGAGGTTATCGATTCATCAGTAATGAGCCTAAAAGCACTAAAAGCATTTGCTAAAAAAGAAATTGCCGATGCAAAAGCTAAAGGTATATTATTATCTGTGCATTTAAAAGCAACTATGATGAAGGTTTCTGACCCTATTATTTTTAGTGCTATTGTTGAAGTTTATTTCGAAGATGTTTTTAAAAAATATGCAGATTTATTTAAAGAATTAAATATTGATACCAAAAACGGGTTAGGCGATGTATATGCAAAAATTGCAGGACACCCCATGCAAGGTGAAGTTGAACAAGCTATACAAAACACATTACAACAAGGACCTGCAGTTGCCATGGTAAATTCTGATAAAGGTATTACTAATTTTCATGTACCATCAGATGTTATTGTTGATGCATCTATGCCTGCTATGATTAGAACTTCTGGACAAATGTGGAATGCCCAAGGAAAACCAGAAGATACCAAAGCATTAATCCCAGACAGATGTTATGCTGGATTGTATACAGCAACTATTGATTTTTGTAAAAAGAATGGTGCTTTTGACCCTAAAACGATGGGAAGTGTGCCTAACGTAGGTCTTATGGCGCAAAAAGCAGAAGAATATGGTTCACATGATAAAACATTTCAGCTAAAAGAAAACGGTACTGTTAAAGTTACAGATGGAAATGGAAATGTGTTTATGGAACAAAAAATAGAAGCTGGAGATATTTTTAGAATGTGTCAAACCAAAGATGCGCCTATACAAGATTGGGTAAAACTTGCCGTAAATAGAGCGCGTTTATCCCAAACACCAGCTATTTTTTGGCTAGATGAAAATCGTGCACACGATAGAGAAATTATCAAAAAAGTAGAGGCTTATTTACAAAACTATGACACAACAGGCTTAGACATACAAATATTAAACCCTGTAAAAGCTACTTTATATACTTTAGACCGCTTAAAAAACGGATTAGACACCATTTCAGTTACTGGAAACGTATTACGCGATTATTTAACAGATTTATTTCCAATATTAGAATTAGGCACATCAGCCAAAATGTTGTCAATTGTACCCCTAATGAATGGAGGCGGCTTATTTGAAACAGGAGCTGGAGGTTCTGCTCCAAAGCATGTGGAACAATTTATTGAAGAAGGCTACTTGCGTTGGGACTCATTAGGAGAAATTTTAGCTTTAGGTGTTTCTTTAGAACACTTAGGTCAAACACTTGGTAATGAAAAAGCTATGGTTTTATCTGAAACACTTGATGCAGCCACTGAAAAATTCTTAGCTACTGATAAATCCCCTGCTCGAAAAGTAGGACAGCTAGACAACAGAGGTTCTCATTTCTATATTGCCTTATATTGGGCACAAGCGTTAGCTGAACAAAACAAAAATGAAGAATTAAAATCTATTTTCACGCCTATCGCTACTGAGTTAACAACAAATGAAGCGAAAATTGATGCAGAATTAATTTCGGCACAAGGTAAAAAACAAAATGTTGGTGGGTATTACCATCCAAACGAAACCTTATTAAATGATGCAATGAGGCCAAGTAGCACATTAAACAGCATAATTAATAAACTATAGACCAACTATATAGATAAAAAAGACGGCTATATGCCGTCTTTTTTTATTAACCACAAATTAACACTTGTTTGAAACTATTTATGCGAAATTTGCACAAACATTTACATCCTATGCAAAAGATATTTTTATTTTCCATTTTACTATTTTCACAACTTATATTCTGTCAGGAAAAATTTACCTTAAGTGGTACAATTAAAGATACGAAAAGTAATGAAACAATAATTGGAGCTACGTTACAAATAAGCAACTCTGCTATGCAACGTACCATACAATCTAATGAATATGGTTTTTATTCTATATCTCTACAAAAAGGTTCATATGAAATTGTAATTAATGCATTGGGTTTTGAACCCATATCCGAAAAAATTAATTTAAATTCAAATCTAAAAAAAGAGTTCTACTTAACTGAAAAAAACAAAGAAATTGAAGAAGTAGTCATCTCAACTAACTCAAAATCTATAAAAATTGACAAACCAGAAATGAGTGTCAATAAACTCTCAATTGCACAAATAAAACAAATGCCAGCTATTTTAGGAGAAGTTGATATTATAAAATCAATTTTAACTTTACCAGGAGTTACCAATGCAGGTGAAGGTCAGTCTGGTTTTAATGTAAGAGGTGGTGCCGTGGATCAAAATTTAATTCTATTAGACGAAGCCACTATATATAATTCTTCTCACTTATTTGGTTTCTTTTCTGTTTTTAATGCTGATGCAATTAAAGATTTGAAACTATTTAAAGGCGGTATTCCGGCAAGGTATGGTGGACGTGTAGCTTCGGTATTAGACATTTATCAAAAAGAAGGAAACAGCAATGCTTTTCATATGAATGGTGGTATTGGCTTAATTTCAAGTAGACTTTTAGCTGAGGGACCTATCGTTAAGAATAAAAGTTCATTTTTAGTAGCTGGTAGAAGCAGCTATGCGCATTTATTTTTAAAACTAACCGACAACCAAAATTCTGCTTATTTTTATGACTTAAATACTAAAATAAATTACAAAATAAACGAAAACAACAATTTATATCTTTCTGGTTATTTTGGTAGAGACGTTTTTAGCTTAAATAAGCAGTTCATAAATACATATGGAAATGCTGTTTTTAATTTAAGGTGGAATCATTTATTTTCAAACAAATTATTTTCAAATATGTCATTAATTTATAGTGATTATTACTATGGACTTACCTTAGATTTTATAGGATTTAATTGGAATAGTGGAATAAAGAATTACAACTTTAAATATGATTTTAAACATTACCTTTCAGAAAATGTAAAATTATTTTATGGCACAAATGCCATTTATTACCAATTTAATCCAGGAAAAATAGAACCTATAGATGCTACTTCAAGTATAAATCCTAAACAATTAGCGAAAAAGCAAGCGTTCGAACCTTCTTTTTATATTGACGCGGAACAAAAAATAACTGACAAATTAGCTATTAACTATGGTGTAAGATATAGTCTTTTTTACCGTTTAGGGCAAGAAACTATAAACATCTACCAAAACAATCTGTCGGTTACATACAATCCCGATTTAAAAATATATGAAAAAGCCACACCAATAGGCACTAAAACGTATGGTAAAAACGAAATTATGGCTCAATTTGGGAATTGGGAACCAAGAATAGCCTTAGCCTATACATTTTCAGCCCATTCCTCTGTTAAAGCAAGTTATAATAGAATGTCACAATACCTGCATTTAATTTCAAACACTCAATCGCCTACACCTTTGGATGTTTGGACACCAAGTGATTCCTATTTAAAGCCGCAAATATTAGATCAATATGCTTTAGGCTATTTTAAGAATATCAAAAATGGTAAATATTCGCTGGAATTAGAGACTTTTTACAAAAAAGTAAAAAACAGACTTGATTATATTGACGGAGCAGATTTAATTGCCAATGAAGCTATTGAACAAGTAGTATTAGCTGGACACTCAAGGGCTTATGGATTAGAAATTATGGCTAAAAAAAATGAAGGAAAATGGAACGGTTGGATTTCATACACTTTATCTCGTTCTGAACAACAAACAGCTGGACGAACACCAAACGAAATTGGAATTAACAACGGCGCTTGGTACAAAACGGGTTGGGATAAAACGCATAATTTAGCCATTACAACATCTTATGAGTTAACCGAAAAATGGAGTTTTGGAAGTATTTTTGCACTTCAAACAGGTCAACCCGTAACTTTCCCTTCTGGACAATATCAATACCAAGGCATTACTGTTCCAGTATATGGAAATAGAAATGGAAATAATCTACCCACCTATCATCGATGGGATATTTCCGCTACATTAAAACCTTCAAAAAATAAAAATAGAACCTACAAAAGCGAATGGGTTTTTAGTATTTACAACATATATGGCCGAAAAAATGCTGCGGCAATCAATTTTAGACAAAATGCTGATAGTGGAAACAATGAAGCGGTTCGATTATCTATTTTCGGAATCGTACCAAGTGTTACCTATAATTTTAAATTTTAATACCAAATCATTATGATTACCTATTTGAAATACCTTTTAATTGTTTTCGTCTGTATTGGTTTTACAAGTTGTGAAGACGTAATTAATGTTGATTTAGAAACAAGCAATCCAAAATTAGTAATTGATGCTTCTATAAAATGGCAAAAAGGAACTACGGGCAATGAACAAACCATTTATTTAACTACAACCGGAAATTATTATTCTAATTCTGTACCAGCTGTAAGTGGTGCAAATGTGTCAATAACAGATCAAAATGGAACTGTTTTTAATTTTATAGAACTTCCCAATACTGGAAAATATGTGTGTTCTAATTTTGTGCCCGTAATTAATAGAACCTACACTTTAATTGTTTCATATAACGGAAATAGCTTTACCGCAACCGATAAACTATATGCCGTTCCCATAATAACTTCGATACAACAGCGAAATGATGCCGGTTTTACAGGAAATCAAATTGAATTAAAATATAACTTTTTGGATAACCCTAATGAGGCTAATTTTTATTTAGAACACTATGAAGTACCTTATAGACCTTATCCTTTATATGGTGTATTTAATGACGAATTCACCAATGGGAATCCAATGTTTTCTCTACTATTTGGTGAAAATTTAGCAATGGGACAACATATAAAATTTACGCTCCATGGTATTTCTCAACGGTATTTCAATTATATGAATATATTGATTGGGATTTCTGGAGGTTTAAGCAATGGACCATTTAGTACACCACCTGCAACCGTAAGAGGCAATATTGTAAACACAACTAATCCTGATGCATATGCCTTAGGCTACTTTAGATTATCTGAAGTGGATGTTAGAAATTATATTGTACAATAATGTATTTTTATCGTAGAAATTGGAAATTGAAACTATAAACAATAACTTTGAACTTCAAATTATACTTCTACTATTATGTCTTCACACCATATTGTTCGCGACGATCAAGAACCCGCTTTAATAATAGCCAATGGTGCATCTTGCAGTGAAGAATTATTAGGACAACTCTTAGAATGGTCTCCGTATGTGGTAGTTTTAGATAGTGCAATAGAGCGCGTAATCCATTTAGGTATAAAGATAGATGTTATTTTGGGAGATTTTGACAGAGCATTTAATCCTGATATTTATAAGACTGAGCAATTCCCTTTAGAAATTATTCACACACCCAATCAAGACAAAACAGATTTAGAAAAAGCCTTTGATTTTTTAATAGAAAAAGGACATAAAGCAGTAAATGTAGTTTGGGCAACTGGTAAACGAGCTGACCATACGCTAGTTAATTTAACCACTATTGTTCAATATAGAGATCAACTAAAAATTGTCATTTTTGACGACCACTCCAAAATACATTTGCTTCCAAAAAATTTTAAAAAATGGTATACTAAAAACACTATTCTATCTTTAATCCCAATTGGAAAAGTAACTGGAATTATTACAGAAAATTTGTTTTATACACTTCAAAATGAAGAACTAGAATTAGGACAACAAACCAGTAGCAGTAATCATGTTGCTGAAGATGGGGTTGTGGAAATCATTCACCAAGAGGGTCATTTACTCCTAATAGAAAGTATAGATTAAGCTATTTTTCAATTTCTTTTAGCGTTTCCATCTTTTTATAAGCTAAGAAACCTTTGATATCTTCAAAATGTTCTTTTACTCGTTTATTACCAAATTCAAACACTTTTTGAGCTAAACCATCCAAGAAATCACGGTCATGTGACACCAAAATTAACGTCCCATCAAAATCACGTAAGGCATCTTTAATAATGTCTTTGGTTTTCATATCTAAATGATTTGTTGGCTCATCTAAAATTAACACGTTAACAGGTTCTAGTAACAATTTTATCATTGCCAAACGCGTTTTTTCGCCCCCTGAAAGTACTTTAACTTTCTTTTGAATGTCATCGCCTTTAAACATAAAAGCGCCTAACATATCTTTAATTTTCGTACGAATATCTCCTACTGCAATTCTGTCAATAGTATCAAAAACGGTTAATTCTCCATCTAATAATGCTGCCTGATTTTGTGCAAAATAGCCAATTTGAGCGTTATGCCCTATCTCTATTTTTCCCCCTTCATAATCAATTTCGCCCATAATCGCTTTTATCATGGTTGATTTTCCTTCCCCATTTTTACCCACAAAAGCTACCTTTTGTCCTCTTTCAATAACCATATTCGCATTATTAAACACCACATGGTCTCCATATTGTTTAGTTAATGCTTCAACAACTACTGGGTATTGACCTGAACGTGGCGAAGGTGGAAATTTTAACTTTAATGCGGATGTGTCCACTTCATCAACCTCAACCAGAACTAGTTTTTCCAACATTCGTACGCGTGATTGTACTTGCTCTGTCTTTGAAAAAGTACCTCTAAAACGCTCAATAAACGCTTGATTTTCTGCGATAAACTTTTGTTGTTCATCATACGCTTTTTGTTGGTGAATTCTTCGATCTTTTCTTAATTCTAAATAATCGGAATATTTAGCTTTATAATCATAAATTCGACCCATAGTTACTTCAATAGTTCTATTTGTAATATTATCTACAAACGTTCTATCGTGCGAAATAACCATTACCGCTTTAGCCTGATTAATTAGAAAATCTTCTAGCCACTGAATACTTTCCATGTCTAAATGATTTGTTGGCTCATCTAGAAGTATTAAATCAGGTTGTTTTAATAGTATTTTTGCCAATTCAATTCGCATTCTCCATCCTCCTGAAAATTCAGAAGTTAAACGAGTAAAATCTTCTCTTTCAAACCCTAATCCTTTTAATACTTTTTCTACTTCTGCTTCATAATTTACCTCTTCAATAGAATAAAACTTTTCAGAAAGTTCCGTAACACGCTCTATCAATTTCATGTAGGCATCACTTTCATAATCTGTACGAACAGTTAATTCTTCATTAATTGCGTCAATTTCTTTTTTCATGTTAAGCACATCTGCAAAAGCTTTTGAAGTTTCCTCTAAAACAGTACAATTATCGGCCGTTAATAAATGCTGTGGTAAATAAGCTATTACAGCATCACTTGGTGCCGAAATCCCGCCACGGTTAGGTTTATTTTCACCTGCAACTATTTTTAATAAAGTTGATTTTCCTGCACCATTTTTACCCATGAGGGCAATTTTATCATTTTCATTAATTGCAAAAGTAACCTCACTAAATAAAGTGGTTCCGCCAAATTCTACGGCAACATCATTAACTGTAATCATTTTGAAGTAAAAAGTTATAAAAGTAAAAAGTTATAAAAACGAGTTACTAATTTTTTTGAAGGTGCAAATATAGCTGAATTAGTCAATTAGACAATTGATTATATTCGGTTTTTGATGATTATTGCTAATTAATCCATTTCAAAAAAAAGTGGCTCAACCATAATTTGGTCGGCCAAAGACTCTACACGTTCTGAAATAACTTCACAGAATAGTATTCGTTGTGTTTTAGCTATGCTATCTGAAATTCGTTTAATTTTTGCCTCTAATCTTACTTTTGCAATTGCATCTGCATCGTCAACAACAAACATTTTTAATTGATTTACATCATATCCTGCTGTGCTAAACATGTCATTTAATCGTGTTGGAGTGCCAATCAAAATGTCAATTCCAACAGAAATTTGATTTTTGTCATAATCTAAATCACTTTTATCATGTACTGCATAGATACGTAAATCTGTATATTTTGCGAATTGCTTAAAGCGCTCTTCTAGTTCTAAAACACGTTCTTTATTTTCTGAAAATACTAAGGCACGCGGTGAAAGAAGATGTGCTTTTTCCAATTTTTGAATTACGTTAAGTACTAACGTAGTGGTTTTTCCCATGCCTTTTTCAGCTTGAACAACTACATCAGCACCACTTTTAATAACAGAAAATGTTTCTTCTTGGATTTCATTTGCCTCTATTAAGCCTAGTTCTACTAATGCTTGCTGAAGGTGTGGATTTATTTTTTTTAATTGCATTTTTTTTATGGAAAAAGGTAAAAGGCAAAAGGCAATAGGTAACCAATTACCCATAACTTTTTACCGTTTATCAAATTTATTTACTTGCGAATAATTTTACATCTTGTTCAGAAATTTCATCTCCGCCTAAAATGATTAATCGTTCTACTACATTTCTTAACTCTCGAATATTACCCGTCCAGTCATATTCTTGTATTAATTTAAGCGCTTCTTTTGAAAATATTTTAGGAACCATTCCTTGATCTTCGGCTATTCTGCTAGCAAAATATTGGACCAGCTCAGGAATATCATTTCTTCTTTCATTTAAAGCAGGTACATGAATGAGAATAACTGCCAAACGATGGTACAAATCTTCTCTAAAGCGTCCTTCAGCAATTTCTTTTTTTAAATCTTTATTTGTGGCAGCAATTACTCTAACATCAACCTTAATATCTTTATCGGCCCCCACACGTTGAATCAAATTCTCTTGCAAAGCTCTTAAAACTTTAGCTTGAGCGGGCAAACTCATATCCCCTATTTCATCTAAAAAAAGTGTACCTCCGTGTGCGGCTTCAAACTTTCCTGCTCTATCTTTAACTGCAGATGTAAATGCGCCTTTTACATGGCCAAACAATTCACTTTCAATTAATTCAGAAGGTATAGCAGCGCAATTTACTTCAATTATGGGTTGAGCAGCGCGATTACTTTGTTGATGTAATTGGTGAGCAACTAATTCTTTTCCAGTTCCATTAGGTCCTGTAACTAACACTCTAGCCTCTGTGGGAGCTACTTTTTCAATCATTGCTTTTATGTGAGAAATAGCTTCACTCTGGCCTATCATTTCATAGTTTTTAGAAACTTTCTTTCTCAAGATTTTGTTCTCTACAACTAACTGTTTTTTGTCCAAAGCATTTCGTACGGTGTTCAATAATCGATTTAAATCGGGTGGCTTAGAGATGTAATCATACGCTCCCATTCGCATCGTGTTTACGGCGGTATCTAAATCGCCATGCCCTGAAATCATTACCATAGGAATCTCAGGTTTGATTTTCTTAACGGCTTCCAGCACCTCAACACCATCCATTTTAGGCATTTTAATGTCACAAAGAATTAAGTCATAATCTTCATTTTTGACTTTTTCTAAACCTTGCAAACCATCTTCTGCTTCTTCAACTTTATACAAATCATTTTCTTCGGTAAGTATTTTAGTTAATACTCTTCGAATAGCTGCTTCGTCTTCTATAATAAGGATTTTACTCATTTTTTTTGGTTAATTGTTTATTCGTTTAAATGAATTATAATAAACTGATAAACTAATTTTAATACTTCAACCATTTATATAACTCTTTCCATGTTGGTTTTTTACCGTGCATTAAAATACCTACACGGTAAATTTTGGCTGCTGCCCACACTACAACAATAAACGTTCCAAATAACAATAACATTGATACTACTAATTGCCAAATAGGAACTCCAAATGGAATACGCATCAACATGACGATAGGTGAAGTTAATGGAATGATTGAAAATACCGTTGCTACTGTACCATGTGGATCATTAATTACAGTAAAAAAGCCAATATACACACCTAACATTAAAGGCATGATAATAGGCAATAAAAATTGTTGCGAATCTGTTTCTGAATCCACTGCTGCCCCAATAGCCGCGTAAAAAGAACTGTATAAAAAATAGCCTCCAATAAAATAAATGATAAAACAACTAAGTAAGGTTGCAATAGGCAAATTTTGTATTTCAACTAAATAGTCATTCAACACATTCATTTTTTGCGCTTGTTGAGCCGCTTCGGCTACTTTAGCTGTTGAACCAGACATTTCCATGCCAAAATAAGAAGAAGCCATAAAAAATAGTGCTCCGCCCACAATTGCCCAAATTAAAAACTGTAGAATACCGGCTAATGATGTGCCTATTATTTTTCCCATCATTAACTGAAAGGGCTTTACAGATGAAATGACAATTTCTATGATACGATTTGTTTTTTCTTCAATGACGCTACGCATTACAAAATTGCCATAAATAATAATAAACATCATGATTAAATAACCAAAAAATCCTCCAATGGCTACTTTTATTTCGTTCAATCCTTTAAGGCTTTCATCTCCAGAATATTTTGAAAGTTTTAACTCTGATTTTACCGTAGCTTTCTCAATTGCTTTGGTGTCAATTCCTGATATTTTAAAATTTTCTTGTGTAAGGGTTGAATCTACTACGTCTTCAATTGTTTCAATAAAATCTATACTTGGACTTTCATCTGAAATATATTCGACTTTTGCTTTTAAATTTTGAATTTTTGACACTTTTGGCACGTAAATCAATCCTTCATAACTTGCCTTAGCAGTATCTTTAGCCGCCTTTAACGGCATCGTAGAAATATCAATATATTTTGTATGCTTATCGCTTTTAAAATAATTTTTCAACAGGCCTGCTTGATCATGCACCCCAATTTCAGTGACTGAATCTTTATTCATATTAGCTAAATAACTAATCAAAAATCCCATTCCCACAAACAATAATGGACTTAAGAAAGTCATTACTATAAAAGATTTATTACGCACTTTAGCAATAAATTCTCGCTGTATAATTAATTTTAATTTATTCATTTTATATGTTTTTTTCCTAATTAGTTGCTTACATTTTATTACTTCCCACTAACTGTTTGAATGAAAATATCATTGACGCTAGGTATTTTTTCTGCAAAATGAGTCACTTGACCAAATTGAAACAGAAGTTGCAACAACTCGTTTGTAGGATGTGAGCCAATCTGAATTTCTAATTTCAGCTCATCATTTAATGATTTGAAATCAGTTTGTCCAATGGTGAAATTTTTTGTTAATGCAACCATTAGCCCTTCAACATTATTGGTCAGAATACCTATTTGGAAGGTATTGGTTCTAAACTGTTTTTTAACGTCAGACAGTTTTCCTTCGATTAGTTTATTAGATTGATGAATTAAAGCGATATGGTCACACATTTCCTCAACACTTTCCATACGATGGGTAGAAAAAATAATGGAAGTTCCTTTTTTATTTAATTCAATAATTTCGTCCTTAATTAAATTGGCATTTACAGGGTCAAATCCCGAAAATGGCTCGTCTAAAATCAACAATTTGGGCTTGTGTAATACCGTTACAATAAATTGCACCTTTTGCGCCATACCTTTTGATAACTCCTGAATTTTTTTGTTCCACCAACCTTGTATTTCAAATTTTTCAAACCAATATTTTAATTGTTTTTTAGCTTCTGCTTTAGACAAACCTTTTAATTGTGCTAAATAAAGACATTGTTCTCCCACCTTCATGCTTTTGTAAAGCCCTCTTTCTTCTGGCATGTAACCAATAATTGAGATATGATTGGGGTTGAGTTTTGCTCCATCTAACCAAATTTCACCTGAATCAGGTAACGTAATTTGATTGATGATTCTAATTAATGAAGTTTTTCCAGCTCCGTTTGGACCTAGCAAGCCATAAATACTGCCTTCTGGGACTTGTAAAGAAATGTTATTCAATGCGGTATACTCACCGTATTGTTTAACAACATTTTTCACTTCTAATATATTGCGCATGAATACAAATGTTTAATTAAAATATTAGTCACTAATGTACAAAAAATGTTACATAAAAAACCCATCCTTTATAAAAGATGGGAATATATTTTTTTAAGCAAAAAAGTTTAGGTTTATGAAAACATATCTTTCACTTTTTCAAAAAACGATTTATCTGTTTTTTCAGGGTTAGGAATAAAATTTTCATCGGTTAGCATGTTTTCAAAAAATGCTTTTTGTTCTTTATTTAATTCTTTTGGTGTCCAAACATTAATATGTACTAATAAATCGCCGCTACCATATGAATTGATACTCGGAACCCCTTTGCCTTTTAAGCGTAAAATTTTCCCTGACTGTATGCCTTCTTCTAATTTTATTCTTACTTTTCCTGAAACTGTATCTATTTCTTTAGAAACACCTAAAGCAGCTTCGGCAAAACTGATATACAAATCATAATGTAAATTTTCGCCCTCTCTCTTTAAAAATTCATGTTCTATTTCTTCAATCGCTACAATTAAATCACCTGGTATACTATTTTTACCTGGTGCTTCATTTCCTTTTCCAGAAACTTTTAATTGCATGCCATCTACTACACCTGCAGGAATTTTTATGGATACTGTATCTTCTTCAGTAATTAATCCTTGTGCATCGGCATGGGAAGGCTTTGAATCTATCATTTGACCTGCCCCATGACAAGAATGACAAGTGGTTGCCGTTTGCATTCTTCCTAAAATCGTATTGGTAACTTTTAAAACTTGTCCGCTTCCATTACATGTAGAACACGTTTTGTACGTTACACCTGCAGCTTGTATTTTGCGTTTTACTTTGACTTTTTTTTCTACCCCGTTTGCAATTTCCTCAAGTGTTAATTTTACTTTAATTCTTAAATTGCTTCCTTTCATTCTTCGTTGACCTCCGCCTCCGCCAAAACCTCCGAAGCCTCCGCCTCCAAAAGCACTTCCAAAAATATCACCAAATTGACTGAAAATATCATCCATATTCATATGATGACCTCCATATCCTCCACCACCACCTTCAAAAGCAGCATGACCATATTGATCATATCTTGCTTTTTTATCTACATCGCTTAATACTTCATAGGCTTCAGCACAGGCCTTAAAATTTTCTTCTGCTTGTTTATCGCCGGGGTTCTTATCTGGGTGAAATTCTATAGCTTTCTTTCGATACGCTTTTTTTATTTCGTCTGGAGAAGCATTTTTACTTACTCCTAATAATTCATAAAAATCTTTTTTCATGGGTAGTTTGTTCTTTATTAACTGCCAATTACGACTTTTGGGAAACGAATAATTTTATCTCCCAATTTATATCCTTTTTCTATTACATCCACTATTTTTCCTTTCAACTCTTCTGATGGAGCTGGTATTTGTGTAATAGCTTCTGCAAAATCGGCATTAAATTCATCGCCCGCTTTGAGTTCTACTATTTCTAAACCTTTACTTGCTAAAGTGGTTTTTAATTTATCGTGAATTAATGATACACCTGTTACTAAGGCTTCGTCATTTGACTGTGAAATTTGAACCCAAGCTCTATCAAAATCATCTAAAACAGGTAGCATAGCTTGTAAAACTTCTTGACCTGCAGTTTTAAATAAATCGATACGTTCTTTGGTCGTTCGTTTTTTATAATTTTCAAACTCTGCAAATAAACGTAAAAATTTATCTTTTTCTTGTGCCAATTGCTCTTGTAATTGCTCCTCTAAAGACAATTCTGATGTTTCTACTTCCTGAGGTTCAACAGATTGTTGCTCTTGAATCGTATCTTTTGCTATAGGTTCTCCTTGGTCTTGACTCATGATTTTATTTTTATTTTTTGTTTTATTTTGAACTGCAAATGTATTGCCAATATTTAAAAAATGACACATTGTCAGAATTAATAATGCAAAATAGTTTAAAAAAACAAAATCAGAAGGTAGTCTAAATTTTAGAATTCATGCTAGCTTATGACTTAAGTAATTGTTGAAGGGCTTTATCAATTGATGCATATTTAAACTGAAAACCTTCATCTAATAACTTCATACAACTAACATGCTGGCTACTCGTAACAATAACATGCATTTCACCTAATAAAATTTTCAGTATAAATGTAGGTACAGATGGAAGAAAAAGGGGTTTATTTAAAACTCTAGCAATCGCTTTAGTTAAAGCACTATTTGTGACAGGATAAGGTGCTACTGCATTGTAAACACCTTGTTTATGATGTAGTAAAACATACTTAAAAATAGCTATTAAATCGTGAATATGTATCCAACTTTGGTATTGCTCCCCTGAACCTAAAGCCGCACCAAAACCGATTTTTATGGGCTTAATCATTTCCTGTAAAGCCCCTCCATTTTTAGCCAATACAATTCCTATTCTAATTTTAGTCACTAAAATTCCTACTGTTTCAAACTTAGTTACTTCATTTTCCCAGCTTTCAACCACTTCTCCTAAAAATGAAGCATCAACTTGAGTATCCGTTTCGTGGTAAATTTTTTCTAAACTCGATGGATAAATACCTATTGCGGATGCAGTAATAATTTGCTTTACAGTATGTGGAATCGTTTGTAAGGTTTTAAAAAGTAATTGCGTAGATTCAATTCTGCTTGTATGTATTTCATTTTTATAAGCGGAAGTCCATTTTTTAGCTACTGAAGCACCCGCTAAATGCATAATTGCGTCAACTTGGTCAAAAGCATTTACATCTATTTCTTGTGTAGTTGGATTCCAATAAAATCCTTTATAATTTTCTTTTTGAAGTAATTTATGTTTTGAAGTTGTTAAATAGTGTATAGTATGATTTTCCGCTAGCAAATTATGTACAAGTTCAGTTCCTACCAAACCTGTAGCACCTGTTATTAAAATGGTCATTTTCTTTTTGTTTTAACCAAAATTACAAACAAATAACTCGAAATTTTTTAAATTAACTAAACTTAACATTTGTTAAATTTAGTAACCTCTCACTTTAATAGTCCATTCAAATTGCATTTCAGAAACTTGCTCGCCTAATTCATTTTTACCTATTGAAGTAAGCCAAATTGTTTGCCCTTCTTTTGTAGCCAATGCTTTTTCAATTGTTTCAGCTACTAATTGTCCTTGTTGACAAGTAAATATTATTTTTCCGGTTGCTTTTTTGGTAAATACTGCCTTATTTTGAGCCACTAACATAGAAATATTCCCTTCATTTTTTTTTACATGATACATTACTAATGCGCCAGTACTCAACTCGGCCCCCATAGCTTGAATAGCAAAATACATAGATTTAAAAGGATTTTGAGTAAACCAATTATGCTTAACATTTACGTGACATTCGTTTTCATTTAATACTTTTACACGAACACCTGACCAAAAAGCAGCAGGTAATTTAAAAAAGGTAAAAAGATTTACTTTACTAGGTGTTAACGTCATAAGGCTATATTTTCGGTAAATATACAAATTAATTAAGGTTGAAATAAAAGATTATAAATGTTAAAATTATGTTAATTATAAGTACTATGCAATACAATGTACTTGTTTTTAGATATATATTTGCATAAGAAAATAACATATTATAAAAAGTAATATGTGTTTTATACATAATGATTAAAAACATGATTATAAAATGAATATAGAAAACACAAAAGCACAAATGCGAAAAGGTGTCTTGGAGTTTTGCATTCTTTCTGTATTAAAAGAAAAAGATGCTTACACTTCTGAAATATTAGACACCTTGAAAAACGCAAAATTGTTAGTTGTAGAGGGTACAATTTACCCCCTACTTACTCGATTAAAAAACGACGGGCTTCTTATCTATAGATGGGAAGAATCTACCTCTGGTCCACCAAGAAAATATTATGGTCTAACCGATGAAGGTAAAGAATTTTTAAATGAACTAAATGGCACTTGGAAAGAATTATCTGATGCTGTAAATATAATCACAACTATAAACTAAACACTCATGAATAAGACAACTAGTATAAATTTAGGCGGTTTCTTCTTTCATATTGACGAAGATGCATATAACAGGTTAAACAACTATTTACAAGCGGTTAAACGTTCTTTATCTCCTGAAGGAAGAGAAGAAATTATCAAAGACATTGAAAATAGAATTGCGGAATTGTTTCAAGAAAAATTGGGAACAAACAAACAAGTTATTGGGTTGTTAGAAGTAGAAGCAATTATTGCTATTATGGGACAACCTGAAGATTATAAAATTGAAGACGAACAAGCCACTTCTTCAACAGATAATACATTTGAATACCCCTATAACTCTAAAAAATTATACCGCGATAAAGACAATGCTTTAGTAGGAGGAGTACTTTCTGGATTGGGTCATTATTTAGGTGTAGATCCACTTTGGCTTAGAATTATTATGGTAATTTTATTGTTTGGTTTCGGAACAGGATTTTTTGTATACATCATTCTATGGATATTAATTCCAGAAGCCATTACAACTACTCAAAAACTAGAAATGAAAGGACAACCTATCAACATTTCAAATATTGAGAAAAAAGTCAAAGAAGGGTTTAATGAATTTACAGATAAAATAAACACGTTAGACCACAAAAAAATAAGTTCAACTGCAGGTGAAGTAATTACTGAGATTTTTAAAGGAATTGGTAAAGCTATTGGGTTTTTCATTGTATTAATTTCAACACTTACTTTTATCGCAATTATTATAGCCTCTGTAGTATTAATATTTTCTTCTTCTTTACCTGAAGTAATGTTACAAGAAAACATTCATACCCCATTTAATTTTGATGTACCACTATGGGCACAAGGTTTATTATTACTTCTTTCTTTTGGTATACCTTTATTCTTTTTTGTATTGCTAGGTCTTAAATTATTAATACCTCATACAAAATCTATTGGAAACTATGTAAAATATACGCTTTTAGCCTTATGGATTTTTGCATTAGTAGCCTTAACAATAATAGGAATTAAATATGCTACCGAACTCAGTCATGATGGAAAAGCGGTTAAAAAAGAATTTTTACCTCTTTCTGCAAAAGATACATTGGCAATTAAATTTGTAAACAATGATTTCTTTTCAAAAAATATTGAGCACAGAACAGATTTAATGATAACTCAAGATTCTTCAAAAAGTGAAATTATTTATTCAAACAACGTAAGTATTCATTTAAAAAAGACCGATAAATTACAGCCATTTATTATTGTAGAACGAACAGCTCAAGGTAAAAATTTCAATGAAGCAAATAGCAGAGCAGAAAAAATTAAGTATCATTTTAGTTTTAAAAACAAAGAATTAGTACTTGACAATTATTTTATTACTGCAGCTAGCAGCAAATTCAGAAACCAACAAGTACATATTTACTTGTACTTACCAGAAGGCATTGTCTATTTTCCAAATAAAAATGTAGAATATTATTTAAATGGTCATAATTCAGATTTTGACAATTTGTATGGCCCTGAAGGTTACTTATATAAAGTAAATAATGGAGAATTAGATTGTTTAAATTGTCCATCAGATGAAAACAAAGATATTGAAATAGAAACCGTTTCAGGAGAAGTTTTAGGTAATGAAAACGTAGTAAAAACAACAACTATTAAAGATAGTATTGAAAAAGTAAGCGTAAAAGTAAATGGTAAAGAAATAATCAATACCGAAGTTAGAAAATCTCATCGTTAATTTTAACATAAATTTAATGGTAATTAATACATGTAATAGAAAAAAATCGTACATTTACATTGTATAAATAAGTTACCTCAAATACTATAACCATGATACAATTCATCGTAAAAATTTTTGAATTTACTGTCAAGCTAGTTATTCAATTCATAGAAAGTATTTTTTAAATATCAAAAAACATCAGTAAATCACTGGTGTTTTTTTTTATATTTGTACTTTTTAAACATACTATGATGAACAAAAACAACTATGCCCTTGTATTACTTGTTTTTGGTTTTTTTCTAAATTTTGCTCAACAAAAAGAAAAAATCAAAGGCTCAAAAATTGTAACTGTAACGCTAAAAGAAGTTAAAGAATTCCAACAGCTTGAAATTGGAGATAATTTTGAAGTTTTTTTGGTTAAAAACAACACCCCTTCAGTAGAAATTGAAGCCGATGATAACTTACACGAAACAGTTCAACTCGTAACTGATGGAAAATCATTAAAAATTAATTCCTCAAAGGATGTGGTTAGTGCAAAAAAATATGCCATTCGAATTAATTATAATGATAGTTTGAAGACTATTATTGGAAAAAACGAGACAAAAATAAATGCTTTAGCAAGTTTAGATTTACAAAAAGTAAAAATCACTAATTATGATAAGTCAAAGTCGTTTATAAATAGTAAATCAACTGATTTTATGCTTGTTTTACATGATAAAGCCACAGCAGAAATCAATGTCACTTCTGAAAAAATAACATTACAATTAGATAAAGAAGCGGAAATAAAAGCACTTGTAAATGCAACTGAAACTAAGATAGATTTGTATCAAAAAGCACACGCCGAAATTGAAGGTGATGCACAAATAGTAGCAATGAGGCTATACAATAACAGTCACCTTACAGCTAAAAAATTTACAGCTAAAAATTTACAATTACTTGCAGAAGGCTATACAAAATGTAGTATTAATGCTTCTATGAACGCTGAAATATCAGCAAGTGGTAAATGTGAAATTGATATTCATGGAGAGCCAAAAATTAATTTAATCCAATTTACAAATACGGCTACGCTTTACAAAAAAGAAAAATAATGCAAAAAGACATTGAAATCCCTAAAGTTGAAAACGTATATGTAGCAGCCATTAAAGAATGGAACGATGATTTTATGGAACAAACATGGTATGCGTATTTAATTAACGATAGTGAACTCAAATTAGAAATGGCTATTGTGGTATCTAGAGCGTATGGCCTACTTAATGGAGAACAACGCAAAACAGGTACTTTTAGACACGTCTTTAAAGAAGTTGAACCATTTAGCTATGTAAAAATTGAACTTTTAGAAAACAATGTTTTACAACTCAATAACGAATTTGCAGTTACCTACTTTATAGACAATATGTTGTATGACAAAACATATACATTTAGAACCAATACAATAAATGAGCATGCATTTGTAGAAGTCCCTTGTATAAATAAAAAAGGAGTAATCGTAAAATAATCTATTTCTAAATTTTATGTAAATATTTTTAGATAAAATTTTACCCCTAAAACAAAATGCTTACTTTTGCACCCAAATTAAAAAACACATAAAACGTTATGGCAACGAACAGAACTTTTACAATGATTAAACCAGATGCTGTTGAAAAAGGACACATTGGAGGAATATTAAATATGATTACTGAAGGTGGTTTCAGAATTGTAGCAATGAAATTAACACAATTAACAGTAGCTGACGCACAAAAATTCTATGCTGTTCACAGCGAAAGACCTTTCTTTGGCGAATTAGTTGAATTCATGACAAGAGGACCAATTGTAGCAGCTATTTTAGAAAAAGAAAATGCTGTTGAAGATTTTAGAACGTTAATTGGCGCTACAAATCCAGCAGAGGCAGCAGAAGGAACAATTCGTAAAAAATATGCTTCATCAATTGGAGAAAATGCCGTTCACGGTTCTGACTCTGATGAAAATGCAACTATTGAGGGTGCTTTCCACTTTGCAGGAAGAGAGCAGTTTTAATTAAATTACATTGAAGAATTAAAATATCCAAAAAAGTTTTTTGGATATTTTTTTTATCTGAACACCAACTCTTTTACTACGTTTTTTTGAAGCTCCTTATTTAATAAAGTAATGATTTTTTGTTTTCCTAACAGTAATTCTTGTTTTAATACAGCAGAAGAAAGCGTTACATATAATGTGTTTTTGTAAAAGTCTATTTGTGTAGTATAATTTGAAATTGTCGGTCCCATAAGACTAGCCCATAGTTCTTTTACTTGAACCACATCTAGCCCTTGTTCGAGTTTACTTTCTTTAATAAACTCTTTCATGATATCCCCTATAGTATAGTCGTCGTTAAATCGTTTCATATAGTAAACTATTATTTACTTACGTTTTGCATACGGTACAAATCGTTTGTAGTGATACTTTATTTTAGCATCGTTCTCTAGCGTAAATGCATCTTTTGACACTGAAACAATTTTTTCTGTCCAAGATGTATAAGTAGCTTTTGTCTTTAAATAATAACTAGCATTGCTATCAATAATCTGTATACTTTCTTTCAATTCATTTTGAATAAATTTACCATTGACTTGAGGTTGAACTTTCTGTCTCCATCCTCTATTCTCTTTCAACTCAAATACATCTATCCATTCGTTAACCTGATATACTTTTTTAGTTCCATTAGGAAAAACGACTTCCTCAATTTCCCAATATCCGTTTAAATGAGTTAAATCGGCTTCACTTGGTTTAGACTGACAAGAACTTATAAAAATTAATAGTAAAAAATAAAAAAATGATTTCATATAAATATTATTTTGTGGTCAATGAAATGGCTTATATTCAGTGGTGTTTATTTAAGGCACTTTCATAGTGTAAAGATACAAACTTATTAAGTATTTCAATAAAAAATAATAACTGCAAAATTATTTTGTTTATATAAATTAAGTTATATATTTGCAATCCAAAATTACGGGGTGTAGCGTAGCCCGGTTATCGCGCCTGGTTTGGGACCAGGAGGTCGCAGGTTCGAATCCTGCCACCCCGACAAAGCCTCTTTATCAGAGGCTTTTGTTTTTTTACCTTCCTATAAAAACTACAAAAACAGCTATATCTTTTTTACAAATTTCTTTCTATTTTCATGGGTTAACTGCGCATCTGTCAGATATAATTTCTATATTTGCTACTCATAAAATTTAGTAAAATATGCTAATAATTGGAATTGCTGGTGGTACTGGAAGTGGCAAAACAACTGTTGTACACCAAATTATGAATGAATTACCTTCAACAGAAGTAGGTATTATTTCCCAAGACTCCTACTACAAGGAAACGAGTAATTTAAGTTATGAGGAGCGTACAAAAATTAACTTTGACCATCCAAGAGCTATTGATTTTGAATTATTAGTACAGCATCTTAAAGAGTTAAAAGCAGAAAATGTCATTGAACAGCCCGTATATTCTTTCGTAACGCATAACAGAACCGATGATTCTATTATTACGCATCCCCGAAAAGTAATGATTGTAGAAGGTATTTTAATTTTTACTAATCCAGAATTAAGAGACTTATTTGACATTAAAATATTTGTACATGCCGATTCAGACGAACGTTTAATTCGTAGATTAAAAAGAGATATTGCAGAGCGTGGACGTGACATGGAAGAAGTATTAAACAGATACCAAAGTACACTAAAACCAATGCACGAACAATTTATTGAACCTACCAAAGCATTTGCAGACATTATCATTCCAAATGACAAATACAATACAGTGGCTATTGATGTGGTTAGAGCGGTTATTAATCAAAGAATTGACAAGTAATGTTTAAAAAATTCCAACTACTTATCCAAAAATATCCCTTTTTACGGTTTTTAAGTAACAAGTACTATTTTATACTCGTTATTTTCATTATTTGGATGCTTTTTCTAGACAACTATTCTTATTTAGAACATAGGCTGTTAAACAAACAAATCGATGAATTAGAAGACAATAAAGCTTATTATCAGTCTGAAATTGGAAGAGATAGCATCAAAATTCAACAATTAAAAAACGACAATATGGTAGAGCACTATGCTAGAGAAAAATACTACATGAAAAAAGACAGTGAAGATATTTACATCGTTGAATTTGAAGAAGAAAAAGAGAAAGATAGCATATTAGAAGCACAAAATAAGAATAAATAAGACAACCTGTCCTGCTGTTCGCTATATTCCCTCATGCATTCGGGAGATGCCACTACCATCAGGGCTATTTAAGACTTTTTTTGCACAAAACCCATATATAATGAGTACAAACAAACTTTTTTCAGAATTTGAACCTATTTCATCAAAACAATGGAAACAACAAATTCAATTTGAATTAAAAGGCGCCGATTATAACGAAACACTTATATGGGAATCCCCAGATGGCATCAAAGTAAAGCCTTTTTATCATGCTGATGAAACTAAAGACAGCATGACTTCATCAAAATCTGCCAATAGTTTTAAAATTCTGCAAAAAATATTTGTGCACGATATAGCAAAATCAAATGCAAAAGCACTTGACACACTAAAGCGAGGTGCAGAAAGTATTTATTTTACTATTGAAAATGAAAATTGTGTATTTGCAGAGTTAATGCAAAACTTACCTCTTGAGTCGATAACATATTACTTTAATTTACCCTTTTTATCCATTTCTTTTTGTGATCAAATCAATGAATTTGCACTCAAAAACCATGCTAAATGCATTATACTACTTGACCCAATAGGTCAATTAGCTAAAGAAGGTAACTGGTTTAAAAATAAAAATGATGATTTTGATGCATTAAACATCCTCGCTTCAAAAGAAACAAACGGATTTATAAACATCAATACACAAACGTATCAAAATGCGGGTGCAACTAGTGTACAGCAACTAGCTTATACATTAGCACATGTAAATGAATATTTTAATCGAATTTTAAACCTAAATCAGCCTATAACTATTGAGGTTGCAGTAGGAACAAATTACTTCTTTGAAATTGCAAAACTAAGAGCTTTAAGACTCTTATTCAATACATTAGTAAAAGAATACAACCACAATTTTGATTGTACTATTATTGCAACACCAACCAAACGCAACAAAACATTGTATGATTATAATGTAAATATGTTGCGCACCACAACAGAATGTATGGCTGCCATTTTGGGCGGAGCTGATGAAGTAGCAAATTTAGCCTACGATGCCATTTATCATAAAGACAACGAATTTGGTGATAGAATTTCAAGAAATCAATTACTGATTCTCAAAAATGAAAGTTACTTTGATAAAGTCAATAATCCTGCAGATGGTGCCTATTATATTGAAACGCTAACCGAACAATTGGCCGAAAAAGCACTAGAACTATTTAAAGATGTTGAAGCAAATGGCGGCTTGATTACCCAACTCATTGAAGGAACTATCCAAAGAAAAATAAACGAAAGTGCACAAAAAGAACAAGAACTTTTTGATACAGGAAAAGAAGTTTTAATAGGAACAAATAAATATCCTAATCAAAACGACAGAATGAAAAATGAGTTGGAATTATTCCCTTTCGTAAAACAAAACGCTAGAAAAACATTAATCACTCCAATTATTGAAAAACGATTGGCAGAAAAAGTAGAACAAGAACGATTAGCTCAAGAGCAATAGTCATGAGAAAAGATATACAACATTTAAAGGCAGAAGTTAAAAGTCAGAAGTTAGAAGTTTCTCCAAACTCATTTACAACTGCCGAAAATATTGAAATAAAACCCACTTATTCTAAAGAAGACATTTCTAATTTAGAACACCTTGGTTTCGGAGCTGGTTTTGCACCTAATTTACGTGGCCCCTATGCCACTATGTACGTTCGAAGACCTTGGACCATTAGACAATATGCCGGATTTTCAACCGCCGAGGAAAGTAACGCGTTCTACAGAAGAAATCTTGCTGCTGGACAAAAAGGGTTATCCGTTGCGTTTGATTTAGCGACACACCGTGGTTACGATTCTGACCATGAACGTGTGGTGGGCGATGTTGGAAAAGCAGGTGTTGCCATTGATTCAGTAGAAGACATGAAAGTACTTTTCGATCAAATTCCATTAAATGAAATGTCGGTGTCAATGACTATGAATGGTGCGGTTTTACCCATTATGGCTTTCTATATTGTTGCAGCAGAAGAACAAGGCGTAGCACCTAACCTATTGTCGGGTACTATTCAAAATGATATTTTAAAAGAATTTATGGTGCGAAATACATACATATATCCACCCACGCCTTCGATGAAAATTATAGCGGATATTTTCGAATATACCAGTAAAAATATGCCAAAATTTAACTCGATATCCATTTCGGGTTATCATATGCAAGAAGCAGGAGCTACAGCAGATATTGAGTTAGCATATACTTTAGCAGATGGTTTAGAATACATTCGAACTGGATTAGCTGCAGGAATGGATATTGATACCTTTGCTCCTCGCCTATCGTTTTTCTGGGCTATAGGCATGAATCATTTTATGGAAATTGCCAAAATGAGAGCTGGTAGAATGCTTTGGGCTAAACTATTGAAACAATTCAATCCAAAAGACGAAAAATCACTAGCATTACGAACACATTGTCAAACTTCGGGCTGGAGTTTAACTGAGCAAGATCCTTTTAACAATGTTGCTCGAACTACAATTGAAGCCGCCGCTGCTGCCTTTGGCGGCACACAATCACTTCACACAAATGCGTTAGACGAAGCCATTGCTTTACCAACCGATTTTTCGGCACGAATTGCCCGCAATACTCAAATCTTTTTACAAGAAGAAACTAAAATTTGTAAAACTGTTGACCCTTGGGCAGGAAGCTATTATGTGGAAAGTTTGACCGCAGAAATTGCAGAAAAGGCTTGGGCTTTAATTCAAGAAGTAGAAGAATTAGGAGGCATGACGAAAGCTATTGAAGCTGGAATTCCAAAATTACGTATTGAAGAAGCAGCCGCACGCAAACAGGCGCGTATTGATAGCAGTCAAGATATTATTGTAGGGGTAAATAAATACCGTTTGGAAAAAGAAGATCCCTTACATATTTTAGATGTGGATAACCAAATGGTGCGCAAACAACAAATAGAACGTTTAGAACAAACAAAAGCCTCACGAGATACACTAAAAGTTACAGCATGTTTAGCAAAATTAACGCAGGCTGCAAACTCGGGCGAAGAAAATTTACTATCTTTAGCGGTAGAAGCAGCAAGAAATAGAGCAACCTTAGGCGAAATAAGTGATGCGCTAGAAGTTGTTTTCGGTAGATATAAAGCACAAATTAAATCAGTAAGTGGCGTGTATAGTGCAGCAATTAAAAATGATGAAAGTTTTGAAAAAGCAAAACAATTAGCTAATGCTTTCGCAAAAAAAGAAGGTCGTCGTCCGCGTATTATGATTGCAAAAATGGGACAAGATGGCCATGACCGTGGGGCAAAAGTTGTTGCTACAGGTTATGCCGATGTCGGTTTTGATGTAGACATTGGTCCTTTATTCCAAACACCACAAGAAGCAGCAAAACAAGCAGTGGAAAACGACGTGCACATTTTAGGTGTTTCCTCTCTAGCTGCAGGACACAAAACATTAGTACCACAAGTGATAGCAGCATTAAAAGAGTATGGTCGAGATGATATAATGGTCATTGTAGGCGGGGTAATTCCTGTTCAAGATTACCAATTTTTATTTGATGCAGGTGCCGTAGCGGTTTTTGGTCCTGGAACTAAAATTAGCGAAGCAGCAATTAGTATTTTAGAAGTTTTACTAGAGGATTAATTTTTCGTTGTCATTTCGACAAAGGAGAAATCACATAATTTAAAAGCAAAAACACTAGCAAAACGTTAGTGTTTTTTTTATTTACTACCCCTCGGATGAAACGTTTCCATGACCTGTGCCAAATGCTTACGATCTAAATGCATGTAAATTTCAGTCGTGGTAATAGACTCATGCCCTAACATTAACTGAATTGAACGCAAATCGGCACCGTTTTCAAGTAAATGCGTAGCAAAAGAATGCCTAAACGTGTGCGGACTTATATTTTTTTGAAGGTTTATTTTTTTGGCTAAATCTTTAATAATAGTAAACACCATGGCACGTGTCAATTGCTTGCCACGTCTATTTAAAAACAACGTATCTTCATATCCTTTTTGAATAACATTATGTGTTCGTACTTGTTCCTTGTATAGCGTAATGTATTTTTGGGTGGATTGCCCAATCGGCACAAAACGTTGCTTATTCCCTTTTCCGGTAATTTTTATAAAGCCTTCTTCAAAAAATAAATCGGATATTTTTACAGACACTAATTCTGAAACACGAAGTCCACAACTATATAATGTTTCTAACATGGCCTTATTTCGTTCGCCTTCTAAGGTAGTTAAATCAATAGCACCTATTAGCAAATCAATTTCTTCTGTAGACAACGTATCGGGTAATTTTCTACCTATTTTAGGCACTTCAATAAGTTCCATGGGCATGTCTTTTCTGTATTCCTCAAAAACCAAATAGGTAAAAAAACTTTTTAAACCAGAAATAATGCGCGATTGAGAGCGAGGATTAACGAAAGAGGCAATGTGATAAATAAAGGCTTGTATTTGTTCCTCCGAAATGGCTATTGGCGAAACATCTATTTGATTTTCAGACAAATACATAGCTAATTTTTCTATATCAAAAGAATAATTTTCGATGGTATTGGCAGCCAAACCTCGTTCTAATTTGAGGTAATTTTGATACTCTTTAATGTAAGATGTCCAGTTTGCCATAGACACAAATGTACTAAGAATAAAAGGATAAAAACAAAAAAACCCCACATTACTGTAGGGCTTTGGGTGAAAGACGGGTCTCGAACCCGCGACCTTCGGAACCACAATCCGACGCTCTAACCAACTGAGCTACAATCACCATTTGTTTAAACAAACAAAGCATAGCCTCATTTGCGAGTGCAAATATAATTGTTTCCAACTATCCTGCAAAGGTTTTTTATTTTTTTTTATTTCAAATCACTTAACGAATTGACGGTCAAATACCTTTCAACGGTAAAACCTTCGGCATAGGACACACCTACAAGTCTGCCTAAATCTTGGGCGCGGTAGCGAATGCTCTCAATAAAATTTTTGGAGCTAATAGGTGTTTCGGGCTCGCTAGATTTTTCAGTATAAAATTGAGAACCATACGCTAAAACAGCTTCCATTTTTTTATCCATAAACCCCGAAATATCCACTACAAAATCAGGTTCAATATTTTTCCATTGAATATAATGGTATATGACCTTTGGGCGCCAAGCTTCTTGTGCTTGCCCATTTAGTTGCGTTTCAATTTTAGTTAATCCCGATAAAAAACAAGCATCGCTTACCAGCTTACTGCCTTTTCCATGATCTATATGTCGGTCATCAATCGCATTGCACAATACAATTTCAGGTTGATATTTGCGTATCATCTTTATGACTTCTAACTGATGTGCTTCGTCATTTACAAAAAAACCATCTCTAAAATTTAAATTTTCTCTGCAAGAAACACCTAAAAGTTGTGCGGCAGCTGTCGCTTCTTGTTCTCTGATTTCTTTTGAACCTCGCGTACCTAATTCGCCACGGGTTAAGTCAATAATCCCTACTTTCTTACCTAAAGAAATTTCTTTGGCAATCGTACCCGAGCAACCTAATTCTATATCATCTGGATGTGCGCCAAAAGCGAGTATATCTAATTTCATTTTCTTTAACTTTCTTCTTTGTTCGTTACAAAATTACTACCTTCTAATTGCCAAGCTATCTAAAATCGTTTTGGCTTTATTTTCTGTTTCTATAAATTCTTTGTAAGCCTCACTGTCTTTTGTGATGCCACAACCTACGTAAATAGTCACTTCACATTGATTGTTGAGATTGATATTGCAATTGACAAACTCACAACACCTCAAATTTACAAATAAATTGGTTTGGTTTTGTGTTTTAAATTCGCCTAAATAACCTGCATAGTATTTTCTATCATATCCTTCATTTGCATTTATAAAATCTTGTGCTGCTTTTAACGGCATGCCACAAATAGCTGAAGTGGGATGCAAGGCGCTAATTACATCTAAATCTGAAACATTGGGCAATAGAACTCCGGTAATGTTTGTTTTTAAATGCGCTAAATGCCCCGCTTGGTGTGTGAACGGCTCAGAAACATGTAATGCTTGTACAAGTTTTTCAACGCTATTTTGTATATAATCTGTTACCAATTGTTGTTCTACACGTTCTTTTTCTTGCCATTGAATACCTGTTGCATATACTTGCGTACCCGCTAAAGCGACTGTTTCTAGTTTTTTAGCCTTAATTTTCACTAATTGCTCTGGTGTAGCACCCATCCATAAGCCAACTTCGGGGTGAAACCATAAATAACGAAATGCTGTGGGGTATTTTTGTACTATACTTCGATAAGATTGTATAAGGTCTACATCTTGGTTTATTTCAATTTTTCTAGACAAAACTACTTTTTCAAAAGTCCCTTTTTGAATTTCAGCTACAGCTTGTTCAACTAAATTTTGAAATTCATTTTGAGCCTTTTCATCAGTTGTAATTTCAATTTGCAATGGATTAATAGGAATTTCAAAATCAAATTCTTCTTTAAAAACATTCGAATCGGTCAATGGAAAAACAATGCTATTAGCCGCATTAAAACCTGCAAAAACGAACCCTTCTTGCTCTTTAAATGCAATTAAATCTGTACTTTTTTGAAACCAACCGTTTAAAATAGTTTCATCAGGCTTAACATACAAAACAAAAGGTTGCTTGTTTACAATAGAATGTTGCGCTTTGTGAAGTAGTGTTTGCATTAGCTAGATTTTCTAGACAAAATCATATTGGTTAACTTACATATTGAAATCAAACGCTCTTGTTCGTCAACAATTCTAATTTCCCATACGTGTATACTCGCGCCTTTATGCACAATTTTTGCCGTACAATACACCATGCCTTCTCGTTTTGAACGCACATGATTTGCACTGATTTCAATTCCTCTAACTTCTTGTTTTTCAGGATTTACAAACAGTAATGAAGCGGCACTTCCTACACTTTCTGCTAAAGCTACAGAGGCTCCCCCATGTAACAATCCCATAGGTTGATGTACCCTAGAATTTACAGGCATTTGTGCTTTTAAAAAATCTTCTCCTGCATCGATGTATTCAATTTCTAATGTTTCCATTAAGGTATTTTTGGACCATTGATTACATAATTGTAGCATTTCTTCTTTTGGTAGCATGTTCTTTTTTTAGCAAAGTTACAAATAATGTTTTTGATATGTAAACATACCAAATTTCTACTTTTATCGTTATATTTACCGAACAAAAATCAAATGATGCGCAATTTTTTTATTTTTCTAATTCTTGTAACAACAGCTATTATAAGCTCTTGTAGAAGTGAATTTACCTTTGAACCTTCTATTGGTAATTTAGCTTTTTCAAAAGACACGGTGTATCTTGATACCGTTTTTTCAAATATAGGCTCAAGTACATATACCTTAAAAGTGTACAATAAAAGCAATAAAAACATTGCCATTCCTAAAGTACGATTAGCGAAAGGTCAAGCTTCAAAATACCGTCTTATGGTTGACGGATTATCAGGAAAAGAATTTGAAAATATAGAATTACTAGCAAATGATAGTTTATTTATTTTTGTAGAAATGACCTCATCGATTGCAGATGCTAATCCTACTGATTTTTTATATACAGATCAAATTCAATTTGGCGATTTCACTAACTTTCAAAAAGTAGAATTGGTAACTTTAATTCAAGATGCTTATTTTATTTTTCCTTCAAGATCGGGTAGTCCTTCAAATTATACCTATGAGCAAATTCAATTGGGTGTAGATGCAAATAATAACCCAATAACCATTACAGGAAGTAATTTAAGCACATCTGACCCTATAAACGGCAATGAGTTACACTGGACAAATACAAAACCTTATGTTATCTATGGATATGCCAAAATTCCAGAAAATCAAACCTTAACTGTTGATGCTGGGGCACGTGTGCATTTTCATGCTAATTCGGGGTTAATCGTTTCAGAAAACGCCTCATTAGTTGTCAATGGAAACCATTCAACCACAGATGAACTTGAAAATGAAGTCATTTTTGAAGGCGACAGACTTGAACCACAATACAGCGACGTTGCAGGACAATGGGGAACAATTTGGTTACTGCCTGGAAGCAAAAACAATTCAATAAATCATTTAACTATAAAAAATGCTACTGTAGGCTTCTTAGTTTCAGGTAACGACGGAACTGCTACACCTACCCTAAATCTTAGCAATACACAAATTTACAATTGTACCAATGTAGGTATTCTTGCCCGAACCGGAAATATTACTGGTAAAAACGTGGTGGTTAACAATTGTGGACAAGCTAGTTTAGCCTGTACATTTGGTGGAAAATATGATTTTACACATTGTACTTTTGCCAATTATTGGAGTACTCCAAATCAAACGTGTTTGGTAGTGAGCGATGATAAGATTAATAATGTGCCTACACCTTTAGAAACAGCAAATTTTAAAAACTGTATTTTTTACGGAAGTGCTAATTTGAGTTTAGCCTTGCAAAAAAATGGTACGGCTTTCAATTATCAATTTACAAATTGTTTAATCAAATTCATAGATAGTAGTAATCAATATGGAACAAATACGTTGTATCAATTTGCTACAAACCCCAAATTTGCTAACTGTATTATTGCATCAAACTCAATAACGAATAAGCCTTACTTTAAAAATACAGCAAACAATGAATTCATCATTGGCGAACAATCTACTGCGAAAGGCACAGCAAATACAAGCTATTCTACTTTTAATGATATATTAAATAAACCACGAACAGGCGCTACCGATATTGGGGCGTATAACTTTATTATTTTCAATTAAAACATCGTTAATAAATGGAACTTTTTTGTTAGTATCTTTGAATGTATTTTTTGTTTGTTCAAACATTTTAAAATAAATTTGCATTTTAAACAACAACACACCCTTTATGCGCTAATTTTATAGCCGAAAAGGAATTAAAACAACAACACAATGAGTATTCATTTCTTCGGAAATCAGTCTAATACGGTTTTTGCGGTACAAACGCAACACAACTTATCGACAGAAGACATCAACAAATTAAATTGGCTTTTTGGAAATGCACATAAAATAGAAAAATCCGTACTTGCGGATTTTTTTGTTGGACCTCGTGCAAGTATGATAACGCCATGGAGTACCAATGCCGTTGAAATTACACAAAATATGGGTATTTCAGGAATTATCAGAATTGAAGAATTTGAAAAAGTAAGTTCAGATTTCAATGATTTTGATCCGATGTTGTTTCAAAAATATTCCGAATTACATCAAGATATTTTCACCATAAATATTCAACCTGAACCTATTTTAG
>JACCDH010378279.1_pt1 | contig 43558 bp, 38 predicted proteins | sample 7442481 | NCBI WGS metagenome assembly JACCDH01 (sample SAMN15323433, study PRJNA562643) | freshwater metagenome | isolation source: river surface water | place: USA:Blue River Watershed | collected 2017-08-15 | reverse complement strand
GCAACAGTAGTTTTATCGGAAACTGTAAATAAAGACATTATTCTACCTGCAAATTTTGAAGAAATTATCACAAAATCGATCAAATCAGATATTCCATTTTTTGCCCCTCGCTATCAATTTGAAGTAAAAACTGTGGTTAGTGGTGGTTCTGCTTCAAAAGCAGGTATCCAAGAGGGTGATAGATTTGTTTCTATTGATAGCATCAAAATTGGTTCGTTCTTTGAATTCAAAGAATTACTCACTAAAAAAGCAGGTAGAACAGCGAGTTTTATAGTTTTATCGAAAAATGGCAATCAATCAAAAAAATACATAACAATAACGGAAGAGGGAACCCTAGGTTTCCAACCTAAATTCTATGGTTTTGAAGGATTGGAAAAAACGATCAACTACGGTTTAGGAGAGTCTGTTGTTAAAGGAGTTGAAAAATCATTTACCCTTATTTCTGCAAATGCAAAGGGTTTGGGTAAGGTGGTGTCAGGAAAAACCAATGCAAAGAATTCTTTGGCTGGTCCTATTGGTATTGCCCAAATGTATGGAAGCACTTGGGATTGGTTGAACTTTTGGTCGCTTACCGCTATGTTAAGTTTGGCCCTTGCCTTTATGAATATTTTGCCTATTCCGGCCTTAGACGGTGGTCATGTGATGTTCTTATTATATGAAATGATTACACGCAGACCAGTGAATGAAAAAGTTTTGTATATCGGTCAAATTATTGGAATGGTCATTCTCTTTAGTTTGATAGCCTTTATTTTCTGGGTCGACATCGCTAGAGCGCTTGGATTTTAATGAAAAATTCATTTGAATTCTTTGATTTAATTCCATCGTTGTTTATTGATGATAAACAACTGAGGATGAAATATTTAGAAATTCAAAGGAATGCTCATCCTGATTTAAGTTCCAATGATGCCAATGATTCCGAATTGGCCAATATTCACTATGAAATTCTGAAAGACGACATTCGGAGATTCAAATGTTTGTTAGAACTACATGCCGACAATAAAATCAATCAAAATTTATTGGAACCCGCGTTTTTGATGGACATGATGGAACTCAATGATGAGATTGAAATGGCGATTGCAGGAAATGATAACGCTAGGGAATCAGCAAACAATCAGCTAACCCACATTCATAATGCGTTAAATGCAACATTAAACCAATTAAAAGAACAATGGAAATCTGGTGAATACTTATTGGTGAAAATGACTGAAAATCATTGGAAACTACACGTGCTTTGGTACCAAAAATACAAATATTGGCTTCGTTTAAGAAAAAATTTAGACGGCATCGAAGAAATGTAATCTGCAACTTGTAAATTCGAGGAGATTTTTTATGTCAGAAAAACAAATAATCCGAAGTCATGATGAAATTCTATTGGTAATCAAAAGATTGGCTTTAGAAATTGCGGAAAATCATGTTGAAAGCCATCAGCTTTACTTGGTGGGATTGAATGAGCGAGGATTTTTTTTAGCAAAGTCACTTCTAGATGAACTCAATTCTCTTTTGAGTGGCAAGAATATTCAATCGTTTAAGATGGACATTCAAAACAGCGAATTTCTTTCTAATACGGTGTTTCAAAACATTGAAAACAGTGCATTAATCATCATTGATGATGTAGTAAACAGTGGTGTAACGGCTATGAAAACCATTGCTCATTTTTTTAACATGGGATTTCCCGTAATTGAAACGGCATTTTTGGCACAAAGAGAACATTTGAATTTCCCTGTTTTAGCCAATTATGTAGGGCTGTCTATAGCCACAACCTTGAAAGATCACGTTTATTTCGATAATTCAAATCCAAATCAAATACAATTATATTTAGCTTAATATCATATCATGAAAGTTCCTTTTTTTGATTTAAAAAGACAATATTTACAGTTGAAAGGGGAGGTTTTACCTCTAATTGAGAATGTTTTAGAAAATACTGCGTTTAGTGGTGGACAATTTGTTACTGAATTTGAAGAAAATTTGGCAAAATTTAACCAAACCAAATTCGCGGCCGCTGTGAATAATGGAACCAATGCAATCCATTTGGGTTTGCTCGCTTTAGACATCAAAGAAGGCGATGAGGTAATAGTGCCAGCGAATACATTTATTGCTTCGGCATGGGGTGTGAGCTATGTGGGTGCAACTCCTGTGTTTGTTGATGTTGATCCAAATACTTGGAACATTGATGTAGCAGCAGCCGAACGTGCCATTACAAATAAAACAAAAGCCATAATTGGAGTGCATTTATATGGACAACCATGTAACATCGATGGTTTGTTAGATTTGTGTCAAAGAACAAATATTGCATTTTTGGAAGACAATGCCCAAGCCATTGGCGCTACTTATCACAATAAAGTAGTGGGACAATTTGGCGCCATGAGCTTTACAAGTTTTTACCCTGGAAAAAATTTGGGTTCATTTGGTGAAGCAGGAGCCGTTTTTACAAACGATGAAAACTTGCACAACAAAGTTCAATTGCTGAAAAATCACGGATGTTCTGTTCGTTATTACCACGAAGTAATTGGTTATAACATGAGAATGGAAGGCATTCAAGGTGCAGTTTTAAACTTGAAATTAAACTATATCAATGATTGGAATAACAAAAGAAGATCCATTGTTGAGAAATATAAATCTGTAGCCAGTAACAAATTAAAGTTTCAAGCACCAGAAGAACACGCTACCGCAGTTCATCATTTATGTGTGGTTACTACCGATAACAAAGAAGCTTTCCTAAAACACCTAGATGAAAACGGGGTAGGTTATGCATTCCATTACCCAGTACCTTGTCATCTTCAACAAGCTTATGCCCATTTGAATTACAAAATTGGCGATTTCCCGAATTCCGAATATCTTGCAAGTCATTGTATTTCACTTCCTTTGTTTCCTGAAATGACGAATGAAGAAATCAATCACGTTTGCGATGTTATTGCGAAATTCTGACGAATTATTTTAGCTCATATCAATTTGTTTTATGTATTTTTGAGAATTATGGCCCTATGAGATCGTTTTTTCAGAAATACCTGATTCTTTTTTTCTCTTTTTGGGGGATGTCGGAGGCGTGTGCTACCCATATTGTGGGTGGTGAAATGACCTATCAACGGACTGGTACAAATACCTATAAAATTAGGTTGGATTTGTATGTAGACTGTTTGAACGGTTCTTCCCAAGCCATTGCCTCAGACGCGCAAGCTGTTTTTGGGATTTTTAATGGAAACACTAAAAAGATGCTTTCTGGGTACCCCATCAGTGTGTCTAGAAAAGGACCATTAAGGGTTCAAAAAACCAATTACAATTGTATTGCGGTTGCACCCAATGCATGTGTAGACCATTATTGGTACGAAACTACTATTACTTTGCCACCCATTGTAGACGGTTATTATGTGTCCTTTCAACGTTGTTGTAGAAATGGTACCATCTCAAATATCGTTAATCCAGGGTTAACAGGTGCCAATTATTGGGCCTATATTCCAGATTCACGACTTTATGTCAAAGAAAATTCATCACCGGTTTTCAAAGAGTTGCCACCCAACTTTTTATGCACCAATACTCCGTTGAAATTTGATCACAGTGCCACTGATGCGGATGGTGATAGCCTTGTTTATGAGTTGATTACCCCTTATACCGGCGGTGATGATAACAACCCTAGGCCCGATAATACCACCGTTAACGGATTTTTACAAACTCCTCCATTTAGTCAAATTACTTGGAATTCTGGTTATTCTGCTACAAATCCAATCAATGGATTTCCTCAAATGAGTATCGATCCGGTAACCGGATTTTTAACCATCGTTCCAACCAGAGTTGGGCAATTTGTTGTTGGTATTGTAGTGAAGGAATACAGAAAGGGGAAGTTGGTAACCCAAACCATACGCGATTATCAATTCAATGTTCAATCATGTGTAATTGATGTTGTGGCTTCCTATTTTGTTCCAAAAGTTATTTGTGGGTTTAAATATCAGTTTCAAAATCAATCTAGTGGCGCCCAAAGGTATCATTGGGATTTTGGGGTAACTGATTCAAGCAATGACACTTCAAATTTGGCAAAACCAATATTTGTTTATCCTAAAGCGGGTAAATATAAAGTTAGATTGGTGGCGTATAAAAATAAATGTCTCGATAGTTTCTCCGCCGAGGTTGAAGTTGTTGAACCTGTTAAAGTAAAGCTACCAAATGACACAACGCTTTGTCCTTTAGATAGGTACAAATTGAAATCTAACATAGTAGGCAATTCATATCTATGGAAAAATGGCAGCAAAACAGATACGTTTACAATTACAAATGATGGATCGTATTGGCTTGGTGTTACAGTAAATGGTTGTACTTGGTATGACACGATTACAGTAAAATACGACAGAAATGTGATTCAGGCCACTGGTGATACAATTTATTGTTCCGATGATTTGTTTTCACGCAAAATTACCTCATTCTTAACGGCTAACTCCAAATATTTGTGGTCAACCACTGAAACCACACCTGATATCACTGTAAACAAAGCCAAAAAATATTATGTGCAAGGAACAACTGAAAATGGTTGCAAATCAACTGATTCGGTAACCATATCTCAAAGTTCTCCTGTAGTAGTACAAGTGTCTGATACCATGGCTTGTCCCAACAGAACCATTCTGTTTGATTCTAAAATTTCAGATCCAACAGCAATTGTAAAATGGAGCAACGGTACAACTGGTAAAACGATGGCAACCAATATCCCTCAAAAATATTTTGTAAATGTGAAAATAGGCGTTTGTTCAAAGTCAGACACGTTTACATTTGGGAATTATTCACGCGAATATTTTTTGGGAGAAGATTTGCAATATTGCGAAAAAATAGACACTTTGTTGACAGTAGATTTCCCTGGTACAAAAAATGTTGTGTGGAACAATGAAGTGTCCTCTAGAACTTTCCATTTAACCCAACCGGGTGTTGTAAAAGCTTCATGGCTCAATTCAAACAATTGTCCTGAATCAGATTCCATCAATGTTTTATTATTCCCCAATCCCAATTTAAACTTGGGGAAGGACACAACGCTGTGTTTGTCGGAAAAACCAATTCTAGATGCTGGTCCTGGTATGCAAAGTTATCTTTGGCACAATGGCAGTAGAGAACAAACCTTGGTGGCCAGAGATTCTGGATTGTATTGGGTTCAGGTAAAAGATTGGATTGGGTGTATGAGCCGAGATTCTATATTTATCAACAAGCGCAAAGATTTATTTCCTTCAGAGATTTATATGCCTAACGCATTCACACCCAATGATGATGGCCGAAATGATTATTACCCAATGAACCAATTCAAAGTGAAAGGTAGTTTATACAACATCAAATTGTACAACAGATGGGGTGAAAAATTGGTTGATTTCACCAGTCCTGACATGAATTGGGACGGTCAAATTAACGGCCAACCAGCACCAGAAGGTGTGTATGTTTATTCAGTTAGTTGGATAGGGTGCGACAATTACTTGAGAACCCTTACAGGAGATTTTACTTTATTAAGGTAAAATTCATTAAATTTCTTCTTGAGGCTTTATATTGGAAATACGGCGTATGCCATTTTTCAATAACGTGCTGTTGAAGTTGATAATCAAACCCAACTTGTAACCACCAAGTTTTAAACTTTTCAAGGTTTTTTGAATTTGCATGTCGCTAACAGCCTCTGTAGTTTCAACTTCTACCACCAAGATGTTTTCAATCAATAAATCAATTTTGTAACCTTTACTTAACTTTAAATTCTTGTAGTATGCGTCTTTCTCAATGTTGCAAGATGCTTGAATTCCTTGTTGCTCCAATTCATACATCATGCATTCAAGGTAAGAGTCGTGATCCAATCCTGGACCAAGTGTTTTGTGAATGTCAATGGCCAACCCAATTACGATATGGGCCAAATCGTTCTCATTTTTTAATAGATCATTCATTTTAAGATAATTTACTTCGGGAATACAAAATTCTTACAAATATTTCAATTTAACAATTGATGTTGATTGAATTAGGGGATTTATTGAGTAAACAAATTTGTATTTTTTTTATCATTTATTTAATTGCAACATAGACAATGTTTTACGCATAAGTGTCTGTTTAACAATTTCTTAGAATTTTGTTTGAGCGAATGTGAATAAATTATAAACATTGCTTTATTTCAAGATGATTTTTTGTAATTTTACCTTCGTTATGAAGACAAAGTCATACATCATTCGAAATGCAACTGTTGTAAATGAAGGTAAATCTTTTGTGGCAGATGTACTTATTGAAAATCAAATCATTCAGAAAATAGAACCCTCAATTTCTATTCAATCTAACTACGTAGAAATTGATGCAACAGGGAAAATTTTGATTCCAGGTGTAATTGATGATCAAGTTCATTTCAGAGAACCAGGACTTACCCATAAGGCCGACATAAAGTCGGAAAGTAGGGCAGCCCTGTTCGGCGGAGTTACCTCCTTCATGGAAATGCCCAATGTAAACCCCCAAACAACTACCAATGAATTGTTGGAAGAGAAAATGCAAATTGCAGCAAAAAATAGTGCTGTCAATTATTCATTCTTTCTTGGGGGAACAAACAACAACATCGAAGATTTAAAGAAAATTAACCCCAAAAACACTTGTGGGGTGAAAATATTCATGGGTAGTAGCACCGGCAACATGTTGGTAGATAACGCCATCGCCCTGAATGAAATATTTAAAAATGTACCTACACTCATCGCAACCCATTGCGAATGTGAAACCAGGGTGAAAGAACGTTTAGAATATGCTAAAAATCAATTCCCAAATGGCATTCCAGCCGAACAACATCCCATCATCAGAGATGAAGTTGCTTGCTACTTGTCATCGTCTTTGGCTGTTGATTTGGCCAATAAATATGGAACTAGATTGCACATCCTACATATTACTTCCGCGGCTGAAACCCATTTGTTTCAGAATAATGTCCCTCTAGAACAAAAAAGAATTACCTCTGAAGTGTGTGTGCATCATTTACATTTTACAGATGCTGATTATGCCCATCTCAAACATCAAATTAAATGTAATCCAGCCATTAAAACTCAAAAAGACAACGACGCACTCTGGGAAGCTTTGCTCGATGACCGCTTAGATATCATTGCCACAGATCATGCGCCGCATACCATTGAAGAGAAATTTGACAACAATTATTTGAATTGTCATGCAGGATTGCCACTGGTGCAACATACACTCTTATTGATGCTTCAAAAAGTTCAAGAAGGCAAATTGACCATCGAGAAAATGGTTGAAAAAATGTGTCATGCCCCTTCCATTTGTTTCCAAATTCACAATAGAGGTTTTATTCGTGAGGGATATTTTGCCGATTTGGTACTGATTGACCCTCAATCAAATACAACCGTAAGTAAAGACAATATTCAGTATAAATGCGCTTGGTCTCCTTTGGAAGGCACTACATTTGGACATAAAATTGACAAAGTTTGGGTGAATGGAACGTTGAGTTTGGATCAAGACACCGAATTGGAGCATAACGCTCATCGATTGATGTTCGACAGAGATTAAAGGATTTTGCTTCTTTGGATGTAAAAAGTTGTCAGCACTTCTTGAAGTGGTTGACTGATATCGGCAAGGAAATAATTGATTCCAAGCTGCAAACATTTGTTTTCCATTTCCTTTTGTACACTCACCTGATGTTCTGCATACACCTCTTTTAATTCTTGAGGTTGCAATTTCAATACGTCTTTGGTTTCAAGATCTACAAATTTTATGGGTAAATCACCCACATTTAACAAGGTTTCTGTTTGGATATGGCTGATGTGAAATACCAAAACTTCGCATTTTTGATACCGCAACATCGATAAAGTTTCCCAAAATTGGGTTTCTTCAGCTACTTGATTTTCGTTCCACAATAAATCGCTGCAAACCACCACCATATTTCTTCGTTTTACCGTGGCTGCAAGCTCTGATAAGTCCCATTGAACGTCTGATGTAAATCCTTCATTGTTCCATAGCGTTTCCAATTGTGCCAAACAATTTCTAAAATGAAGGTGTGTAGATTTCATTTCAGATTTCCATTTGATCTTTTGGTCGGCAAATAGGCTTATTGAAAATGCATCTCGCTGGTTGGTGCAGATTTGTGCGATACTGGCAGAAGCGAGAATCGAAAATTTAAGTTTGTCAAAATTTGGGGAAGGATAATTCATGCTATCGGAAATATCGATCCACAAGTGACATTTTAAGTTCGTTTCTTCATTGAATTGTTTGATGTATTTTTTTTCCGTTTTCGCCAACAGTTTCCAATCCAAATTTCTCACACTTTCCCCAGCGTTATAGGCTCTATGTTCTGAAAATTCAACTGAAAACCCATGGAACGGGCTATTATGAAGTCCTGTAATAAAACCTTCCATTGCTTTTTTAGCAATTAGGGGTAAGTTTTTGTATTGAATGACTTCAGAGAGTAACATACATCAAATGGAATGAATAAATCTGTATGGAGATAAAAAAAGCCCCGAAGGGCTTTTATTATAATTGATTTTCTATTTTTTGTGCAATGCTTGCTTTTGGAACAGCGCCAACAATTCTGTCTACAATTTCACCGCCTTTAAATACTAAAAGGGTAGGGATACTGCGGATTCCGTAAGTTCCAGCAACATCTGGATTTTCGTCTACGTTTAATTTTCCAATTACCGCTTTACCTTCATATTCTGTAGCCAATTCTTCAATCAAAGGACCAATCATTTTGCAAGGTCCGCACCATTCAGCCCAAAAATCTACCAATACTGGTTTATCTGAATTCAAGACTACCTCTTGAAAGTTGCTCGTTGTGAATTTAGTTGCCATAATTTTTTATATTGATACAAATTTACGTAAAATCATACCTCAAGTACAAATGCAAGTGGCATAATTTCGATAAAAGACCATTTCTAGCTTTTTAGTTTAAGTTTATTCCCCCTTTCTTCCACACCAAAGCCAAACAATGCATAGTCAAAAATGGTGGGGTCGGAGGGATTTAGGCTTCGCAATTTTTTGGTGAGTTCTTCACAGGTGTTCCAGTTGCTCTTGGTAGATTCTATGATGCCCAAGTTAATTGCCACACGGTGCACATGAACATCCAACGGAATCATCAGTTGCGAAGGAGAAATATTTTTCCATATCCCAAAATCAACGCCGTCCGCTGGACGAACCATCCAACGTAAAAACATGTTCAATCGCTTGCAAGCACTATTTTTGGCTGGATTGGAAACGTGTTTTTTGGTTCTCATAGTTTCATGTCCCTCAAAAAATAATCGGTTAAATCCAATCAATCCCTGTTTTACAGCATCCATATCTTCGGTAAATTGAGGAAAAAAAGCCGTTTCTAAACTGTCGTTCTTGGCGTAATGAGATTTTAAAAATCGGATAAAGAACAACAAATCTTCGCTGTTGAAGGTTCTATGAACAAATTTTGGCAAATTCATCAATTCATTTTCTGTGATCGATGAAATGAATTCAAATGGCTGATTTTCAAATATATCGAGCAATTTGTTCGCGCTTTTGATGATGGTGACCCTTTGTCCCCACGCCAATGTCGCCGCGAAAAATGCAGAAATTTCTATGTCTTTTTTTTGCGAAAATCGATGGGGGATGGAAATCGGATCGGATTCAATGAACGAAAAACGGTTGTAGTTCCGAACGTTTTCCCATAAGATTTCGGCAATTTCTGGACGTATGGCTGTCATAAATGTAAAAAAAAAGGCAATTGATTCATCAATTGCCCGAATATTTTGAATGAATGATATTAAACGTTTGACAATGCATTTTCCAAATCGGCGATGATATCATCGATGTGTTCAATTCCAACGCTTAAACGGATAAGACTGTCTTTTAGTCCATTCGCTTCTCTTTCTGCTTTTGGAATACTAGCATGTGTCATGGTTGCAGGATGTCCAACCAAACTTTCAACACCACCCAAACTTTCGGCTAAAGAAAAAACTTTGGTCGATTTCAAAAAGGTGAGGGCACTTTCTATGGCGTCTGATTTTAGTGTGAAGGAAATCATCCCCCCAAAATCTCTCATTTGTTTTTTAGCAACTTCGTGATTTTTATGAGAAGCAAAGCCCGGCCAGTAAACTTCACCTACCTTCGGGTGATTGTTGAGGTATTCAGCTACCACTTTTCCGTTTTCGCAATGTCTCTGCATTCTAATGTGAAGGGTTTTTATACCTCTCAATACCAAGAAGCAATCTTGTGGACCAGGAGTAGCGCCGCATGAATTTTGGATAAACGCCAAACGATCTCTCAAGGCATCATCATTAACGCAAAGTACACCCATCACCACGTCGCTATGTCCGTTGATGTATTTGGTTGCAGAATGCATCACAATGTCGGCCCCAAATTTGGCAGGATTCTGCAAATACGGAGATGAGAAAGTATTGTCAACCACAACTGTTGCACCTACTTCATGTCCCAATGTGCACATTGCTTCAATGTCAATGATTCTTAACAAAGGATTGGTAGGCGTTTCAACCCAAACCATTTTAGTTTTAGGCGTAATGGCATTTTTAACGGCTTGAATATCAGACATGTCTACAAATTTGAAAACAATGCCATAGTTCGCAAATATTTTGGTAAAAATACGGTAAGAACCGCCGTATAAATCATTGGTAGATACCACTTCGTCACCAGGACTTAACAATTTGATACATGCATCTACGGCACCCATTCCGGTACTGAAACAAAGTCCGTGGTTCATATTTTCCAAAGCGGCCAAATTGTTTTGAAGCGCATCTCTGGTAGGATTTTGGGTACGGGCATATTCATAACCTTTATGATCTCCAGGGGCAGCTTGTACATAGGTACTGGTTTGGAAAATAGGGGTCATGATGGCTCCAGTTGTTGGATCTGGTTCAATGCCAGCATGTAACACATTGGTTTCTATATTTTTGTATCGCATGATATTAAACGTTTAAAATGGTTTCAATAGTTTTTGGAAAATGCTCAAATTCCAATAAATGGATTTTCTGAGCCAAATCATCTGGGCTGTCTGAAGGCAATATGTTACATTCTTTTTGAAGGATGTATTCGCCTTCGTCGTAATGTTCGTTCACATAATGAATCGTAATGCCCGAAGTAGGTTCGTGTGCAGCAATTACTGCTTCGTGAACATGATGTCCAAACATTCCCTTTCCTCCATACTTTGGCAATAAAGAAGGGTGGATGTTGATGATTTTATTAGGAAAAATTTCAATCAAACGCTGTGGGATTTTCCACAAAAATCCTGCAAGTACAATGAGGTCAGGATCCATTTGTTTGAGCGTTTGTTCAATTTCAATGAGGGAATTCCAATTGTCTCTATTAAAAAGATACAATGGAATGTTTAAACGATTAGCACGTTCAATAACACCGGCATTTGCGTTGTTGCAAAAAATACATTGTATTTCAACTTTACCGTTTAAAACATGGTGAATATTTTCGGCATTGCTTCCACTTCCAGACGCAAAAACAACTATCTTTTTCATTGTACAAATTTGAATGAACGTGCAATCAAATCCAATTGCGCCTTGATATTGTTGTATCTATCTGCACCACCTGCAAACCAGTCAACAGCAATTTGTTGAGTTCCATTGGTATAGTAATAACGACCAAATGGACCTCTTCTGAAAGTGCCCAATTCTGTATACCAGCCGTACATTAGTTTATTTGCTTGTTTTGGTGATGGGGCAAAAAATGGGTTATAAGCACCACTTTCACTCACCACAATTTTGGTGCCTTCGTCGTTGTGTAAATATTTAGTAGTGAAATTGTTACGATCGTTTACCGCGTTACTCAGTTGAGACAATTCAATGGCTTGAGGATGAATATTGATCATAATTGCTTCATAACCACCTTCGCGTTTGATTTTTGTGAGCCATACAAAATTTGAATCTGCTTGCATGATTCTGAAAGAATTTGGTACGAAGAAAGTAAATCCGTAATTTTTCTTCAAAAGGGTCATCACGCTATCGGTGTAGGCAAATTCTGTATCGCCTTTTTCGCAATATCCAATACTTCCTTCCAAACCCAAAAGATTGTGACAATCTACAACAAGCTTTTGAATGGATTTTCCAATATTGTTGATTTTGCGGGATGTTAGGTTGCTTTTATTTTTGAAATTTTCAATGCTCGATAAAGATTCGTCGTTTAATTGAATATGGATAACCATTTGTCCTTTCCCCCAAACATTTTTGTATATTTTGAATGTACCCAATTCATCATTTTGAATTTTCAATGCACCGGATTGGATTGGATCGCCACTTAAATCATCTTCTAATTCATTGTCGTTGCCAAAAACGAGCGCAATTCTATGGTTTTTCGCATATACTTCTTCCTCTTTATTAAGAATGATATAGTTGAAAGCGGATTCATATCCCCAAATTCCATTGGTATGGGGGAGATGCTTGTCTAGATTTACTGTATCAAATGAATTGCTGAAAATTTCGGTTAACCCGTTGGTAATATTTTCTTGAGAGACAACAGCAACGTCGGCCACATTGGCTTGAATTCTATCTAAAGAATCGTTGTTTTTTTTGCTGCAGCCAATAAAAAGTAAAATGGAAAGTGATAACGCCGGGAAAAAATTTCGGGTACGCATGTCAGAAATAATATTTATCTGTAATTTCTTTTATGACGGTGTTTTTTACCTTTACGCACCACATGTTTGGTGTGACTTTTTTCGGTTGTTTTAATACGGTGTTTGCGCTTTAATTTTCTGTGAGAATATGGCGTAACATTGTCGTATTGAGAATAGTTGTATGTTGGATAATCAACAGCAGCATATTCAGTTGCACTGTCGATGTTGTCAATTAATCTCATACTTGCTTCGTAAGGCAACAATACTGTTTTGTTGGTAGCTACGCCGGTATTATGGGTTAAAAGATCTCTATTGCAATGCATGATTTCATCTTGGTCGTGACCTAAAAACTGACATATTTTACCCAAATGCAGGGTAGTATCAATTTTTGTAGGGACCAAAATCGAGCTATAGGCATTGTGAGTTTCATTGTAAGCGTGTTCGGTGAAGTTTAGCACATAAGCCATAGCAATGAATTTTGGTACATACGCTTGAGTTTCTCTTGGTAAAAAAGGTAGAATTTGCCAGAATGTTTTTTTGCCACCACCGGCTCTTCTGATCGCTCGGTTAACGTTCCCGGGACCGCAGTTGTATGAAGCAATGCTCATTAACCAGTCATCGAATAAATAGTAAGAATTTTTGAAATATTCGGCAGCCTTTTGGGTACTGGTTAAAATACTTTTACGTTCATCCAGATTGTAATTAATTTTCATGCCCATAGATTTACCTGTGTATGGCATAAATTGCCACAAACCGGTAGCTCCACACCATGAAACGGCATTTGGATTGAGGTTTGATTCAATTACAGAAACGTATTTTAATTCCACCGGCAATGAATTTCTATCCATAATTTCTTCAAAAATTGGGAAATATAAATTCATGCGCTCGTGAATCATATTGAAGTAATTTTGTCCATATCCTAATAACGTTCTAATTTGTCGCTCAACCATATAATGGTAATCCATTGGAATGGTTGTTCCCATCATTTTAACATCGGCTTCGAATCTAGAACGACTAAAATAAGAGACAGGGGCAATTGCAACTGGAGTATGACTAGGCACAGAACTTAAAAGTTCTTGCGTTAAACTGTCAATTCGATTGATATCGTTGAATTCGGTCAACGGATTAATTGGAGCTTGGCTGTTAGCAAGTCCCACAAAAACGGCGGTAGCACAAAAAATAATTGTTTTTTTCAATATCATTACTCAGATTCCTTACAAAACGTGCACAAGTTACGAATTTTTTTTGAAAACTCAATGAAAACGCCAATCTTAGTGTGTTTAATTTATGTTATATTTGTGGAAAACCGATTATTATGTCAAATCAACTCTTAGGCAATATTCAAGAAGCAACTCCAGAAACATTGGCAAAAACCATGGCTGTTCATTTTCAACAAAACGGCATGTCTATTGGTATTCCCAAGGAGTCTACTTTTCAAGAAAATAGAGTTCCTTTAACCCCGGCGGCAGTGAAGTTTTTTACGGCGAATGGACATAAAATTATGATTCAAAATGGGGCAGGACATAATGCCAATTTTTCGGATCATCAATACAGTGAGGCCGGTGCTGAATTAATTGCTGATGCTCAAACGGTTTACCAATGTGACACCATTTTGAAGATTGATCCGCCTACGGAGAAAGAAATTGACATGATGAAACCAGGTCAATTGCTAATTTCTGCGTTACAAATCAATCAAATGGATGCGGTTTTGTTGAAGAAGTTGATGGATAAAAAAATCAATGCAATGGCTTATGAATTTTTACAAGATGATTCAGGAGCACTGCCAATTATTAGGGCAATGAGTGAAATTGCTGGTACTGCATCTATCTTAATTGCCGCTGAATACCTTAACAATACCCATATTGGCAAAGGAGAATTATTGGGTGGTTTTGCAGGTGTTCCGCCCACTCAAGTGGTAGTGATTGGAGCCGGCGCAGTGGGTGAATTTGCTACAAAAGCAGCTTTGGGTTTAGGTGCTAATGTAAAAATTTTCGACAACAATATGTATCGTTTGAGAAGGATTCAAAAATCATTCGGATTCCATTTGTATACAAGTACCATTCAACCAATTGTTTTGAAATCTGCATTAGAAAGAGCCGATGTGGTTATTGGTGCTCTCGCTGGAAATACTGCTAGATGCCCAGTTGTTGTTACCGAAGATATGGTATTGAACATGAGATCCAACAGCATTCTCATTGATGTAGCTATAGATAGAGGTGGCAATTTTGAAACATCACAAGTTACAAATCATGAAAAACCGGTATTCAAAAAGCACGATGTGATACATTATTGTGTGCCAAACATTGCGTCAAGGGTTAGCAGAACAGCGAGTTATGCATTAAGTAATGTATTTACGCCAATGCTCGATGAAATGGCACAAAGTGGTGGATTTGCAGACTTTTTAAGATTAAAGCCAGGCATTAGAAAAGGAACCTACTTGTACAAAGGGAATTTAACAAACAAAAGCTTGGCAGATAAGTTTGGAATGAAATACTCCGACATCGATCTGATGATTGGAATGTTTATGTAAACGATTTACAATTCAATGATGTTGCAAGCAACATTTTGATTGCTGAAATGATCTTGAACCCGCTCAATATGCGTGTCGGAAATGAATATTTGACCAAATTTATCTGAGCAAACCATTTTCATTAATTCGGTAGATCTTTCATGGTCTATTTTTTCAAAAATATCGTCTAATAGCAAGATGGGCTTTTTGCCCGTTTTAGATTTCAAATATTCGTATTGGGCAATTTTTAAGGCCACTACAAAGGATTTAATTTGACCCTGACTACCATACTTTCTGATTGGAATGTTTTGAATCTTGAATTCTAAATCGTCTTTGTGTATTCCATCAGTGGTTCGCTGACTGGCAATGTCTATTCTATAATTATTCTCGAATATTGTTTTGATATTGGTCTCGTTCAAACTGCTTTTATACTCTATTGTGCAGTGTTCTGATGAGTTAGAAATGATGCCATACACTTCATCAAAATGGGGTATGAATTCATTGAGGAATTCAATTCTTGTTTCGTGGATGGACTGATTCAAAGGTATCAATTTGTGGTTGTAGCTTTCGAGCAAAATATCGTCGACAAAACGTCCCTCACCAGTTTTTAAAAAACTATTTCTTTGCTCTACAACTTTCCTATATTCAACAAGTTGAGCCAAGTAAATTGGGTTGAGTTGGCAAATGGTAAAATCAATAAATTTCCTACGCTCCTCACTTCCCTCATAAATCAACGCAATATCATTTGGTGTGATGAAAACTGTTTGAATTTGACCAATATGGTCAATGATTCGTTTGATTATTTTCCCATTCTTTTTGATGGTTTTTTTTGTAGATTTTCCAAAATTGATGTTGATTTCATAAGGATTTTCATCTGAAAACTTCCCGTGAATGGTAAAAAAATCCTTTTCAAATTGAATGAGCTGATTGTCGATGTTGTTGAAATAACTTTTAGCATTTCCCAAGAAATAAATGGCATCGAGTACATTGGTTTTGCCTAATCCATTTTTACCAGTGATGGCATTGATTTTATCGGTAAAAACAAATCGAGAAGATTCGTGATTTTTAAAATGGAAAAGTTGAAGCTCTGCTAAAAACACGTCACAAAATTACACTGAAAATTTCACATTGATAAACTTGTGATTATGTTGTAAAATTGCATTGTGAAAAATTCGCTGATTTATTGCGCAGTTTGCGTGCTTATTATTTTTTCTTGCCAACAAAAAGACAACCGTGACCCGAAACCATATTCTTTTCCCGTTTCTTGGTTAGATAGTATGGTTGAAGAAAAAGAAGCCTTGGTGAGTTTGTCGTTTACCCCTGATGGTAAAGTGAAAACAAGAAGATATTTTTTAGCAGATACTGTTTCTTATTTGTTGGAATACAATCAATACAATGAGTTGAGTTCTGTATACAAATACAATGGCAAAGGATTGGCTTTGTGGCAAGAAAATTATTATCCCAATGGCCAAAGAATGGCACACTACTCCCAAAGTGGCGATAGTAGAACAGGATTGTCTTTTGCCGATGGTTTTTATGAAGTGTACTACGACAAAGGTGAAATCAAAGAACGAGGGGTGTATAAAAACGATAGACAAGTATGGATGTTGCCTTTTACCCGAGATAGGGTTGCCGGCGATACCATTTACTATCAATTTACTGATTGATTTATTTGCGATTTTTGCAAATAATTATTGTTCTAAATTTGTCCACACTGCTAAAAATTGAGTATCGCAATTTGTAATTTCGATAGCTCAATTTATGCCTAAATTTTCTCATTTACATGTTCATACTCAATATTCACTGCTAGATGGTGCAGCGGATATTAAAAAGTTGATGAAAAAAGCCAAAAATGATGGTATGCCTGCGGTTGCCATCACCGATCATGGTAATATGTTCGGGGCTTTTGAATTCTATCAAGCGGCCAAATCTGAAGGTATTTTGCCAGTAATTGGGTGCGAATTTTACATGGTAGAAGACCGATTCCAAAAAACATTTGGTCAAGGGAAAAAAGACAAAAGATACCATCAACTTTTACTCGCTAAAAACCAAAAAGGATATGAAAATCTGGCAAAACTGTGTTCGCTAGGTTATTTGGAAGGATTTTATAGCAAATATCCAAGGGTTGATAAGGGTTTAATAAAGCAGTATTCTGAGGGACTTATTGCCACTTCATGTTGTATTGGTGCGGAAATCCCACAAGCCATTTTGTTCAAATCAGAAGAAGAGGCTGAAAAGCTTTTTGTAGAGTGGCATGAATTGTTTGGCGATGATTTTTATGTTGAACTTCAACGCCATAATTTGCAAAATATTGACAATACAGGAAAATCTCAAGAAGATGTTAATCAGGTTTTAATAAGATTTGCCCGCAAATATAATGTATCGATAATTGCAACCAATGATTCGCATTACATAGATGAAGTAGATGCAAATGCACATGATATTTTGTTGTGCATCAATACCTCTGAATTTCAATCTACTCCAAAGGCTACAAATGAGGAAAGTGGTAAGGGTTACAGATTTGGATTCCCGAACGAACAATTTTTCTTTAAAACCCAAGCGGAAATGGAAGAATTGTTCAAGGACATTCCTGAGGCACTTGAAAATACCAATAAACTGATAGATTCTATTGATGCACCAAAGCTCGCCAGAGATATCGTGCTGCCCAATTACGTGATTCCCAATGGGTTTGAATCTCAAAATGATTATATCACTCATTTGGCTATTGAGGGATGTAAAAAGCGTTATGGAGGATCAATTCCAGGACATGTTGAGGAGCGTTTGAATTTCGAATTAAACACCATTCGTCAGTCAGGATTTGCAGGCTACTTCTTGATTGTTCAAGATTTTACCACCGCTGCCCGAGAAATGGGAGTTTGGGTTGGTCCTGGCCGTGGATCCGCTGCCGGTTCTTTGGTAGCATATTGTTTGGGAATTACCAACGTTGATCCTGTAAAATACGACTTGCTTTTTGAGCGTTTTTTGAATCCGGAAAGGGTAAGCATGCCCGACGTGGATATTGACTTTGACGATCAAGGTCGAGATCGTGTGATTGAATATGTGGCCCAAAAATACGGAGAAAGAAGGATTGCCCAAATTGTAACTTATGGAACAATGGCTGCAAAAAGCGCCATCAGGGATGTAGGTAGGGTACTTCAGTATCCATTGCCTCAAACCGATAGATTGGCCAAATTGGTTCCTGGGAATTTGAATTTTAAAACCATGCTCCATAGTGATTTGACAGAATTGGCAAAAGATGATTCTAAAAACTTAAAAGTGGAGGAATTGGACAATCTGAAAGAATTACAACGTATTTATAACAGTGATGAGCCTGCCGCTCAAGTTTTGAAAGATGCCGAAAAACTTGAAGGTAGTGTGAGAAATACAGGTGTACATGCTTGTGGAATTATCATTGCGCCCAAAGACATTGATGAAGTTGTTCCCGTTGCAAAAAGCAAAGACTCTCAATGGATGCAAGTTCAATATGATGTGACTCAGATTGAAAAGGCAGGTCTGTTGAAAATGGATTTTTTGGGATTGAGTACTCTCTCAATTCTAAAAGACGCCATTACCTTAGTGAAAGAAACAGTTGGTGATGAAATTGATCTGGATAGCATTCCTCTTGATGATCCCAAAACGTATGAATTGTTTCAAAAGGGAGAAACCAATGGTGTTTTCCAGTTTGAAAGTCCAGGAATGCAAAAACACATGCGTGATTTGAAACCAACCCAATTTGGTGACTTGATTGCAATGAATGCGCTTTATCGTCCTGGACCGATGAAGTATATCCCAGATTTTATTGATAGAAAACACGGTAGAAAACCGGTTGAATATGATTTGCCTGAAATGGAAGAATACCTCAAAGAAACCTATGGTATTACGGTATATCAGGAGCAGGTGATGTTGCTGAGTCAGAAACTTGCGGGTTTTTCAAAGGGTAAGGCCGACGTTTTGCGTAAGGCAATGGGTAAAAAAGACAAAAAACTCATTGACGATTTGAAAGCTGATTTTATGGCTGGGGCCAGAGAAAAAGGTTTTCCCGACAAAGTTTTGGAAAAAATTTACAGTGACTGGGAAGAATTTGCGCAATATGCTTTTAACAAATCGCATTCAACTTGCTATGCGGTAATTGCCTTTCAAACGGCTTATTTAAAAGCCAATTATCCAGCTCAATACATGGCGGCTGTGTTAAAAAGTAACATGGGCGATATCAAGAAAATTACCTTCTACATGGAAGAATGCCGACGAATGGATATGAAGGTTTTAGGTCCCGATTTGAATGAGAGTAATTCTGCATTTACCGTAACCAAAACCAATCAAATACGCTTCGGAATGAATGCTGTAAAAGGCATTGGCGAAGGTGCTGTGCTTGAAATATTGGCCGATCGTGAAAAAAATGGTCCGTTTGAATCAATTTTCGATTTAACTTCAAGAGTGAACCTTAGAGCCGTAAATAAACGGAATCTTGAAAATATGGCGAAGTCGGGAGTGTTTGATTTCGACAAAAGATACCATAGAGCTCAATATGTGATTGCGGATTCGGAAGGTAGAATTGGAATTGAATTGGCCATCAAACACGGACAAAAAGTTCAATCCGATAAAATTAGTGGACAAACTTCACTGTTTGGTGGAGGCGGTGAAAACAACACTCCACAAGAACCTAAATTACCTTCGGTTGAGCCGTATTCGCTATTTCAGGAATTGAAAGAGGAAGAAGAGTTGATTGGGGTGTTCTTGAGCAAACATCCACTCGATGACTTGAAATTTTTATATTCCAGAATTGCCAAAACAAAAATCAAAGATTTGTCGAACGTCGTTGAACAAAATGAGCGTTCCGAATTTAGAATCATGGGGGTACTAACAAGTGCCAGAGAAGTGATTTCTCAAAAAGGAAATCCTTACGGCAGATTAACCATCCTCGATTATTCCGGCAGTATTGAAATCAGTGTGTTTTCTAAAACATACATGGCACATAAGAACTTGTTTTCAAAAGATTATATCGTTGTAATTACTGGTACTACAGAAAATAATCCTGAAAGAAGTGATGCCAAAATAAACGTTAAATCAATTCAGCTTGCTTCGGAAATCAATGAAGAAAATCTGGTGAAATCCCTCAAAATTGAAATGACACCTATTGAAGTTTCTGCTGGAAAATATCAAACAATTCAACATATAATTGAACAATTCCCCGGTAGTTGTTCTGTGATTTTCAATTTTAACGATGTGGAGGAACAAATGAGCGTTGCCATGGTTTCAAAATACGGAGTGAAATTCGGGTTAGAAGTTGAAAAAATGTTGGAAGATATGGATATCTATTATCAACCTATAATTGATGAAAAATGGCAGTGAAAATGAAAGTTTCAGGATTTGCAATTGCAAGAAATGTTGTAAAAGCCGATTATCCTATTCGTGAAGCGTTGATGTCTATTGCTCCCTTATGCGATGAAATCATCGTGGCAGTGGGAAAAAGCGAAGACGATACAAAATCTTATATCGAAGGATTAAATATCCCTCAAATCAAAATAATTGACACTGTTTGGGACGATAATTTAAGAGAAGGAGGGGCTGTGTTGGCCGATGAAACCAACAAAGCGCTTGCAAATGTGGCAAAAGACAGTGATTGGTTGTTTTATATTCAAGCAGATGAATGTGTGCATGAACAAGATTTGCCAAATATTCAAAAAGCCATGGTAGAAAACCTCAATAATCCTGAAGTTAACGGCTTATTGTTTGATTATTTGCATTTTTATGGATCTTATGACTTTGTAGGTGATTCAAGACGTTGGTATCGAAATGAAATTCGCATTATTCGCAACAATGCATCTATAAAAAGTTGGAAAGATGCGCAAGGATTTCGACATTCAAACAATTCCAAAATCTCGGTTGTAAAAGCCAATGCAAGAATTTTTCACTATGGATGGGTGAAACATCCTAAGCATCAACAAGTTAAACAAATGCAATTTCACAGATTGTGGCATGACGACAATTACATGCAAACAAAGGTCAATGTGGCCGATGAGTTTGATTATTCATCGATTGATTCGTTGAAAAAATTTCAAGGAACTCATCCAACCGTGATGAAAGATAGACTTGAAAAAGTGAATTGGCAATTTAATTTTAATCCTGAAAATAAAAACTTTGGATTCAAAGCGAGGTTATTGTACTGGATTGAGAAAAAATTTGGTTGGAGAGTGGGTGAGTATAAAAATTATATAGTGAAACAATGATATTTGATGCCGTTATTGTTGGAGCAGGCGCCTCGGGCTATTTTGCTGCTATTAATTTAAAGTTGAACAATCCCAATGCTCGCGTGGTTCTATTGGAAAAAACCAATAAAACACTTTCTAAAGTAAAAGTTAGCGGTGGAGGCAGGTGTAACGTAACCCATCATCAGTTGAATACCAATTTAATGGCGGCCAATTATCCTCGTGGTGAGAAGTTTTTGAAACAGGTATTCAAGCAGTTTGGCGTACAAGAAACCATCAATTGGTTTCAAGAAAATGGGGTAGAATTGGTAGTTGAAGCCGATGGAAGAATGTTTCCCAAATCAAATTCTTCTGAAACAATTATTGCACTTTTCGAGTCAATGGCCATGAAATTGAAAATTGAAGTGTGGACGCGAGCAAATGTTATAGATATACAATGGATTGGGAATGATCATTATGAAATTCAACTGTCAGATAATCAAGTGATTAAGTCTCAGTTTGTTGTTCTTTCATCTGGAGGGATAAACAAGCCGGAGGTTTCAGATTATTTGTCTCATCTAAATTTGAAATTTGTGCCATCAGTTCCCTCTTTATTTTCATTTAATATCCCCAATTCCAAAATCAAAGAGTTGGCCGGATTGTCGGTGAAAAATGGAAAGGTTAAAGTGGTTGGAATTAAAAAAGCATACCAAGGTCCATTGTTGATTACACATTGGGGTTTGAGTGGACCGGCTATTCTTAAAACGAGTGCTTGGTTTGCTAGAGAGTTGAATGAATTGGATTACCGTTTTCAAGTTTTGGTTTCTTGGATTGATATCGATGGCGAAGATGAAACAGTCTTGAAATTTCAAGAATTATTGGCAAATTCACCCAAAAAACAGATGAATAATTTGGTTGTTTTTGATGTTCCTCACCGTTTGTGGCAATACATTCTTCAATTGTCTAATGTTGATGAAAATAAAAAATGCATGGATTTGAAAAAATCCGAAATGCATAAAATTGTTGAGAATTTAATCAGAATGCCTTTTAAGGTAATGGGCAAAACAACTTTCAAAGACGAATTTGTAACAGCAGGCGGGATAGATCTTTCTACCATTAATGTTGATTCTATGGAATTAAAATCATGGAACAATGTATATGCAATTGGAGAAATGTTAGACATTGATGGAATAACCGGAGGATTTAATTTCCAAGCTGCATGGTCTACAGCATGGGTGGCCTCGAAGTCTATTGCTGAAAAATTAATTGTTAGTAATAGTTAATCATCTATCGTCGGGGCGAACCTGCGTGTTCGCCCGAATAGAATTGCTGTTCGCCCTTATTAAATTGAGATTAGCTGGTTCATCAATGATGCTCGAACAAATTGGAACAGTCGGGGCGAACCTGCGTGTTCGCCCGCATAAACTAGTAAGGGAAGACACAAAGGTCTGCCCCGACGATATTTTAGAAAGTTTATGCTAAATGTATTTACTTCAATTAGCTTCCCGTTTCAGTATATTTATATCCAACACCGCGAAGTGATAGAAAGTAAAAAGGATTTTTTGCATCGTCTTCAAAATATTTTCTGAAAGCAAGAATGAAATTGTCTATGGTTCTGGTACTTGGAAAAACGGTATAACCCCAAACGGTTTTGAGAATTTCCTCGCGTGTTACCACCTGATTTTTCTTTTCAATCAACAATTTTAGCAGCTGAGTTTCTTTTTTTGTCAATTTGAATTCCCCATTTTTACCAACGGCCATAAAGGAATTAAAATTGATATAATTTCCTCCAAAAGTGTATTCCGTAAGTGTTAAACGCGGAACATGTTGTTGGGTGCGTCTAATCAGTTTTTGTACCCTTAAAAGTAATTCTTCTAATTCAAAAGGTTTACTTAAATAATCATCAGCACCAGATCTTAAACCGTTGATTCTGTCTCTACTGCTGTTTGAGGCAGATAAAATCATGATTGGAATATCGTTGTTGGAAAGCCTTATGTGTTGAGTGGCTGTAATACCATCCATGCTTGGCATCATAATATCCATTATCACCAAATCAAAGCTTTCAGATTTCAATTTTTGAATTGCAATGGCCCCATGAGGCGCAATTGAAACTTTATAACCTTCAATTTCAAGGTTTATGCGAATCAATTCTGCCAAATCAATTTCATCTTCTACGAGCAATATCCTGTATGTCTTCATTCCTGTTTAGCTTTCTTTTGCTGAAAAATTCAATATAAATATGGTTCCTTTTGGTTGGTTGTTAAAAATGCTTACTTTTCCGCCGTGAATTTCAGTAATTTTTTTAACTAAATAAAGTCCTAAACCAGATCCTGGCTTCGTTCTGGTCTTTTCTTCTCCTACACGGTAAAATTTTTCAAACACATTCTTCTTTTCAGCATCAGGAATCCCTATGCCTTCGTCAGAAAATGCAATTGTCAAATTAGTGTCATTTTGTTTAATTTCAATGTTGAGCATGCCCTCATCTTCAGAATATTTGAACGCATTGTTGATCAAATTTTTAAAAACAGTAGAAAGCATGTGTTCGTCCCCTAAAAAATAAATATTATCCTGAATATTTAAATGAATACGACTCATCTCGATAGGAGAGAGATCCATAGATTGAATGGTTTTACCCATAAATTCAGAAAGATTGATGTTGATTTTTTGTGGCTCGGTGAATTTATTTTCGAATCTCGTTGCCATGAGAATTTGTTCTACCATGCTCGATAATCTTGCAATGTTAGATTGTGCCATTCCCAACATCTTTTTTATAATTTCAGGATCTGGTCTCTTAATGGCAGTTTGAATGGCCAAATTCGATGCTGCTATGGGTGTTTTTAATTCGTGCGTCACCGCCAACAAGAAATTGTTTTGTTGCTGGTTCAATCGAACAACCCTATCCAAATATACAAACATCGCTATCCCTATTAATATGGTAATGAAACCCAACGTTAATCCCTCCATCATCCAAGCCTTTTGCTTGCTTTTCAACACATGGAGAAGTTTCACGTGAATGTCATCTTTTGGAAGTAGACGTAGTTCTACTAAATTATGTTGCCTATTCACCAAATAAAAAATATTAATTTCTTTATTTTCCTTACCTAATAGCTTTCTGAATTGCTGTGTATCTATGCTAATGTGTTGATTTTCAAATAATAATTTCGTCTTAATTGAATTTTCATTATTTAAATTTTGCAGACTAAAGAATATTTTATTAGCGACTAAAGAATTTTTTAATTTTATATTTTGAGATTCTTTTTCATATACTGAATATTGCAATTTTCGAAGCGCTATGGTCCACCAAATTAGCGCACTTATCATATATGCTATTGTGAAAAATATAACCACAATTAATTTGATTCTGTTTTTCTTCATATTTAGATCGTTCTAATTTTCTGTTTAAGTCTTATTTTCGTGCAATTTCACACATGAATTCCAATATCATACAAGAGTTATTGAAAATACTCGGTCAAACAAATCTAACTCAAAATATTGAAGATTTGAAAGAAGTGTCGCATGACTACACTGAAGATTTGTCTTATTTGCCCGAAATTCTGGTTTTTCCAGAAACCACCGAACAAGTATCTCTCATTCTAAAGCTAGCATCCCTAAATAACATTCCAGTATATACCCGTGGAGCAGGAACGGGTTTGTCTGGGGGATGTTTGCCGGTAAATGGGGGCATCGTATTAAGTACTAAAAAATTAAATAAAATTCTGAATATTGACACAGAAAATCTTACTGCTTTGGTTGAGCCAGGAGTAATCAATTACCATTTAAAACAAGCATTAGAACCCGTGGGATTGAACTATCCGCCTGATCCGGCGAGTATGGGATCTTCTACAATTGGAGGAAATGTTGCCCATGGTGCAGGAGGTCCAAAAGCGATAAAATACGGCATCACCAGAGATTATATTTTGAATTTAGAAGTGGTGCTGCCTTCCGGAGAAATTATTTGGACAGGAGCCAATACTTTAAAAAATTCAACAGGATTTTCATTGACACATCTTTTCATTGGAAGTGAGGGACTTTTGGGCGTAATTACCAAAATAATGGTGAAATTGGTGCCAAAAACCAACCATGAATTGCTTCTATTGGCTTTGTTTAAAAATGCCCAAGATGCAGCAATAGCTGTAAATCGTGTTTTACTAAGTGGTATATTACCAACAGGATTGGAACTCATGGAAGAATCTGGGGTGAAAATTGCCGCAGAAGCAACCCAAACAAGCTTCCCAAGTCATCCAGAAGTTGCATTTTATCTCATGGTTATTTTAGATGGAAACAACATAGATGAACTAATGCTTGATGCCGAAAAGATTTATCCCATTTTAGAAGATTGTGGGGCTTTCGAAGTATTCATGCCCAATAACTCGCAGATGTCTGAAGATTGGTGGAAGGTACGTCGTTCAATCGGAGAAACAGTGAAACAACAGAGTATTTACAAGGAGGAAGATACCGTAGTTCCAAGAGCTTCTTTGCCTGAATTGCTTACTGGCGTCAAAGAAATTGGTGCGAAATATGGATTTCGAACCGTTTGTTATGGCCATGCCGGAGATGGAAACCTTCATGTCAATATTTTGAAAGATAATCTTTCAGATGAAAAATGGGATATTGATGTTCCAAAAGGTATCACAGAAATATTTGAACTATGCAAAAATCTAGGTGGAACAATTAGTGGGGAACATGGTATTGGATTGGTTCAAAAACCATATCTTGACGTGGTTTTCAACACAACTCACTGGAATTTGATGAAAGGTATTAAAACGTTGTTTGATCCACAGAATATCTTAAATCCCGGCAAATGGGTGGAATCAACTCAGCCAATCAATTAATTCATACGATTGAGCTTTTGCTTTTTCTGCAAATAATATTTTCGTTTTTTTCCAGGTTTCTGCGAATAATTCGCTGTTTCTATAGTTTTCTAAACTAGATGCATTGTCCCAAATACTCGATGTACATAATACGTTTGGGGTTTCAATATTTCGAATCAATTGCAACGATAAACAACCTGGAAAAGCCCTGATTTTGGCTTTTGAATCATTGAAAACTTGAATAAATTGTTCAACCTCATTCGGTTGAAATGTCATTTTTACGTATCGGTGAATTCTCATGGAAATACTTGTAATAAAATCATTGAATCTTCATTTAATCCGAGTTTTGCCGAAGCATTGCTCGCATTTCCCGCAATTTGAAGCAAATTGCCATAGCTGAATAATGCCAGAATCTCTCCCTCAGGAACATCATCATAATCTTCCATGATTCGATCAATTTTAAAAGAATAAGAAGTAAGCTGAAACCGCTTTCCATTTGTAAATTCATCGAAAGTTGATTTGTTTAAGTTGAAATAAACATTCCCATAACTATCTACATACAAAGCGGTTAGTCTCATTGAATTGTTTGAAATGGTAGGTTGTAATGTTCTCATTTTCATCGTCAATTCTTTGGTTTCGTATAAATCATCCATCTTAAAGTCGTTTTCAAACATTGCTTGAATCGCTGGAATATACACTTCCCTCAGGGCATTAAATTTGAAATGAGTTACGGGTAATTTATAATAAATTTGAGGTTCCTCTTCGTCAAAGGCCATAGAGAAAATGCCATTGTCTGGTCCTAAGAAATATTGGTTTCTATATTTTGTTAACACAAACCGTTTTGGCTGTGTGCTGATAAATGAAACGTGGCAAATATGTATGGTGTTTTCCGGGAATTCATCTTTGAATAATTTCAAATGAACCGCCTGCGGTTGAATATGTCCTTTTTTTAATTTTGAGGGACTTACAATCGTTTTTAAATGGGGGAAGGCGGCGTTAATTTGAGCTTGGCAAATGGAATAGTCTATAGATTCTGTTCCAAAATCTATCCAATAGTGTAAAATATGATGATTATTCGCTGAATTGGATTCCATATATTTGTAAAAATATCAAATATACGATTGGCAGAGCGCATTTACACATTAGAAATTATCAACCCTCAGGTGTTTTATGGTCCAAATAATGTCCATATACAACTCTTGAAAACAAAATATCCCAAATTGCAAATCATAGCAAGAGGTGATGAAATTAAAGTACTTGGGGACGAAGACAGCATCAAAGATTTTGAGTCTGGCATGCAAGTGTTGGAAAAATTATACATTAAAAAAGGAGAGTTGAATGAACATCTAATTCATGAAGCACTTCATATTGGTATCTCAGAAATAGACCAAGCCACTACTGCTGCCGAAGATGTATTACTCATCGGTACTAGAGGGCAAAAAATAAAAGCTCGTACGATGAACCAACGCAAAATGTTGGAAGCGTCAAAGCAAAACGACATTTTGTTTGCCATTGGTCCTGCCGGTACCGGAAAAACCTACACGGCTGTCGCGTTGGCTGTTTTGGCCCTTAAAGAACGAGAAATTCGCAGAATTATCCTTACAAGACCTGCTGTTGAAGCGGGCGAAAATTTGGGATTCTTGCCGGGTGACTTAAAAGAGAAAATTGATCCTTATTTAAGGCCATTGTATGATGCTCTTGAAGACATGATTCCATCGGATAAACTAAAAAGCATGATTGAAAGTAGAACTGTTGAAATTGCGCCATTGGCATTTATGAGAGGGAGAACCCTTGATAATTGTTATGTGATTCTCGATGAAGCTCAAAATAGCACCGATTTACAATTGAAAATGTTTTTAACAAGGATGGGGCCAAATGCAAAATTGATCATTACAGGTGATTTAACCCAGGTGGACTTGCCTAAAAAACAAATGAGCGGATTGTTCCGTGCCATGAAAATTTTGCGTAATATTGATGGCATTTCAATTGTTGAATTGGATACACAAGACGTTGTACGTCATAAATTAGTAAAAGAAATTATCAAGGCTTATGATAAAGCCGATGAACAAATATAAATTATGGAATTACAAGCATTAACATCTACAAATTATTATTTTAAGAATCAAACTGCTTTTTACAGAGGCAAAGTTAGAGACGTTTATACCATCAACAGCGACATCTTGGTGGTTGTTGCCTGCGACCGAATTTCGGCCTTTGATCATGTCCTTCCAAGAAGTATTCCGTTCAAAGGTCAAGTTTTAAATGCTGTTGCAAGCATGTTTTTGGATCATACTCAAAACGTGATGCCCAATTGGAAACTGTCTACACCAGATGAGCAAGTTACAATTGGTAAACGTTGTGACGCAATTCCTATTGAGTTCGTGGTGAGAAATTACCTTACAGGACATGCTTGGCGTGTTTATAAAAATGGGGGACGTGAAATCTGTGGTAATATTTTGCCTGAGGGATTAAAAGAGAACGACAAACTTGAAAAACCGATTATCACTCCTGCCACTAAGGCAACAAGCGGACATGATGAAGATATCAGCTACAATGAAATTTTAGAAAATGGATTGTTGAGCAAAGAACGCTTAGACGAACTTTGTGATAAGGCGTTGTCATTGTTTCACTTGGGTACAGATTATGCAAGTTCTAAAAATCTAATTTTGGTGGATACCAAATATGAGTTTGGAATTTTTCAAAATGAGGCAACTTTAATTGATGAAATTCACACACCAGACAGTTCTAGATTTTTTTATGCCGATACTTACGAACAACTTCAATCCGAAGGAAAACAACAACGTCAATTGAGCAAGGAATTTGTGAGAGAGTGGTTGATGGAAAACAATTTCCAAGGTTTGGAAGGACAATTGGTGCCAGATATGCCAGATTCATTCGTAGAGAGCATTTCTAATCGCTATCAAGAATTGTATTCGGCAATGACAGGCAATGAGTTAAAACATAGAGATTATAACAATATTTTAGACACCATTGAAAATCGTGTGAATAACGCTTTAGATTTAATCTAGATATTTGTAATTATGTTAAAAATTAAATTGATTTTATTGTTTGTAATCAGTGCGTTAACGCTTACAAGTTTCGCACAGGTTAAAACCAGTACCTATGCCGGAATTCAATATATTGATTCAGGAAAATTCAATGGTACGGCTACAAATCCTATTTCCAGTGAATTATATAGCAGACCACAAGCGGTTTTTTGCGATACAAACAACAGAATGTATGTAACCGATGAACACAATGTGATGTTGATAGATGGTACGTTGTCCAGAAATAGGGGTGGTTTTCGTGGAGATCCAACTTCAACTTTGTCTTTAGGAAGTACAAACGGAACAGGCTTGGTTTCTCGTTTTTCTACACCTACGGGCGTGGCTGTCCATCCAAAATCAAATGACGTTTATGTTTGCGATAGAAACAATAATTTGATTCGCAAAGGATCAAAATTTGTGAATTCTTCGAATGAGTCAGCTTGGAGTACTTTAACCGGTCAGGATAACTTTACCGGTGGTTATGTGAATGGTCCTGTTGCTGTTGCGGAATTTAACACTCCAGAAGATATTGAAATTTCCGACAATGGAATTTTTTATATCTGCGACAATGCCAACAATTGTATCCGACAAATTAACAGCGGTATGGTGACAACTCTTGCTGGAAATGGACACTTCGATGCTGGTTACAAAGATGGAAATGATACTTTTGCTAGATTTGACAGACCTACTGGAATTTGTATTGAAAATAGCAATTCATTGCTCGTTGCCGATAGAAATAATGGAATGATTCGCAGAATCAATCTAACCACTAAGGCCGTTACAACCGTTGTGAAAGATTTGAATTTCCCATTGGATGTTTGTGTTGTTGGTTCAAAAATAGTGATTGCTGAAGCCACTTGTTTGAAAGTATATGATGGAACTACTGTCTCTGTTTTTTGTGGCAATCCTAATGAAGCAGGTTACCTAGACGATGAAGTGTCAAAAGCTAAATTTAGAAATATCACACATATCTACTATCGTAAGGCTGATAAATCTGTTTATGTCGTAGACAATGGCAACAATGTTATCAGAAAAGTCCCATTAACAGACAACGTTGTGGCTGATTTTGTTGCTAATAATACTACACCAATTGTGAATCAAACCATCAAATTAACTTCCAATTCATTGAACAGCACCTCACAAACTTGGTCAATTTCGCCTTCAAGTTATACTTTGCAAGCAGGTTCTACTCTAACTTCTAAAGAAGTGTATGTGTCGTTCAATAGTGTTGGTTCTTACACTGTTTCATTGACTGCTAAAAATATTTCTACCACAGATGTGATGACTAAAAACAACTACATCAGTGTGTCTACTAACTCTGCAGCACTGCCACAAGTTGATTTTACAGCGAACAATTTAACCCCAGTGATTAATCAAGAGATTACATTGATTGATTTGACTGCAAATAATCCAACTTCATATAAATGGACAATCACGCCATCTGATTATCAATTTACAGGGTCTGCAACTTCTACAGATCGAAATCCTACCGTTTCTTTTCAGAAACTTGGACTTTACACTGTAAAATTGGATGCAACAAACGCCAATGGAAATGGTAGCAGTACCAAAACCAATTTTATTCAAGTGGTTTCTAGTGGTAATGCTGATTATAATGTACGAAAAATTACAATCTATCCGAATCCAGCTCAACAGTATTTGATTGTTGAGGGACTTGAACCGCAAGCTGAAATTTCAATGATGAATGTATCAGGTCAAGTTTTCAATCTATTTGTGAATGATCAAAATCAGGTAGATATTTCCCGTTTACCTAGAGGGATTTACTTTTTGAGTACAAAAGTGAATGGTACATTCAATAGATTGGGTAAATTTATCTTAGAAAATTGATTTCAAATTATCCAATATCAAACGAAAAAAAACCGTTCTTGAACGGTTTTTTTTCATTTATAATTACCTTGTTTTTTGGTTTTTTAAGTATTCAATGGATTTCTCGACTGAGCATATTATTCTTTTATAAAATAGAACCATTAACAGTTTCCGATATCATTCAAATGTTTGGATATGGGTTGAAACAAGATGTCTCAATTACCGGCTATTTGTGTCTGATTTCACTATTGTTTTATCTCATTTCTTATTATTTCCAGTCCAAAATTGGCTTCATTTTATTTAAGACAATTTTGTATTTATTGGTCCTTTTGAACATTGTAATTACCATAGCCGATATTCAATTACTCTCACTATGGAGTCATAAAATTGATTTACAGGCATTGTTTTATCTTCAATATCCCCATGAAGTATTCAATAACTTTAATTTGCCTCAATGGCTCATTTTTGTTTTGGTAATTCTTGTGCTTACATGGTTGATTGGCGCTCTGTTTTTGCGCATATTGCGAAAAAAAGAAACTTCGTTTTCTGCAATAAATGCAAAATATTTGGGGGGTGTTTTTTTAACCTTATTTTTAATGATTCGGGGTGGACTGGGACTTATGCCCGTTTTGATTTCCGATGCTTCATACAGCGAAAGTCAACCAAAAAATAGTGTGGCCACCAATTCATTGTGGAACTTCTTTTATCAAATTACCGAAGCCGGTAATTTATCTGAAATTCAACATTTGTTGGATTATCCAGAAAATAAAGGAATTTTGAATCGATATTTCGCCGATACTGAGCCCGACTTTCCTCCATATTATTGGGATAAACGTACAAATGTTGTTTTAATTATTTTGGAGGGATTTTCTGCTGAAATGTCGGGTTATTTTGGCGGACATGATGGCAATGAAATGCCATTTATTGACAGTTTAGCAAAAGAAGGTTATGCATTCACGAGGGTCTATGCAAATGGAGATAGAACGGATAAGGGATTGTTAAGCATATTGAGTGGATGGCCAGGACAAACTTGGCAAAACATGATCAATCATCCCTCGAAAATAAACAAACTACCGGCATTGGCTAGAGCGTTTAAAGAAAAGAGAGGATATAAAACCAAATTTTACTACGGGGGAGATTTAGGATTTTCAAATATGGATTTTTATTTAAAACAAAATGGTTTTGAATCTATTTTTGGAGAGAAGAATATTGTTGCCGAAAAATCTGTCCATCAAGGAAAATGGGGCGTTCATGACGATGCATTGTTTGATTTTGTATCAGAAAATTTAAAATCAGAAAAGGAAGAATTTTTTGCCACCATTCTTACTTTAAGCACCCATGAGCCTTATGATTTGGCACCTAAAAATGCTGTTACGAATAAAGAGAAAATGGCTTATTGCATGAGGTTTACAGATAGGTCAGTGAGGAATTTTATTTCAAAAATGCAGAAGCATCCTGACTTTGATAACACTTTATTTGTGATTACCGCTGATCATGGTAAAGAGTTAAATACAGAAAATACCTCCAAATGGCATCAAAATTTTTTCCATATTCCATTGTTGTTTTATGGAAAGATTTTACCTCCTAAATGGAAGGGGAAAGTAAACAACAGGGTAGTGTCGCAATCAGATATTTATCAATCCCTGCATCATTTAATCATCCAACGTAAAGATAAAAAGGCCGTTTATTCAAGGTCGTTTTTTGAATCCAATCATCCAGGTAATGCTATATCTAACTTAACAGGTACGACGGTATATATAGACTCTCTGTCATGTCAGTTTTTACAGACTGACAAAATGGCAATTCGTCAAAAAAAGTCATGGAATTCAATTGATAGCTTGTTGATTGGAGTGCAATCAAAAATAATTCAATATTTTTTACGATAATCTGTAACATTCTAACAGGAATGTACGTCTATGTATAAAATTGGCATTCTTTTTGATTAAACAACATGGAAATGAATAACAAGGCAAAAAAGAAACTGATCATCATCATTGCGTTAATAGCGATAAATGTTGTTGGATTTACTTCAGCTCGTTATTATTTTTCGTTGCATACCACTACTGAGGAAATCCCGACTGGTTTATTAAAGAAGTTCACCCAATCTAGTCCTGAAATTATCAGTCCTACCAAATTTTTAGAGTTAGGACTTGATATGATTCGGAATATAGGTAAATAGAATTCTGCTATTGCAAAGAATTGTTACCATATATATTTCGAAGCTCGAAAGGTTTGCTCTAAATTTCAAATTAGATCATTTAATTTTTTGGATAGTTTATTCATTTGTTTATTCAATTACTTTTCAATGGTCTGAGAGTTGGTGGGATGGTATAATAGATTCTGCCATCCTTCTATCAATGCATGCTTTGGTTTCTTATTTTAATCTATATTATTTGGTGCCAAGGTATTTGTTTACCAAAAGTTATTTGTTGTATTTGGTTGCCATTGTATTGTCGATCTTCTCGATATGTTTTCCATTGGCTATTCTAGCGCATTTGGTTATTAATAACAAAGATTTGCAGAGCTTGGTGTGGTCTAGTGCCTTTTTGTTTTTTTTGTCGTTGAGTGTGCTTTTTTCCGTGGTTATGACCATGGTTTTGAAATTCATCAAACAGTGGTACAAAGACCAAAAATCTCAGAAAGAATTGCAGCAAATACAATTGCAAACTGAGTTGAAATTTTTAAAAGCTCAAATCAATCCTCATTTTTTGTTCAACTCATTGAATAATTTATACGCCCTCACATTGAAAAAGTCAGATTTGGCGCCTACAGTGGTGTTGAGGTTGTCTGATATTTTGAGGTATGTATTATATGAAAGTTCGCAAGGGGAGGTTTCAATTTTAAAAGAAATACAGCATATATTGGATTATGTTGAAATTGAAAAGTTACGACTTGGGAATTTGGTAAAAATAGAGGTAGAGGTAGATGAGAACATCAAGGACCAAAATATTGAGCCAATGTTGTTGCTAACCTTGGTTGAAAATGCATTTAAGCACTCAGAAACTGTATTGTCGGAGGAAAGGTTTGTGAGAATACAAATCAATGCAATTGAAAATGGTTTCAGATTCCTTATCGAAAATTCATTCAATCCGTCGAAGAAAAGCAAAGAAATGGGTGGGATAGGGTTGCAAAATATTAAAAAAAGACTAACTTTAACATATCCCGGTAAGCATGAATTGATTTCAAGTATTTCAGATTGTGTTTATCAGGTTGATTTAAAAATAAATAATTCATGATGAATAAAATTAAAGCAGTAATCATTGATGATGAGCCGTTGGCTTTAGATGTATTAGAAGGTTTATTGTCTAACTTCAAACAAATTGAAATAGTTGGCAAATTTAGCAATCCTATAGATGCAAGTCAGAAATTAGCAGAATTAAAACCGACTGTTGTTTTTACGGATATTCAAATGCCAGGGCAAACGGGCTTAGATTTCATTCAATCTCAATATCCTGCACCTTTCGCTGTTATTTTCACAACAGCACATCCAAATTTTGCCGCTGATGCATATGAATATGAAGCCCTAGATTATTTGTTGAAGCCTATTTCTCCAGATAGATTAACCAAAGCCATTAAAAGACTTGAGGAGTATTTAGAATACCGTTCAAACAATACAGAAATTGCAGATACAATCGACGATTATGTATATGTTAAAGTAGATGGAGAACATCAAAAGATTTTATTCAAAGACATTTACTTTATTGAGGCATTTGCTGATTATGTAAAAATTTGGATATCGCCTACAAAGCGAGTGGTAACATTGCAAACAATGAGAAATATGGAGACAGGCCTACCAAGTTCAAATTTTATTCGAGTACATCGCAGTTATATCATTGCCATTGACAAAATTAAATCTATTCAAAGTAACGCGATTGTGTTAGATGGAGAAATTGAAATTCCAATTGGCAAAAATTACAAAGAAACCATTACGGGATTGCTTACCAAGAAAAGATTTTAAGTAGAATTACAGTTTTTTCACCTACTAGTCTTTGTTTTTTTGAATGTGAATGGGTTTTGTTATTGAAATCTGTAATTTACTATTAAATATTTTAGCTTTGGTCGTTAAATTGTCACATTTGTGCTTAAGTATAAAGTTGTATTTTGTTGATTATCAATGACTTGTATGGGTTTTGACATTTGTTTTGACAATTATATTTGAAACTTTCTCAAGTTGCATAAAATAAATGCAATCAAACATAGTTTATAGTATTGAGTTTTTCCGTTTAAACGAAAAAAACCAAACTAAAACTAAACAGAAAAAGACGTGAGTAGGTTAGATTACAACAAGATCAAAAATCTTGCTGCCTCTAAGAGAATTCCAATTAAAGAATTGGCGAGGTTGTGTGATTTGAGTGAACAAGGGTTTCACTACATGTTAAAAAAGCAAACAATGCGTGTAGACACTCTTGAAAAAATTTGTGTGACATTGGGTGTAAGTCCAATTGAACTTTTTGAAAATGAAAATGGTGATGTCAATCCAAATTCAATCATTATTCCAGCGAGATCTGCAGAAAATAATGATGCATTGTTACAGAAACTCGACATCATTATTGAATTATTGAGGTTACAGAAGATTATGTAAATAAAAATACTCAAATTAATCTTCAGTAAATGATTGTATTTCGATGCGCGAAGGTGCATCATTTTGAAATACGCCCCAGTTGTGAAAGTTATTTTTAGTGAGCTAAAAATAACTTTCACGAAATAAAAAAGAAACTTAACTTTACAGAATCAAAGTTTCTATTTCCCTTTTGACCAATTTATAAATGATAAAAATGAGTAAAGGTGTGCTGTTAATGCTCACCGCTTCATTAGCATTTGGACTAATGAATATTTCTGTAAAAATGGTTTCGCACCTGCATGTTTCTGAGGTAGTTTTTTACAGAGCAATTGTTCAAATAATTTTAAGTTTATCTGTTTTACTTTATTTAAAGCAGAGTCCATTTGGTAAGAATACCAAAATGCTTTTTTTAAGAGGTTTGTTCGGTTCTTTAGGATTGGTTGGTTACTTTTATTCTTTGCAAGTAATGCCGCTGGGTAATGCAATTGTTATCTATTATTTATCTCCCATTTTAACAACCTTGTTGGCTTTTATTTTGGGGGATGAAAAAGTTGGCAAATTTCAATGGCTCTTTTTTGCTATTTCCTTTTTAGGGGTTGTAGTGGTAAATGGATTTTCAAATAACATTACGTTAATTGGAATTTTAGCAGGTTTCGGCGGGGCATTTTTTTCTGCTTTTGCATATAACACAATTAGGCGATTGAAAGGAAAGGAAAATCCCAATGTTGTGGTCTTTTATTTTCCATTGGTAACCTTGCCATTGTCGTTAATTTATCCAATCACCAATCCTACAGTATGGCGAATTCCCGTAGGTAATGAATGGATGTGGTTGTTGCTAACAGGTATTTCTACTCAAATTGGACAGTTTTTCATGACAAGGGCCTATCAAGAGGATGCCACTAGTAAAGTTTCTGCTGTAAGTTATGTTGGCGTAATATGGGCCACTGCTGCTAGTGTATTTTTATTTTCTGAATCATACTCTTTGTTTCAATATTTGGGAATTATATTGGTATTATTGGGCATGATTCTAAACATTAGAACAATAAAATCATAAATAGAATGGAAGAGTTTTTTGAATTACAAGATTTATATTTAGATCAGCTACAATCAGATAGAATAAGAACTCGGTTCTTAAATCGGGTAGATATCCAAATTTGGGAACCGTTTTTTGAAGATGATAAAAGTATTGAATTTCTATTAAATAGAAATGGTTTGAGTAATTTAGAACTTTCTCAAAATTGGATAAACCGACAATTGAACAGATACCAAGATGGTACCTTTGGGTTGCAGGCGATAATTGATAAAAAGACAAAATTGGTGGTTGCGCATTGCGGATTATTAATCCAAAAATTGAACAATAAAGTAGAGGTAGAAATTGGTTATCATGTATTGCCAAAATTCAGGAAACAAAATTATGCTACTGAATCTGTGCAACTCTTCATAGATTTTGCATTTGAAAGTGGTATTACAAGTTCGCTTATTTGCATGATAAATCCTAGGAATGAAGCCTCAATAAAAGTCGCTGAAAAATGCGGATTTAAATTTGAACAATTCGTTGAGAGTTCAAATTACGAAATGGGTGAAAAAATGAACATTTATCGATTAAACCGATAAATCAAGAATTGGTTGGTGTATAATGCTCGAAAATCCAATGCAAAATTGATTTTTCAACTTCATTGAAATCCTTCTGTCTGCGCACCATAACCAGTTTCGCAGTTTTTTCAACTGCTGGCATTTGGTGTGGTACAAAACCCGATGCGCCACCCCATGAAAAATCAGGTACAAATTGCCTTGGAAAGCCAGCACCAAAGATGTTACAGGCAACTCCAACAACTGTTCCAGTGTTAAACATGGTATTGATGCCACATTTACTATGATCCCCCATGATTAATCCACAAAATTGTTGTCCAGATTTTTCAAATCTATTAGACGCATAGTTCCAAACTTTCACTTCTTCATAAGTGTTTTTTAAGTTGCTACAATTTGAATCTGCACCAATATTGCACCATTCTCCAAGAACCGCATTTCCTAAAAATCCATCATGACCTTTGTTTGAATAACCGTGCATCACAATATTGTTCACTTCACCACCAACATTGCAATATGGCCCTAATGTAGTAGCACCATACACTTTTGTGCCGAGTTTTAATTTAGATCCCTCGCACATCGCAAATGGTCCTCGTATTAAACTTCCCTCCATAACTTCGGTATTTTTACCCAAGTAAATTGGACCATCTGATGTGTTGAATGTGCAACATTCAGCTTTAGCACCTTCTTCTATGAAAATAGGGTATTGGCCAAATTGTTGATTCGTTGAAGACAAGGATAAAGATTTTCTGTTAGCCGTTAATAAATCAAAATCAGCAACAATTTCCTGGTGATTAAGTTTGAATATTTCAAATGGACGTTGAATCAGTTGAATATCTCCTTCAAATTCAATTTTTTCCAGAATTTCGGTGTTGTATGCAATTATAACTTCTTGCTTTGTAAGCGCTTGTCCTTTTTTGAGGGACAAAATGCTCGTTTTTAATGCTTCAGTGGGCAGTAAATGTCCATGAATACATAAGTTGGCATTTTCAGTGGCAGAAAACTTTACACTTAAATGTTCTTGCGTTAGAAATCCATAATCGTTTGCTGAAAGATGAAGTTTCCATTTTTCAGCTATAGTTAAGATACCAATTCTAAGATCCGCAGCGGGACGCGTTAATGTAAGCGGATACAGTCCTGCAATATTTTCAGAATCGAAAAGATTGATGCTTAACATAGTCATTATTTAGCTTTAAGAGCGGCTTGAACAAACCCCACAAAAAGAGGGTGAGGGTTTTCAACTGTGCTTTTTAATTCTGGATGGAATTGAACGCCAACAAACCAAGGGTGATTTTCAACTTCAACAATCTCTGCAAGGCCTGTATGAGGGTTTACACCCGTAATTTGCATACCTGCTTTTTGAATTTGTTCCTTGTAAACATCATTGAATTCATAACGGTGTCTATGACGTTCATTGATATGGATTTTACCGTAAGCTTTAGCGGCATGACTTCCTTTAGTGAGGTCACATTGATAAGAACCTAATCGCATTGTACCACCATAATTGCTTATTTTCTTTTGTTCCTCCATTAAATCAATTACAGGGAACTGAGTTTCAGGGTTCATTTCAGAACTATGAGCATTTTCTAGTCCAACAACATTGCGGGCAAATTCAATTACTGAACATTGCATACCCAAACAAATTCCAAAGAAAGGAATTTTGTTTTCGCGGGCATATTTTACAGCAACCAATTTCCCTTCGATGCCCCTATTTCCAAAACCGGGTGCTACCAATATACCCGTATACCCTGAAAGTTTTTGTGAAACATTTTCCTCTGTTAGCAATTCAGAATGAATATATGTAACATTTACTTCACATTCATTTGATGCACCAGCATGTATAAATGCTTCATTAATGGACTTATAGGCATCAGGCAACTCCACGTATTTTCCAACCAATGCAATTGAAACCTCCGATTTAGGATGTTCCAATTTGAATAAGAAGTTGGCCCAATTTTCTAAATTTGGTTCTGTAGAGGTTTTTAATTTCAATTTTGTCAATACTACTTTGTCCAACTTTTCCTTCAACATGGCCATTGGAACCTCGTAAATTGTTGACATATCTCTGGCTTCAATTACAGCATTGTTTTGAACATTGCAGAAAAGGGCCAGTTTTCTTTTAATTTCCGAATTTAATGGTTTTTCAGTCCTACAAACCAACACATCAGGTTGCACACCTAATTCCAATAAACTTTTTACAGAGTGTTGCGTTGGTTTTGTTTTCAATTCACCGGCAGCCGATAAATAAGGAATTAATGTTAAGTGAATAACCATTGAATTGCTTTCACCTTCTTCCCAAATCAATTGACGCATAGATTCTATGTAAGGCAACGATTCAATATCACCAACAGTTCCACCTATTTCCGTAATTACAATGTCAAAATCACCAGATTCACCAAGCACTTTCATTCTGCGTTTGATTTCATCAGTGATATGAGGGATAACTTGTACAGTTTTACCTAAATATACGCCTTTGCGCTCATTTTCTATAACTGTTTGATAAACTCTACCAGTGGTTACGTTGTTGGCTTGAGATGTTGGTACATTTAAAAATCTTTCGTAATGCCCCAAATCGAGATCCGTCTCTGCACCGTCTTCAGTAACGTAACATTCACCATGTTCATAAGGATTAAGTGTGCCTGGATCGACGTTAATATAAGGATCGAATTTTTGAATGGTGACTTTGTATCCTCTGGCTTGTAATAATTTAGCAAGAGAAGCGGCGATAATACCTTTACCCAATGAAGATGTTACGCCCCCCGTAACAAAGATGTATTTTGATTTATTCATGAAATGGATGTTACGGGAAACAAAATTACTGCGTAAATCTGTCCCTCAAAAGAAAGTAATTCGATAGTTTTCAACAAAATTAAATTTTCACAATCCAACCCTGTGTATCTGGTTGAGATTCAGTTTTAATTTCGTCGAGATAGTTTTTAACTTTGGTTGATACAATTTGATTTCCTTGAGAAATTACAGAGAAATATTCTCCATGATGTCCAAATCCATCCAAATTAATCAAGGTAGCCGCAGTTCCTGTGATGAATAATTCCGACAATTCACCAGCAATTAAGCGGTTTTTAATTTCTTGAACGCTTAATTTTCTTTCTTCAACTTGGTATCCTAAAGTTCTAAGAGAAAGAATTACACTTTCACGGGTAGTTCCAGCCAACAAGGTATCAGTTAGTTCAGGCGTTACAATTGTGTTGCCGAAAACTGCAAAGAAATTTGTTGTACCTGTTTCTTCAACTAAAGTATGTGTTACTGGGTCTGTCCACAGTACTTGATCGTAACCTTCAGATTGAGCAATAGCGGTTGGATACATTGACGCCGCATAATTTCCAGCACATTTTGTAAATCCAACACCACCAGGAGCCGCTCTGCTATATTCTTCCTCAACTTTAACCCTTAGAGGCTTGTTGTAATAGGGTCCTACAGGACAACAAAAAACAGCATAAGTATATGTTGTAGAAGGTTTTACACCAATAAAATCATCGGTTGCAAACATGAATGGACGAATGTACAATGAACCGCCCTCAGATCTAGGCACCCAATTTCTATCTATATCTAGAAGTGTTGTTAAACTTTTAATAAATAATTCTTGAGGAATCTCTGGCATTGCCATGCGTTTTGCCGATCGATTGAATCTTTTAGCATTTTCCTCAGGTCTGAACATCAAAATGTCATGATCGTTTTTTGAACTGGCAAAAGCTTTCATCCCTTCGAAAATAGATTGACCATAATGAATTGCACTGGTGGCAGGACTAAGTTGAAAAGGTCCATAAGGAACAATTCTGTGGTTCGTCCATTCTTGACCATTCCAATCAGAAACAAACATGTGATCGGTGAAAATTTTCCCAAATCCAATATTTTCGGTATCAAATTCAGCAATTCTGCTGTTTTTTACTTTTTCAATACTAATTTCGAAGTTCATTGTATTTCAAAAATACCATAAAACTTTAAGCAATGGCCGAAAAAAAACAAATTGTGGATAATCCTTTATTGTTAACATCCTTGTATTCTCGGGGTGTTTTTTACATCCCTCAACAAAAAAAACAGGATGAATCAGCTGTCGAAAATTTAGATATTCAAGAAGTTAAAACTGTAGAACCTTCTAAAATTGTATTGCCTGAATCCACTATCATACACTTGATTTATGATAAAGAACCGGCACATTGGCCAACTTATTTAAATGAACCCTTAACAAAAATCATGTCGGCCGTTACCATCAATGGTGTCCCTGTGCCAATTTCAGACTATGCGGTTTACAATCTCACACTGATGCCTGAAGTAAAAGATATCACAAAATTTATCTCTGAACTAAATACTAAACTCATCATGATTTGGTCTACCAATCTGAAAATAGAAGGATGGAAAGGAGTCAATTCTGAGTATTTGGTAGCCGATAAAAAAGTACTTTGGTTGAAAGATATTCAAATTGTAATGTCTTCAAAAGAAGAAAAAATCGGAGCCTGGACATCTATGAAGAAATTTTTCAATATATAGGCAGGACGCGTTTTGCTTGTTTATGTTGTCTAATTATCGTATATTACAATGTTTTTCTTCATGCACAATCTATTTAATATCATAAAATTGAGACTTGCAACCCAGTTGGTTATCTTTTTTATTCTTTTTGGGGGACAGGCGAACTTGCTCAAAGCCGATCACGTAATGGGTGCTGATATGTCGTACCGCTGTCTCGGTAACGACAAGTATAAGATTACTGTAAAGTTTTATAGAGATTGCCGAGGTGCAGGAGCTCCAGCTAGTTGGAGTTCACTATATTGGTATGCTGGTAACAATGGTGGGATGTCTACTTCTCAATATTCTTTGTCTTTGACTTTCGTGGGTATTAGGGATATTACACCGAGATGTTCAACTGCTTCTAAACCTTGTAATCCCAAAAATACAAGTTACACCGGTGAAGGTGTAGAAGAGCATGAGTATGAAACAACCATCGATTTAACAAAATCGCCGTTTAACAATTCATCAATTGGTTTGGGAACTTCCAATTGTGAATTGACATTTGCGTACAATCAATGTTGCAGAAATGCGGCAATTACAACCGGTGCAACATGGGCTGATTTTTGGACAACTGCAACGATTAACATTTGTAACCTTCGGAAGATGGCAAATAAATGCAACAATTCTCCTTCGCTAACCAACGTTCCAATTGCTTATGCCTGTTGTAATGAACCATATTATTTTAACAACGGAGCTTTAGATACTTTAGATTTTGATTCCTTATCCTATAAAATGGCACCGGCCTTAAAAGGTGTTCCGAATAGTTCAGTTCCTTATTCAAGCCCTTTTACTTATAATTATCCGCTAACTCCATTTTGTATTCCACCAACTACCATTAAATGTACTCCTAATCCAAACACCAATCCTCCACGTGGTTTCTTTTTAGATACAACAAATGGTGATTTGATTTTCACGCCAACAAAATGTGATGAAGTGGCAGTGCTGGTTGAAAGAATGACAGATTGGCGAAAAGATACTGCCGGCGTCTGGCGGTGGGTTGGTCGAACAAGTAGGGATTTACAGATTGTTGTAAAAGACAATTGTGGCTACAATCATCCCCCGAAAATACAGGGTCCTTCGAGCAATAAAGTTTGTGAAGGTGATGAGATATGTTTCGATATTGATGGAAAAGATGAAACATTTGCACCCAATCAAACTGTTCCTGATACCGTTCAAATGACATGGAATGGGGGTATTACTGGTGCAACTTTTACGATAAAAGATAAAACCAAACGAGAAAAAACAGCGCAATTCTGCTGGAAAACTAAAATTGGACAAGCGTCGGATGTAGCCTATACATTTACGGTTACTGCTACAGACGATCATTGCACAGTGCCTTCTATTTCTATTAAAGGTTTCAAAATTAAAGTGAATCCAAAAGCCTCCGACGAAAGGATTTATACGGCTGTTGACAATACTACATTGAAAGGATATAAGGGAGCTTCCTTGGCAACTGGCAAATTAAAATGTGGTCGATTTGCATTTAATGCAAAACTTCCCGTTTCATTTAAAGGTACAGCTTCTTATCAATGGAGTATCAGGGATTCTTCTGCGAAAAAAGAATATTTCTTTAGTGCTAAAAAAACAGATACAATTACCTTTACAAAAGGTGGAACTTATGTAATTGTTCACACCGTTAACAACTCTTTTAATTGTCCTACCATTTATAGAGACACAGTTACTATTCCTGAACCGCCGAAGGTGGTTATGGCAACCAAAGATACGTTCGCTTGTCTTGGTTCCACAATGAAAGTGATGCCTAAGGTTTTAAATGGTAAACCAAACTATTCTTACTATTGGACAAGAATAGTTGTAGACACAGCAACCAAAGCATGGAAGAGTGAGTCTCATGTATCCGGCGATACCTTGGATTATTTGAACATTCCAAATATTACCAGAGACAGTGTAATTAGAATTAAGGTAAAAGATGGAGATGGATGCGTATTTTACGACACCATGACCATCTACAAAAAACCATTGCCTGTGATTGGTT
>JACCDH010196602.1_pt1 | contig 43608 bp, 43 predicted proteins | sample 7442481 | NCBI WGS metagenome assembly JACCDH01 (sample SAMN15323433, study PRJNA562643) | freshwater metagenome | isolation source: river surface water | place: USA:Blue River Watershed | collected 2017-08-15 | reverse complement strand
CAAGAATTATGCCCACAAGGTTATTATCAACCTAAAACAATATATACATTAAGAGGTGCAAAGAGAATAGAAAATTGTATAGCATGTCCTCGAGGAAAATACGGTATAAATCAATGTTCAAATCTCTGTCCTAAAGGAAGATATGGATCTAGCTCAGGAAGTATCACAAAAGAGGATTGTACTTTATGTCCGATGGATACATATTCTTCCCAAGAAGGATATTTACAATGTACTTCCTGTCAAATAGGTAAATATAATCCTAATGTAGGAAGTATATCATCATCAGATTGTATCGATTGTCCAGAGAATTATTATGGACATCAATGTTATAAACAATTTTTAGAAGATTATCAATATCCTGGTGAAAATTCACCAAAAGGTTCATATTCTTCAACAACTCCTTCTAAGAAGAAGGAAGAGAAGAGAACACATATTTATAAAGATGGTTGTGGAGGAGGTTTACGAAATGTATGTGGTAAAGAACATATAAGTTATATGTAAAAAGGTACACAAACATAAAAGGTTAAAAGTGCTGGATATTGTACAATGGTAAAAATATCATCAATTCTTAATTTTTCATTTGAATATGTTAAATATTCAAATTCATTATGAAAAGGTCTTACATTATGATGTATATGTTTACTCTCTTTTGGATATTTGACTATCAAAAATTGTAAATGTAATTTCGCTTGTGAAAATGCAAAGTCAAAAGCTATATTATAGGAGAGTGTCTTTGACAAAAACCCAGGAATCTGTATAATATCTCCCCTTTTCCATGTATTTGAACCATATTTTGTATAATATTCAAAACCATGAAATAATGTTACTGGATAAGATAAAGGTTCAACCTCATCTAAAAGAGAATGAATGGATGATATCATCGTCTTCTCTTTATCAGAGAGAGGAATATGATGTGATAATTTACCATTCAACCAACAATCACCACCTACATAACGACGAAAATGATAATCACCATCGGGATTTTTTAAAATCACTTTATCAGATTTGGTGATGATTTCACTCATCTTTGAATGAGTATGAATTGTCTTATCCAATTCATCAAAATTTCGAAAAGTCTTTTTTAATTTACATTCTAAAGAAATAATCTCATTCTCCTCTTGTATCTCTTTAATTCTCTTCCAATTCTCTTCATTCTTCTTTCTATCCATCATCCACCAATAACAAGTATTACGAATGATATAAAAAAAAGTCTGATAGATATCTTTTGTGATAGATCCAATCGAAAAATCATAGATTATACCATTGATACTCTCTAAAATAGTTGTTTTTCGTACTTTTTCAATTTGTTCTTCTGTTATTTTCTTCTCTTTCATCATATAAAGATGAAAAGTATCTATCATCTTTACAAATCTCCATAAATAATACATTTTTTCTTTTTTTTTATTCTTTGATAATATAAAATATACTACTATCAATTTACTTAAAAAATCATTTTTTCTATGATTTACGTTTATTTATTTTCATTAAACGTAAAAGTAGATGAATATGGCAAAGATTTTTCATAATGAACAGATTCATTATCCTTAATCTTTTTACCTTCTTCCCACCATATACGTTTTCTTAATTTTGTAGTAGACCATCCATGAATACTTCTATCATGATAATAAACTTCCATAGGTAAATCATCACCAGTACATTTTTTACCTTTATAATCATCACCTAAAATACGAATATCGGCTTGTAGAGCTTGAAAACCATCATATAATTCTTTTTCAGTAGAATAAATGAAAACTTGATCGATATATTTACAACCTTCAACTAGTATCTTTCTCTCTTCAAACGATAAAATCGGTTTATTCTTTTCAGGGCGGTCTAAAGTAGGATCCGTTTGAAGAAAAGCAACAAATAAATCACAATGTTCTTTACCATCTTTTACCATTAACATATGACCTGCATGAAAAAGGTCAAAACAAGAAGCAGTAACACCTATCTTTTTATCTTGGTTTATGAAACGAAATTCTTGAATCTTTTGAATACATGTTGTCTCAATCCCACTCATATTATTTATTTTATATATTTTTTTTATAGAAAATGAAACGAATATAAAAAAACAAAATTAAAAAATGAGAATGATTTTAGGGATAGTATTATAAATATTTTTTTTGAAATATTGTTAAATAGACAACAAAAAATAACTAAGTATTTTTCTTATCTATTATGTAAATTTAGAATTTATTGGCTATATGTTTTGCACATCTTCGTTTCCAATTTTCAATAAATTCATGATCTTCAAAAGCTTCAGGGGGTACATATTCAATATCTTCTTTGAATTTCTGATAACCATTGATTAAACAATCAATGGCATCTTTACGTACAGAATCGGGATATACGTCAGGTAGACGCATATAACCCATCGCGATATGTATAATATCTTGATAGAATTCACAATCTTTAAAAAGTTTAATTACTTTTGGATACCAATCATCTATATTCTCATAAATAGATTGAATGGATTCTTTAGAAATACAAATATTTAAAGAACCACGTCCCTTAAAAATCTCATCTTCTTCACTCATCTTTTATATACGTAAATAGAGTAAGTTTTAAAATTTTTTTTTAGTTTTTATTTAATGATTTAATCAAAGAGATAAAAAAGAATCATTTTTTTTTATAACTTTTTTACACAAAGGACAAGTTGGACTTTCATGACAAAATTGTAAATATTTTTCTAAACATAGATAATGAAAATAATGTCCACATGAATTCACATATATTTTATTTTTTGAACTATATAAATTTTCATAACATATAGAACAATCTTCATCTTTCAATAAAGTTTTTTTACAACATATATGATTCTTATAAATAGATACACATAAATGACATGATGAACAATGTTTTGTATCTTCTCTTTTACCACTTCGACATATTCCACATTCATCACAATGATAAAATTCTTTTTCTTCATTCTCAAAAATCAAACATTTTAAACAATATTTAATACCAAATAAATGATGACAATTCATACATTTATTTGTCTTCTCTTCATTTTTATAACCACATTTTTTACATACTAAAATATGTATATCTTCTCTTTTTGTAAATATCTTATGATCTTCACATTCTTCATCATGACATCTCCAACATCCATATATCTTATCTGGACAACATTTTGTCATTATCATACAATCTCCACAATAATGTTTACATTCCATCTTTTCTATTTATGAAAACTCTATTTTCTGATATTCATATTCACTTTTCACTTTTTTTCTTCTTTTTCAAAATGAAAATCATCAATTTTTTTATTATAATATATGGAAATTAATTGGGAATCATGGTTAGGAGATACTGCTCATTTGCGTGATAAAGTCCAATAAATTGTTCAATTCGGGTCCATTCGTGAGTGAAGATATTATCCTCTTCAATAGGAGGATTCATCATTTGAATCTCACCATCAGCCGGATTAAGTTCAATTCGAAATCCGGTCATAATACAATACATAAAATGATTCAATACTATCTCTCCATTATCTATAAGTAGATGGGTAAGATAGAAGATATCATTGTGTCCATTCTTTGAAAGGTCAATTGAATGAGCATTACCATAAGGAATACCAGCAGTATGGAGTCTACGAAGAAGACCTGTATTCTCAAAATTTTCAGTGCGATTACCATTACTAATTACCATAAATTGATCATCTGTGATATCATAATTGTAAGTCATTCGGGATGTTGCAGGGTCATTCGTAATATTATTACCATTTACAATGGATTCACGAATCATTTGCTTTAGTTGATTCATCAGTTCATATGCCTCACGGAGGATATGAGTCTGAACATCAGTAAGTGGGAAGATGGGGATACGTCCCTCATTATTATCTAGAAAAGATTCCAAAATATGATTGGGAATCTGGTCCATCAAAACTCGAATACTGTTTGATAGATGAATAGCCTCTTCATAATTCTCGAGACCAGGATTCTCCATATTTACATCACCGTCTCCGATAAGATTGTCCACAGCGACAGCTTCACCATCAAAATTGAAGTGAATCTGAAGAGCGGGAATAATGTTGTCTGCCATGGTTAATATTTGTTGTTGTTTGTTGAGAAATATTAGGATAACTTTATCATAAATATCAAAAATATCAATTTTTTATAAGATTTTGAACATTAACGTAGTCAATAGTAATAAAAAGTTATCATCAACTTTCTATTCAAAATAGTATAAACAATTAAAAAGAAGTTCAAGAGACTGGTTTAATGTTAAGACCCTTTCTTTTATCTCTTCAGATGGAGGTATTGTATTTAAAAGGTATGGATGTTCTACTTGGATATTCCAATGACATATAAAAAGATAAGTAAAATGTTTTCGAAAATGTGGATGAGTAAAATTTTTCCATGATTCTCTGGAAGATATTTCATAAAAATTTGGGTCCATATCTATCAATTCATCTCCTGTACTCGCTTTTTTACGATTAAGAGGAATACCTTGTAAACCTTTTGTCTCTTCTAATATCTCTTCTATCTCATCTTCATCAAAAAATGAGATTGGTTCTTCTTCTACAACATCATCTTTTATATTGATTCCATTTAAGATTTTACGTATTATCATATTTTCTAATCTTTTAAATAAATGATAAAATTGTACTACTTTTAAAACTATCTCTGGTCTCAATAAAATACCTAAATATTCAAGTAAACTATCAAAAAAAATCAAATTTGATTCTTTTTTTAATAGAAAACTCCATTCTCTTATTACATCTTTTTTAAAGTATTCTTGATAACGTATATCACCAGAATGATATAAAAATAGATTGATTTCACGATAATCAACATCTGATATACTATCTATTATTTGATGAATCTCATCACGTAAAATAAAAATATTTTTTACGTCTGGAAGACTCATATTTAAAGCTGTCTATGGTTTTTTTAATATCCTGGTTAAATTAACCATTATGTAAGATAAAATTATCATTTTTTATTTTTTAATAAAATGAAAAGATATATAAAAAAAATATAATAATTTTAATAAAAGAGAGAAATGAATTTAAAAATAGGTATAATAGGATATATATGGATAAATAGTCTAATAACTGTTTTTTCTAGATCTATTGAAGATCCAGTAGCAAAACATGATTCGAAACAATGTGCAGTATATTTATGTAAAGAGCATCCAGATATGGCTACTGAGTATTTAAATAGTGGTTGTGAGGGTGATTTTGGAGATTTTATTCGAAAGAGTCATATTCAAATGATTGAGACACAGATGGATATAGTAAAAGAATCATCATGTGGTATTGATGATAAACCTATAGACCCTATATCATTAATGATGATAGTCTCGTTATCTTCATGTATATCTTTATTGATTGGTATTTTATATGCGAAATATGAGAATGAACATATGAATACTATGAATGATAATGAAGAAGAAGAACAAGAGTTAGTGGAGAAAGATAGATAAATAAGTTTATTTTTTATTTTTTTTTATTTTTTTACCACCTGTAAAAGTGGGTGATAAAGGTATTTCTAAAAGTTCATAAAGAGTTTTAATTCTAGTTGAAATTAATTCTCTTAAAGAACTTTTCATATTTCTAGAAGGAGGATTTGATATAAATTTGGCATAATCTTCATCAATATATTCAAAATCCATAAGTAATTTCCAATTTAATTTAAATGGAAGAATTTCAGGATTTGTTTTATCTGAAAATAACAATTTAACTAAAACAAGAGTGTTATAAGTATGTTTATAAAAATTGAAAATTTGTATTTGTTTATCAAAAATATATAATTGAGGTAAATAGTCCTTAATATCTTTACAAAAAATTTTTCTTCTTTTACACTCTTTTTCATTTGTTATTTTTAATTCTTTTGTCACATTATTTTTTTTTAATGCACAAGCATTTGTATCATAACAAACAGCATTTTGAGTATAATTTGATAAAAATACATTTTCTAAAGGAAATCTAAATGAATGAATATGGATAACCGAAGATTCAACATTTTTTAGAAAATTTCTATTCATTTGATTATAAAAATTAATTATTTTTGTGGTTCCTGGTATTAAAGAATAAACAGATATTAATAACATATATTTTAATTTTATATGAATATTACCATTTCGAGTGTATATCTCAAATAAATTTTTAATATCTGCTAATTTTACATTAAACAATTTTTTATTCATTTTATTCTGTATGGATGATAATTCGAAACCTTCAGATAATGAAGCATCTCCTCCTGATAAATAATATGTAAAAAATGTTAAATACATTTGATTTTCAGGATTATTAAAAAAGTTTTGTAAATTTACTAATATTCGATAAGATATGTAGGGAGATATCTGGTAAATAAAATAAAAAAAATGATATATATTGATAGATACAAATTCATTTTCTTTTTGATAAAAAAGAATTTGATTGGTATTTTTATTAAAAATAATCTTTCTTTGAGGTAATGTTAAACCAAATCTATTACAATCACCTTTTAATAAATAGAATTTACAGCTCTGTTCGAAGATAATTTTGTAATTCATTGCTTTACTTGTTTTTCGTATTGAATTGGTCTGAATCATTTTTGAAAATTCATTTTGGTTAACAAAATTATCAATTCTTGATTCTGTAAAAATAGAAGTTGACATTTTTTTTAAAGGTTCCAGTTTTTGGAAATCAATATCTGAACAAGTAACTATTACTAAGTTTGAATTTGTAGGATTCAATAATGGTCTTAATTCATTGGTTTTAGGTTTTGATTGAAATGGATTTGTAAAAGATTTAAAAAAACTCATATTCTATTTACTATTTATATTTTATTTTTAGAAAAAACTAAAAAATCCATCATCATCATTATTTGGATCATACCACTTATCAATCTCTTTTGTTATCTTCTCGTATAAATCAGATTGAATAGAAGAATGATATTCTAAATATTTAGGAATAGAGATTTGATATAAATATTTTTTGGCATTTTTGGTAAAATTTTGATTTTTTTCTTTCATTTTGTGAAAAGTTGTTGGTTGTATACCCAACTTTTCATCACAAATATCTACAAAAAAGTAAATAAACCATACTTCATAATATAAACGTAAATTTGACTCTTTACAACTATTTAGATATTGTAAGGCTCTCATTAAATTCTCCTTTGCTCTTATATATTCATCACATGTATAAAATAACACACTTGAATAGATTAAATTCTTATAAATTGTGAAAGATTCTTCTGACGTAAATAGTGGATAAAATAAAAGTAAATCAAATGCTCTTTCATCAAAACGTAAAGCTATCTTTTTAATCTCTTCTTTCTCCATTATCAATATTTTACATATTCATCTATTTTATTTTATTTTCATTTTTTTTACTTATAAGTTTATAAAAAAATGAAAAAAAAGAATATTAACTGTGATTTATATACAATTTATAAAAAAAAAACTAGACAAACAACGAAACCATGGTCATCAAAGTTATCAAATTGACTAAGTTTAATAATGCTCTACGTGAATTCAAACAAAAACATGTTATTCATTCTGGTAATTTTTTAAGGATGGAACAAAAATTTAAACAATGGGTTGATAAAAATTTAATAGAGGATATCTGTGGTATACCGAATAGACCCGATACGGTCTATCTCATGGTAGATACAGATTCCTATCAAATACCTATACCGAAATGTTTTAAGAATATTTTTTATTCACAATCATCACACAAACAACTACCTTTTCAAGTAAACTGGAATCTTCTTCATGATGATGTTGAAAATATCCATATGGATATTTTTTCATATACACTTGATATGTATCAAGTTCAAATACCCGATAAATTCCCGAAGAGTTTAAAATATTTGACGATATATTATCATGAACCTATATTGAGAGTAAATATTTTTCCGGATAGTCTAATATATTTAAAAATTATCTTTTGTTCACAGGAGATTCAAATTGAAGATGGGGGTATTCCAAGAGGTGTACAAAAACTCATCATGAATAAGATTCAACAACCTATTCGTAAGGAGTTATTTCTATCGAATATAAAGTATCTTCAAATTGATGATATTAGCCATGCAGTTTTACCAGGGAGTCTTCCTGATTCACTTAAAATATTTAAGACACCTCATGTATATGAAGAAGGTTTTCAAATGAATATGTTACCTGAAAATCTTGAATATTTAATTATTCGAGCATCTTTCATGGGTATTGTTGAACATGGACTTCTTCCTCCAAATCTAAAGAAATTAGAATTTGATTTAGAAGAAGATGATATAGAGATCACATTTGAAGAAGGTCTTTTACCTCCTACATTGGAATGGTTAAAGATAGCCTGTACCATGGGTTGTTATTATAGTTTTGAACCAGGTGGTCTTCCAGAAGGTCTTAAGACACTCATATTATGTGATACTGAAGAAGGACCTCCAAAGTTTACTGAGGGTATTTTACCTTCTACTCTGGAGAATCTTTATCTAAATTATTGTTATGAACATGAGATAGATATTCATTTATTTCCACCTTCACTTAAATATATCACAAATCAAGTAGATGAAGCAAGTAATTATGAAGCACATACAAATGTTAATTTTTGTTATCATTTATATAAATATATTGAAACGATGAATCAACAGACGCGTCCACTTATAGAAGGTTGGGATAATTATCAGAAATTGTTATTGATGGATTTTGATGAAGAGACTTCATCACCTCCACCTCGTAAGAGAGGAAGTGGTGTTATTCGAAAGTCAACTCCGAATATATTTAAGACTCTTCAATATAATCTACTTCTACAATCCAAGATTATGGAATATCTAAAACCGGAAAGAGATATTATTCAATATGATATTCATGGATTTTTCGCTGAATGCGAAAAAAATATAATTTATTTTACTCTTCATGACAGATATTCTTTACCCAAGACATTTATTCATCCAAAACTCAAATTTGATATAAATGATAATATTCTCGAAGATGAAGAAGATAATTCATTTTTATATGAAAATGAGGAAGAAGAAGAGGAAGAGGAAGAAGATCCATCTGAATATGATGAAGCATCTAGTTCTCCTCCACCTCCTCCAGAAGATTTTCCAATGAACGAAGAAGATATGAATCGTCTCATTCGTGAAAATTGATTTTAATAATCCACTTTTTATAAATTCTTATTTTTCTATGTTGATAAAATTAAAGATTTTACAAATAAACCCTCCCACAAGGTATAATTTATAATTAGAAAGATATATTTGACTATATTATTGGTGGATAAATATAAACTTAAAAGTAAATGAGATTATAGGTAATAAATCAATTATACAAAAATCATATTATAATTAAAAGATACATCTTGAAAAAAAATGAAAAAATATAATCATATAGTTCCTTTTAAATTCAATTAACTAAAATGAAGAAAACTACGTATCAAGTTGTATATTTGCACGAGTACGTAAATAATCGTACGGATTTTCAAGGCACAGATGATGAATATCATTCTTTTTTTCTAAAAAATTATATAAAAGAATTAATTGATAACTATCCCATAGATTTTGAACATCCTATTGATAAAAAAATAGTATGGTTAGTAGTAAATAAAGATTCTCAACATATTCAAGTACCTAAGTATTTTCAATATGTATTATTTTTCCAATATATGTTTTTAAAAACTGAAGTACCGGATATGGTGATAGACTGGAATATAATACATGATAATGTATTAGGAATTTTTATTAAAATGGATTTACGTGTGATTAAAAAAAATCCCATTCAAATTCCTGATAAATATCCTTCTCAATTAAAATATTTAACTATTTTTATTTGTGAAGAAACATTGAAAATAGGTCAATTACCCAATACACTTACATCTTTGTGTTTGATAATGTTGGATACTGTAAATGGATTTATTGAAGAAGGGGCTATCCCAGAAAGTGTTGAAAAATTGTTTATTAATATGATTAATCAACCAATTACCAAGGATTTACTTCCAAAAAATTTAAAAAATTTTAACTATGAATGGTGTTCTGAAAATTTAACTCCTGGTTCATTACCGGACTCATTGGAATATTTCGAATATCCAGAGAATGAAACAGAGTATGAACCGGGAATATTACCTGAAAAGTTAAAACATTTAAAGATAGGATGTATTTTTCTTGTTTTGATTAAAAATCCTCAATTTTTACCTATTTATTTAGAAAAATTGGAGATTCATTTTGAAAATCTAGAAGAGTTTGAAGAACATTTTGAAGATGAGATTGATTATGAATTTATTTTTACTCCTGGACTTTTACCTCCTCATTTAAAAAGATTAAAGATTGAAAGTCTGGATACATGTGACGATTATATTACATATCGTTTTGAACCCGGAAGTTTACCAGAAGGACTAACTCATCTACAAGTAGATAAGACTTATGATTTTAAATTTGAAGAAGGTGTTTTACCTTCAACTCTTAAAGTATTACTTATAGGTTATTATTATGACCAAATACCTGATATTCATCTTTTACCTCCCTCACTTAAATATATTTGTAATCAATATAATGTTGATGAAAATAGTCACGATAATTTAGCTTTTATGAAAAGTTTATTCGATTTAATTGAAATGTTGAATAAAAAAACTCATTTAAATTTATATTTGATTAACAATTTCAAAAAGCTAATGATGATTAAAATGAATATTGATTCTCATGAACCACCTAAAAAGAAACGTATTTACACACCCAAAAAAAATATTGTAGATACAATTCTTACTAATCCTCTTATTCATCAAAAAATATATAATTATCTAAAACCTGAAAGAGAATTAATTTATCATGATTTATGTGGAATCCGTCCTCAGACCAAAGATATTCAATTTCAATACTCATTTCATGCTAATATGAAAAAAGCTATATTATTTATTGAAGAAGATGAAAACGAAGATCAATCTGAATAAGATTTTTTTTAAATCATCTACTCTTTCATGTTTTTTCAACTTTATAATATAAAAATGAATCTAAATATAAAAAAAGATAATTCTATAAATATAGAAAGATGTCTGAGACTCTATTATGGGTGGATAAATATAAACCTAAAAAAGTAAATGAGATTATTGGTAATAAATCGAATGTACTGAAGATAACTCAATGGTTAAAAGATTGGTATGAGATACATGTGTATAAAACAAAAGAGAAACCAAAATTTGTATTTGGAGGTGATTTTTTAGGTGCGAAGTGTGTTTTAGTATCAGGGCCACCTGGTATTGGAAAGACTTCTATGGTACATTTAATTAGTGAATCACTACAATATGATATTCAAGAGATGAATGCGAGTGATGAGAGAAATAAATCGACAATTGAAAAGAAGATTTTAGAATCATCTCAGTCAAATACACTCTTTAAATACTTTGAAAATAAAAGTAAAAAAGTGATTATTATGGATGAAGTAGATGGTATGTCTACTTCTGACAGGGGTGGAATCACTTCACTGATAAGTCTTTTAAAAATATCTAAACATCCAATTATTTGTATATGTAATGATCGTAATAAACCAGCACTTAAATCACTTATCAATCATTGTTTAGATATTCGAGTGTCACGACCAGATAAGAGAGATATATTGAAAAGAATGGTGGAGATAAGTAATGAAGAGAATATGAATATAGAAGGAGATGAGATGGAGAAGATGATTGAGAAATCTGGGAATGATATACGAAATGTCATTCATCAACTTCAAATGTATTCTTATAAGAAACAAGGCTCTGAAGGAGACCAGAGTTTAAAATCTTCAGATAATATGAAGAAAGATGACCTTTCAAATCTATCTATCTTTGAATCGTCTAAGATGATATTATCGAATAAGACTCCTTTTCAAACTCGTTATGATTTATATTTTAATGATTATGATATGACATCATTATTTATTCAAGAGAACTATTTAAATTCAATCCCTTCTAAAAAAGAAGAGATATCAAAATTAGAGAGTATGGCAGATGCCTCCGAATTATTAAGTCAAATGGATATGGTTGATTCATATTCCATGAAAAATACAGGTATAAAAGATTGGAATTCTCTACCTTATAGTGCGGGTTTAACAGCAAGTGTATCAAGTGTGACTGGAGGATTTTTAGGTTTTCCCCAATTTCCTCAATATTTAGGTAAATATTCAACACAACGAAAGAGACAAAGATATATTGATGAGATGTCTACACATCAGATTAAAAAGATTCACCAAAGAATATCACCCATTGAATATCGTTTAGACCGAATTCCTCTTTATCAATCGTATTTACCATCACCTATCATAAAAGAGAAGGATGTAAAAAAGACAATACAACGATTGGATGAAAATGGATTAGATAGAGAAGATTTTCAAGAGAAATTACAAGATTTTTATATAGGAGAGATATTAAAAGAATATAAATATGAGACAGTTGATAGTAAATTAAAGACAGCTTTTACTCGAGAATGGAATAAAACACATGAAAAAGAAAAGAAAGAGAAGAAGACAAAAAAAACGAAAGATAAAGAAGATCATGATAATGAAGAAGAAGAAGATGATGAGTTCAATGAAGAATTAAAAGAATTGAATTTAGAAGAATGAAAAAAAGTTAAAGAAAAAGATACAATAAAAGAATAGAGAGATGAGTGATATAACAAAATTAATAGATTCTTATGAAGAATTACAATTTCATTTTGATGATGAAGAAGAGTTAAAGAAAAAATCGATTGAAAATTATCTATATTATACATTCAAAAAAAAACCGCTACTTTTTTTTCAAAATTTTACGAATAAAAAACCCATCATAAAAATATGTGAAGAAAAAAAAGATGATTGTGTATTATAATAATTTTTTTTAACATAGATCTTTCAATCTTTAGAATATTTTGAATATAAAGAAAAATAGGAAAAAATATATAAATAAAATGATAAATCTCATTCAAAAAACATTTGGATTTTCTATTTTTTTAGGTCTTCAAACTCTTTTTTATCATCATATTTTTGAAGAAGTACAAAAAGACCAAGAAAATAAAAAATATACAATTTATCAAGATTATTGGAAATGTATGCAAAAATATAAAAATATGGATAATTGTCAAGATGAATGGAAGAAAATAATTCTTTTGAGTGATTTACCTAAATGAATTTACAAAAAGGAATTTAAAGAAAAAATAGATAAATAATATATATAAAATAAAGATGGGAAATAAGGTATATACACCAAGAATGACGATAGATAGAATGATAGTAGCAGAACCTTACCGAGTAGTAGTTGGGGTAACGGGACAGGTTGGTTCAGAAGAGAATCCTTTTCGAGAACAGGTGATTCGAATTGGAGATGAACCTTTAAGATCATTGGTATCATTTTCAAAGACGGAAAATAGTTTACATTATGAGTTTGAAGATAATATTCATCTTCAAATCATGAAAAGAGAAAAAGATATAGTATATCATATAAAGACGAATGAGATTAATCATACATCAAAGATTCGACCTCTTTATCTGTCGAAGATATCACTTAAATCGGATGAATTAGATAAAATGGTTGATTTTATGGAGATAAAAGATGGAGAATGAATCTGATAATCAGTCCACTTCTTTTCAAATTCAATATTCTTTACTATATTTTTCATAAATTCATTTACTTCTATTTTTTTTTCTAAATATTCATTTATAATTTTTAATAAATGAATACCAAAAAGATTGATTGGGATATTCTCATATTTCTTTTTTATTTTCATGATTTTTTTTTCTAAATCTTTAAGACGTTTATTTTGATAAAGTCTACAACTTGATAGAATCTCCTTTCGATAATGATAATAAATCTCATGTATCATCATCACAATCTCAAAATAAAATTCTTCTTGTTTTATCTCTTTTTTAGAAACATATTCTTTCATTTTATGAAGAATATGGAGGTTTCGATGGGGATGAACTTCATACTCTTGTATAAAATTATGAATGTGAGACTGCCAATTATCTGAAAAAAGAATCTCTTCAAATATGTCATACATCTTTCATTCTATTCTTTTACTTTTATTTTTTTATATCTCTATCCATTTCAAATAATTCAAAATAATCTTCATTCTCTTTTATATAATATCGATAATAATCCAAATCTAATACATGATATTTATAATAATCTATAATCATATTTCGACTCTCTCTCTCTAAATGATGTGTATCATTGTAAAGTTTATATCTTAAACAAAAAAAAACTAAATCATGATAATTCATATAACAAGTATCCAAATATATATCACATTTTTTATTATCTTTATCTAAATATAAATGTATCTTCTTCGATAAATTACATATATATTCAAAATCTTCTATATTTTTAATTTCTTTATATTCATTCATTCTCCTTATCATAAAAAATGATAAAAATAGTAAATTCTACAAAAATATTATTTAACTAAATAACGAAGAGTTGAAGGATTATTTGAGTGAGTCTTTAAATAAATATAGGTTGGTATTACATTGGATAATCCATATATAATTATTTTTTTAGTAAATGAGATTATCATATTTTTTTCTATCTTCTTTTTCTTTTTATTTTTTTATATTCAGAAAATTTTAATGATATGTATTCATTTAGATAAATCAATTACATTTTCAGAATCTCTCCAAGAATCGATAAAGAGGAGAGGTTGAGAGAAGAAGATAGAGAAACATTTGAAAAGATCGACTTTTTCATTCTCCTGATATATTTCATTCTTTAAATCAATCTGTAAATAAAGATATTTTTCTTTATTTAATTCATTCTCTATATCTTTTAAATTTTCAAAAAGTATTGGATAATAGAAGATCTTATCTAAAATCCCTGGAGGAATCTTTATCTTCCAAAAAGATTCAAGGTCATTCGCTTTAATTATTGGATTTTTATAAATTACTCCATATTTATCCATATAATTGACATTAGTATCCATTAATTTTAATTCTTTTGAGAGTGGATGTTGATTCATCCATATGGTAAAGAGAGGAAAATCTGTAAAATCGAATAAAAAATAGTAAAAAAGTTTAATCCAATGGTCTGTTTTAATAATTTTTGATTTATATGATTTTGGATGTGTTAAAATGTTTAATTGAAAAGATAATTTTTCATCCATTCGAAAAGATGGATGGTTCATATACGATAAAAGTATGTTTTTTATCTCATTTTTTATTTTTTCAACTTCTTGATGTATAAGAACTTGTAAATCTTCTCTGATTATGGATTTTTTAGATAATATATTTATACCTTTAACCTCTTGATATAATTCTAATTGACTAAATTCTTGTCGATATTGATAAAAAAAGAAATCATCAAATATAGACTTTGATATACTTAACATTCTTCACTATATACGTATCATTTTTTTTTTACGTTTTATCTTTTATTTTTTATACGTAAATCGATAAAAAAGTGAATATTAGAGTTTTGAGAAGATAAAATAATAGATTATAAATAAAAAAATGGATGAAGATAGTATTTTTGATGCTATTGAAGAAGACAGATTTGATAAGTTAAATGATTTTTTTCAAAATCCACCCATTGAATTTAATTTTTTCAAAAAAAAATTAAAAGAAAAAGAATATGGATTCATTGAATTAATCATCAATAAAATTATTTTGAATTCAAATGAAAATACAATTGATAATAAATTAAAAAAAAAAGAGACGATTCAGAGATGGGAAGAAGTCGCTTTACAATTTATAAAGATTGTAAAAGAACGAAATCTACATTCCGTACAATATTATTTAGATTGGTCACTATATAAATATATCAATGAAATTAAAGATGTACAATGGATTAATGAAGATTTTTGTATTCAAATCTTCCAATCACATTTTTCAAAGAATGTATTTTATGTAGAGAAGATTATGATTGATTTAATTCGATATAAAAAAAATCATTTATGTAAATTATTCTTTGAAAGATTTTCCGAATTTTTAACAAAAGATATTACGATAAATGAAAATAAAAAAATATCATTATATGGTTATTCTTTATTTTCTAGTAATAGATGGGCGATTGATTATTTATTTGAAGAGAATAAAAAAAAGATAGATATTATACCGATGGATATTACCATACAAAATTTTGTTTATTCGTGTAATCTGATGGTCTATTTTAAAAAGTATGCTCTCTTTTTTCTTGCTCATTTAATCTCTAAAAAAGTCTTTATATTTGAACAATTGAACAAAAGTCTATTAATCGTTCTTATTGAAAATTCAATGGAAGAAGAGGCTCTTACTTTACTTGATTTAGATTGTTATCCAGATTTTAGTTATACCCATTTTATGTCTCCACCTTCCTCTTTTTATTCTATGAAATTTGGTATCAAAAAAGATAGTTTTTTGATAGCCTGTGAAAAAAATTATATACGAATTATCAAAAAATTAGTTTGGAAATTATCTCTTCCTAAATTCATTCTTTTACGAAGAGAATTTGAACAAAATTCTGGAGAATTATTGGTCTTAATTTCTGAATATCAAAAAAAAGTACTCGAATATATACAAATCAAAGAAGATCATGTAAAAGAATCATTGGGAATAAAACATTTTACACCCTGTATGATGAAAAAGATATATTCTTATGTATAGTTTCTCTATTATTTTTTATAATTTATTTTTGAATTATTCATGAAGACTCACTTCTTCATAAAGATTCATATCAATCCATTCAATCGTCTCTTCAATATCATATGAGATATTTGATATTGGTAAATCTTCTTCATTCATATCTGAATAAATATCTCCCTCATCATTTATCCTTAATACAATATTTTCAATTTTAATGATATTTTTTTCATCATCAATATGTATCCTTAACTCTCCTTGATAATGTTCTTGAATATTTTTCAAAAATTGATATATCTTTAACTTTTGTTCATATTGATAAATTTGATAATATATCCATAAAACAATATCCTTTAATTCTGTCTCTTTATCCATATAAAATGATTCATTCAATATCTTAATCTCATTATCTCTTCTACTAATATAAATCAAGTCTCTCCAAGTCTCTTTTGATAATAAAATATGATGGTCCTCTGTATCATACTCTATCTCTACTCCCAAATCTGTTATATTCATAAAATATAACAAATGATTAAATAATTTATTCATCATTATGCTGGTGTTTTTTTATATACGACTATCCAAAAATGAATCTATATCATTATTATTCATTTTTTTTTGACATAAACGTATATATCTGAAATAAAATCGTCAATGTGGCAATCGATACTATTTTTTTAGGCATTTTTTTATAAAATATGTAGAATTTTATTTATTACCATATATGGTAAAACGTAAATAAATAATAAAAAATGAAGAATATAAATATAGGAATCTAAAAAATAGTAGATTTAAATAAAAAAACACAATCAATAACAATGAACGTACACATTAATGAAGATTCAATTGGTAATATTTTAGCTCTTTTAGACAATGATGAATCTTTTCAATTAGAAGAAGATATAGATGAACATATCTTTACTCGGAATATTTTTCAAACAGGAGAGGTATCCATTCAACCAATTCATAATGTAATAGGTAGCGAGGATAATGAATCAGATAGTACTATCCATGAAAAGAAAAGAGAGACTAAAACTTATATTCGTACAAAACCTCCTTTTATGCACAGACTTTATATGTATTGTCAAGATAAAAAAAATAAAGAATGGATTGATTTTTATTCGAAAGGTGGTGTTTATATTAAAAATATCACAAAATTAAGTGAGGATTGTTTAATATCACCTCTTTTAAAGATTAAAATTGCTAGTTTTCGAAAAATGTTAATCAATTATGGTTTTCAAAGTATTAGAGAAAGGTCTTCTGTTAATGAAGTGATTTATCAGAATCCTCTATTTATCAAAGAATCATATGAACAATGTTTAAATATCATGGCGATACCTGAAAAACTACGGTCTGTGGATATTCCACAAAAAAAAGGAATAAAAAGAAGAAAGTCATTCATATCTGATACATCTTCTGAAATGAGTGATGAAACATGGGTTCCGCCTAAAAAAAATAAGCGTAATTCATCTACTAAGACGAATCTAGATGAAGCACTTCCTCATCTTGCTAATGAGATTGTAAATAAGATAAAAAAGATAGAAGAAGATTATCATTCTTTGTCTATCTCTCGTTCTGAAATTCATAAATATCATCATAAATTAATGATGATACAGAAGCTCCTAGACGAATCTTAATCTTTACGTTCTTACACCGTTATAAAAAATTGAAGATTATCATCTTTCATATTAAGTCATTTATTCAAAAATAAAAAAAAACATGACTACCCCTGCTACCATTCAAATCCAAGTTGGTAATTTAATCTTTGATATTCCGACGAATCATTCGATTCTTGAAAATGATGATTATATTCATTTTACAAATATAAAGAATGATACACTTGAAAATATGAATTATTTTCGTGATTACATTCGATTTATATCAAAAGATGACTTACATATATTTCAGATATGTATAGATTGGTATTTCTATATTTTAGAATATGGACTAGAAAACAAATATGATGATTATATGATATTTCTAGATTTGAATGAATATTATATGAATGAAGTTAAAAAAAAGATTGATATGATAAAGGAGATAACAATTACTATTGACCCAGATGAATTTAAAATCATGGATCAGATATTTATAGATATGCAAGATACTCTAAATCATCTAAAAGATCAAGATAGAATACGATTTGATATAGGTGAAATGATGACGTGCATTTTTGATTTTGTCGAAAATTACTTCAATCCTTTCTAATTCAAAATTTTTTATAAAATTTTCTTTAAGTTCAATTTTTATATAAATGAATAAAAATAAAAAGTTTAAAAGAAAGAAAAAAAGGTGTTGTAAGAGTAGAAGATGACGGCACCTTTAACCGTAAAAGAGGCGATAGCAATAGAAGATGAATTAAAGAAAGATCCTAATTATACAACATGGTTTAATAATTGGTCTCTATATCTTTTTGATTTAGTAAAAAATCGTATTGATGTTGATTGGATATATTGGAATCTTAGTTCGAATATGAATTTTATTTGGGATATTATTCAACAAAATCCTGATTATCCATGGAATTATGGAGGTTTAAGTATAAATCCGAATGTGACCTGGGAGATCATTCAACAGAATCCCGATAAAGAATGGGTACCTTTTTATGTGTCTTCCAATCCAAATATTACTTGGGATATTGTTCAACAAAATCCGGAATATCCATGGGATTATAGTTGGATGAGTCTTAATAAAAATATAACTTGGGATATAGTCAAAGATAATTTAGATAAACCATGGAATCCCTATAATTTAAGTACGAATATAAATATTACATGGGATATTGTTCAACAAAATCCAGATTATCCATGGGATTATAGTGGTTTAAGTTCAAATCCAAATATAACATGGGATATTGTAAAAGAAAATTTGGATAAAAACTGGGATTTCAGTTTATTGGGACAGAATTCAAATATAACGTTGGATATTATTAAGTCAAATCCAAGTTATGATTGGAATTATATAAATATAGGATGGAATACATCCGTTACATGGGACCAAATACAACAAAATTCAGATTTACCATGGGATTTTTATACTATAGGAAGAAATGAAAATATAACTTGGGAGATTATACAGGCTAATCCATCTTATGGTTGGGATTATAATTTTTTTAGTCTTAATCCTTCTATTTTTTTAACAATCGTTGCTGATAATCCTCTCCTTGATTGGAATACAAATTATCTTAGTTCAAATCTCCTTATTGTAATGCGTGTCAGTTGGATTCTTGCTAATAAATAAATAAATAATTTTTATTTTAAACATTTATTTTTATCGATGTAAAAATAAATAAAATTTAAAAAAGTATAATAAAAAAATATGAAGATATCGATTGATATACCTTCTATTCAAGAAAATTTAAATCGATTCTCCATCCTTTATAAAAATAATCAATTTTATCTACATGACCTTTATTCAAAAGGTGATTTATATTCTATTATAGAAAATGATAATAAAATAATTATTAAAGATTGGAAGTATAATAATAATACGAATTATACTATACACCCTTTTTCACCCCGTTCCAAATATATACCCGCTCATGATTTAATTCATAAAATTATCTTCTCCGAATCTACTATTATGAAAAATAATTCATGTAAAATAATGAATCTTACCAATGGTCAACGATTTTTAATCTTTAAAAATAAAAATAATAATATGCTTTATCATTATTTAGATGGTTAATCACATAAATGTGCTAAACATCCTATTAATTGTAATTCAGTTGATGTGCCATATATAATTCTTTGATGATAGATTGTTATTATTTTTAACATTTCTATTCTTTTTTTCTCTTCTAATTCTTTATCATTACATATCATCTTAAATAACAATATGATAATGTCACTCATCGCAAATCCCTTCTCACATAATTCTATCACCAATTCCTTTGCTCTTTCAAATGATTTTTCATAACATGCATCTATAATATTTTTTATTAATAAGGGTTGTGGTTTATCACATATCTGATATATAAACTCATCCGTTATTATCTTCTCTCGAAATGTACTCGCCACTTGAAGTGTATTTATCGCATATCTTAAATCACCATCCGATAAAAATATAATTGCATCTAATCCATTTTTTTTTATCACCTCTTCTATCTTCTCTTCTTTCATTATATATTCTAATCTCTTTCTTACATCCTCATTATCTAACTTCGTAAATCTTAATATTGCACATCGTGACTGTATCGGTTCTATTATCTTCGTTGATGTATTACATGCAAATACAAATCTCGTCGTCGTTGAATACATCTCCATCGTTCTTCTTAATGCCTGTTGAGCCGCCGCTGTCATACTATCCGCCTCATCTAATATCACTATCTTATGTTTTATTCCATTAAAATTTGTCTTCTTCTGTGCAAACATCTTTATCTTATTTCGTACTATCTCTATCCCCCTCGAATCACTCGCATTGATCTCTAATACCCCCTTCTCATAATCCTCTTTTAATAATTCTTTCGCTAAACAATGTATACTCGTCGTCTTACCTAATCCACTCGGTCCCGATAATATGATATTCGGTATATTTCCTTCTTTACTTATATTCATTAGTCTTCTTATTATTTCATCATTACCTACTATATCTTTTAATTGAGTTGGTCTATATTTTTCAGACCATGGTAATTCACACGTTAAATTTTCAGAAAAATCAATTATATTTTCTACTAATTCACTCATCTTTTCTATTCTTCTACTCCTTCTTTTTTATATTCATTTAATCCTATCTTTTTCTGAAATTCATGAAATACCGATATAAATTGTATACATTGTACTCTTTCAAGTGATGAATAACCCAAATGATATTCAATATCCGATAAATTTTTATATAATCTTTTTAACTCTCTATCCGGTATAACACAATTTTTTAAATATTCCCCTATATATCCTATTATGTCCAATAATGAATAACCATTCTCATATATTATTTTATCTATCTTCTTCATACTATTCTCCAAATCTGAATTTAATAATATCTGTATGATATAATCCATATCTGAATGTATCGGTAATCCTGATGCTACATATATATCCTTCTCACTTATCTTACTCTCCTTCATAAATGATACAGATTGTAATAAATTTAATACTTTTCTCATATCACCCCTCGCTATCATTAATATCGCATCTTTCGCCTCTTTCTCTATCTTTATATCCTCCTTCTCTATTATCATCTCTAAATATTCTACCATCTCCCTCTGTTGTAAATGTGTAAATCGGAATCGTGTACATCTCGATTGTAATGCCGGTATCACCTTGTTTACATAATTACATATCAAACAAAATCTCGCGTTGTTTGTGTATTTCTCTATAATTCTTCTTAATGCACACTGTGCATCATTCGTCATCGCGTCTACCTCATCTAATATAATAAACTTTACCCCCGTGTGAAACATCTTCTTCGTACACGCAAACTCCTTTATCTTATCCCTCACCACCTCTATACCTCTCTCATCTGATGCATTTAATTCTAATACCATCGATGATAATGAATTACCATATATTTTCTGAGCTATCGCACGACCCGTTGTTGTTTTACAAGTACCCGGTGGACCATAAAAGAGTAGATGTGGTAAATTATTATTCTCTATAAATCTTGTTAATATCTTTAATATCTCTTCATGAGCTATTATCTCATTAAAATTTTTAGGACGATATTTTTCTATCCAAGGTAAATATTTATCTTCTTCTTCCATTTTTATTTAAAACTTCTACTCTTCTCTTTCTCTTATTTTCTTTAAATCCAAATTTACTCATCTTATTCTTTATATTTAATTAAATGAATATAAAGAATAATATTAGTGTCTAATTTCTTAAAAGTAGAATACTATATGGAAAATAAAAAAATGATGTTTATAAAAAATAAATATTCATAAATATTAGGAGAATGAAAGTTTTAGATAAAGATTCTAAAAAGAAGAGTTTAAAAAAAAATAAAGTGAAGATAAGTTCATTGATGAAGATAGATGAAGAACCATCAAAAATAGTAGATAAGATACAAAATACTGAATTAATTTTTTCTATAGAGAACATGGAAGGTACCATTAGTACTTCAAAAGATGAAAAAGTAAAGATTGATTCTTTTGATGAATATTTAAAAATAAAACAAGAATCAAATACAAAAAGAATACAAAATAAAGATTATCAATATGCAGTTGAAAAAAGTAGATTTTTAACAACACTAAATAAAACAATTTATTCATATATTTGTAAATATTTAACAAATAATGATAATTATTCTATCATTACTGTTAAAAATAATAATTTTTCAAATGATTCATTTACAAACAATAATAATAATTCTTTAAATATTAATTATAGATTACGTATGGATGATATATTTTATTCAAAATTTAAAATATATAAAGAGAATGAAAAAATAATGATAAATAATCAGATATTTATAAATTTTTTATATTATTTAAATCAAAATTTTGAAAATAAAAATATTATAATCAATTTAAATATATTATCAGAAAAAACGATTCCTATTATAAAATTATATAGTCTATTTTTTGAAAAAATTATTATATTAAATGGATTTTTATTAATTGGAATAAAATATAAAAAAAATATAGAATTAAATGAATTATTATTAAAAGTTATTAAGAATGAATATAAGTTTTCAGTTAATATTGAATCAAATATAGAAAAAAAAATAATAAAATATTTTGAATCTATATATTCAATTTATGTAAAAATTTATAAAGATTTTATAAAAACACGAGATGAAAATTCATATATATTATCCAGATATTACTTTAATTTTTATTTAATAAAAAATATGGGTATCCAATATGAAAAAGAATTTTTAGATGAACTATCTCTTTACTATGTAAATTTATTTAAATTAAAGATATATTCCAAAAATGATATAAAAAAAATAGAATCAAATATTAACTCAAGAGAAGGTACATATATATCTTCTATGATACAAAAATATGGATATAAAAAATGTTTTGAAGTTGGTCTTGCTCATGGTATTTCTTCTATCTATATTTTGAAAAATCCAGGTACTTCTTTAATTTCTATTGATCCTTTCCAAAAATCTCAATGGGATAATCAAGCCCTTAAATTTATTAAACACTTAGGATATGATAAAAATCATTCATTAATCGAAAAAAAATCGCATGTTGCTCTTCCTGAAATGTTAGAAAAATATGGTGAAGATTCATTCGATTTTTGTTTTATTGATGGCGATCACAAATTTGATGTGACTTTATTAGATTTTTATTATAGTAGCTTAATGATAAAAATAGGTGGTATGATTATTATTGATGATGCTCTACATGCTGGAGTTAATAAATGTATCAAATTTATTGATACAAATATGTCAAATTTTAAAAAATTAGAATCTCCGAATACGATAGCTGTTTATAAAAAAATGGGTGAAGATAAAAGAGAATGGTTTTATCATAAAAACTTTTAAATTGAATTACTTTCTAAATATCTATGTAATTCACTAGGTATAAAATATTGTAAATTAATATTTGTACCTAATACATCTTGAAAAATTTGTTTATTTGATGTAATACTAAAAACATTATACCATGTTGCTTTTTTAAATTTATCTTTAAAGATAATTTGATAATTATCATTAAAATTAAATATTTTACCAATTTTTATTAAAATATCTTGATAATGTGGATTATTTATATATAAAGATTCTGAATCTATATTATCTATAATAAGTGTATTAAAAATAACTCCAAATATAAATATTAATAAATCAAAAACTTTTAAAAAATTATTATGTAAAAGATTTACATAATTTGGATTTCTATAAGATCGCCAATTTACATATTTTAACATATTAATTATGTGATTTTCAGTTTGAATATAAATAGATGAAAATGTAAAATCAATAATTTTTATTTCAAATTCAATTATTACATCATTTTTTGGTGAATTATTTTCATTTGTTGATTCATTTGAATATTTATAATTAATAATAATATTACCTGAATGAAAATCATAATGAACAAATCCTATCTTCTCTTGCATTTCCATTAGTATTTTTGATATTTGTTTTAATATTTGAAAGAAGAGACTTGTAAAATCTCTTCTTTTGTAAATACATTGTTTTTTAAAAAATTCTCCCAAATTACATGAATGTGTATAGATAGTTCCATTATTATATTTTGATGCAACATTCATATTTGTCTCAGAAAGGTCTCTTTTTAAATCAAATGTAATCTTATTCGGTGTTGGTATATATCTCGGAAAATATGAATAACAATAATGTTGATTCATATAACCAATAAAATAGACACTCATTTGATAATTATAATATGAATATAACTTTCTTTTTGAAAATTCTTCGAGTTCTCGATGTCTTAAATGTTCATGTTTATATACATGGTTGTTTATACGAAAAGGAGCCCCCCAACTTCCTCTTTTATATTCTTCACTATTCACTTTTTTTGTATGTGTCTCATTTAATATATATAATAAATAAAATTGTAAATTTAATAATACAAAATCATTATATGTTAAATATAAATCTGTGGCTTTTTGGTCATTTAATGGTATTTGTATTGGTAGTAAAAGTTCTTTTATCCAATAAATGAAATATCTTTTTATTAATTCTTCATCTATACCATCTTCTAATATAGCTCTTTCATTCCATTGTATTTTATGAATACCTAATCTTGTTATGAATTCTTCTTCATTATGAATTTGATGTATGTTTTCTTGTAAACGACGAAGAGTTGTATTTTTATTTGTTGTTGTAGGAAAAAGTTCTATAGTAGTATATTCTCTATCGTTGTATTTTAAATGATGTTTCTTTAAATCCAAAAAAGAAGCATATTCCTCATTCCTTAATGGATTTATAAATTCTCTTCTTAATTCATTCATTTTTTCAGGATTTTTTGTCTCTTCTGTTGTTGGTAATGGTCTACCTCTTCTATTTTCAACCCTTCCTTTAAATGCTTCTCTTATCTGTCTTTTTCGTTCTAAATTACCCGATAATGGATAAAAATCAATAAGTTGTTCTAAAAAATCACGATATTTATATATTCCTTTAATAATATTCATTCTACGATATTGGTCTAATGTTAAACCATGACCTTCAAATAAAAATGGATTCTTTAATTCAGGTGCTATTTGAAGTGCCTCCGTTATCTTCGCGATTTCATTACTCACTTGATTCTCATCATTTAATAATCTCTCCCTCTTATTCTCATTTCGATTCTCATTCTCCATTGATTCTTTTATTCTTGAAGAATTTTTTATTCTCTGGATTTGATTCTTTAATCTATTTAATCTTCTCTCTTTCTCTTCTCTTATTCGTTCAATCGATTCAAGATTTCCATTTTGAATACCCAATTTTCTTAACTCTTCTCGAATATAACGTTTTTTTTCAATAATTCTTTGTTTATATAAATAATCCATATCTAAAATAAATTCTCGTGTAGGATCATTTTTTCGTTTTGTTAATATATTATAAAAAGTATTATGTCTATTCATTCTTCTATCTTTTCTACTTAAAAAAATCTTCAAAAGAATCTAGAATCGATTTATCGAATTCTATTTTAGTCTCTGGTTCATGCCATATTGCTCTCTCTTGATGTTGTACATAAAAAGATGGTACCGGTTTTGATATAGATTCCTTCAATTGTTGATTCTCCAAACCTAAACAATGAATCACCTGGTTTTTAAGTTGAATCTCTTTCTCATATCTCTCAATTATCTGATTTCTCATCTGAATCTCCAATACTAAATTCTGTATCTGTGTCAAATATATCTTCTCTTGATTCATATGATACGAAGATACCTCCTTCATTACTGGTACCATTACTTCTTTTACTTTTCTCTCTTCTGGAATCGATAGTACTACCTCTCCTTCCGGTGAAGTTCGTCCCATCTCTTCATGATCCATAGTTGCATGAACAGGTGATGAGACCATCTTATTTACAACCTCATGGTCTTTCATATAAAAAAGAGAATGTTTATATTCATAATCAGCAAGTAGAGAAAATGTAGGAAAAAACTCTCTAGATAATCCCATCTTCGCAAAATATCCATCCCAATGAGGTAGGAAATCACCTCTTCCTGATTCATGTTGAAAACCTTCCTCCATAAAATAATATATAAAATCATTTACCTTTATCATATCTGTTCTATCTATCTTTCGATAATCTATCATAAAGAATAAAATATACAGATTTAAAAGATTATGATACATAATCTTCCTCTCATATTGATGAATAAAACGACATAGTGTCGCTATATTTAAATCATAAATCATATGAATATATTCATAAAAATACTCATCATATATCTTTAAAATCTCTTTAAGTCGTGGATGGTCTTGATAATAATATCGATTGATACCCACTCGAAGTGATACAAACGTCTTTCTAAAACGACCTTCATTATCCTTTTTCTTTAAACTTTTAGGTGAACTCATTCTTCTAATCTAGTTTGTTTCCACCTTCTTTATTATATTTATATCTCTTTTCTATCTTCTTCTCTTATTTTTCACTTTTTTCCCTTTTTACGTTCTAAATCTATTTTTTTTACGTTATGCGTTTATTCAAGAAAATAATTATCTCACTTAATGATAGCCTCGTAGCATAATTGGATAATGCAGAAGATTTCTACTCTTAAGATTGCAGGTTCAAGTCCTGCCGGGGCTGTTTTTACACATTTTACAATAACAATTCTGTATTGTTATTTTATTTATATCTACAAAAAATAGTAAGAAAATATCATGTGTTGGAATGCTGAAGTATCCCTACAAACCTTCTTTTTCGCTTCTGTCTCTTTTATCATCGGTCTTTTCTTTAAATTCCCCCTTCATAAACTCATCTTCTTCCTCTACTTCTCTTCTGTTCAACTATACGAACATTTTGTCTGGAAAAATCTAAAAAATAAAAATATCAATCAATCTCTATCCAAATTCGGTTATTGGCTCATCTCCCTCATCCCCGCCTTCGCCCTACTCCTTATCTCCAATCAAAAATTAAGAATTATATCTATCTCTCTTTATATATCTTTCATTCTTCTATTTACACTCTATCAATATCCTCAATTAAGATTTTTTGTAGATCAAGGAAAAAATGGACATCTCCGATATAATTTTATTCCCGCTCATACCATCTACTCCTTTGTCTGGATAATCTTCTTCTTCTTCGGTATTTACCAAAGTAAAGATATTTTCATTATTCTTATCTCTCTATTTACCCTTATTATGACTATTTATCATACTCGTGATGATATTACTTTTAATTCTTATTGGTGTTATACCGCTAATCTTATGTGGTTCTATGTTTTATTTTATATCGCCTACAAACAAATATATAAAAAAAAATAAATAAAATCAATACTATCATTATCTGTTTTATATTACATACCATACACTTACCAAGTCGGAAAAAAATATTCTTTTTACCTTCCAACCAAGAATTATCTAAAGTTGTAAAACTATAAGATTCTTGAAAATTGGATAATGGTAAATCATTACAAAAATTTGTGGGATTTATCTCATTCTTCAAAATTTTAATATTTTTCGGTCTTCCCATCTGATGATAAATCTTTGTGATATATAAGGGTCCTGTAGTGAATGTCACATCTAAGAAAAAATTACCTACCTCCTGTATCTTCATCTCATCCATACATCTTTTTATAAATAAATCTCCTTTTTTCGATATCATAATATCATTATTTAATAAACCATATAATGATATCTCCCCTAATAATACATCATACTCATTCTCCATACTCTTTAAAAGATTCTCGTATGAACGAAGAGAGATTCTATCAAAATCTGAATATATACCACCATAATGAAATAATATAAAAAAACGAATATAATCACATTTTTGAATCGGATAAGGTAAATCTATATATCGTTGATAATAAGATGGAAAATATTTTTGAATAAATTTGTCACATTCATAACCATTCCATATCTTGATTTTGAATGTGGGATTTAAACGTTTTACATTTTCAACATTCTCCCTATATTTATCAGGTATATTCGGATTCGGATTTAATATATTTGTAAAATCCATCCATATATAATGTATTATTCTTGGTATACTCATTCTTCTAATTATTATAATATAAATAAATTTATGGACGATGAATATGTAAATAGGTAAATAAATCCATTCCATCCACTTTCGTCTCATACATTCTTCTCTCTAATTCTTCCTTCGTTTCCACACCCTCACATAAACTCTTATATTCTTCTGGGAGATGTTGTTGAATGAATTGAATATAAAAAAAATCACTTGTGATAAATGAATCTTGATAAAGAGGATGATAATAAGGTACTTCGACACCATCATATCGTTTGTCACTATAAAAGATATAATTTGGTTTTTTTGTTAAATCAACCTCTAATGAACCTTTACATTCTTCTTTCAACTCTTCTTCTATCTCTTTCGGAGGATTTACCACACAGATAGCATTCGATAATGGTAAACCATCATGAAAAACTACTTCATTACCTAAATAATATCCCATCTTCTTATCATAATATTCTTTTACTGTATCATAAGATGGTATCTTATCCATATTATGAGGAAAATAAGTATCATACTCGATAAGACCATTCTTATCAATTAACTTAAAATGCCAATTCTGTTGAAGTAAAAGTTCAAGTGGAAATACCACATAACTCGCTGAATGTTCTTCTGGATAGATAAAATCTTCTATATTTTTATGGCTCAAATGAAGGAATAATCCAGGATATTCATGAGGATTTAACTCAAATTTTTCAGTAAAATCAATCGTTGTTTTTGCATAAACTCCATCAGCTTGTACTCTATGTAGATATCTTTCATACATAGTATTAAAAGTCTTTGTTGAGTTATATACATTTTCAACATTCTTTTGAAAAGTAGTATGAACTAAATATTTATACCCCTTCTCTCTCAATCTCTCTATCTTATCCATTTTCTTTATATAGGTTCTATTTTTTGATAAATGAATATACTTAAAGAAAAAGATGAAGAATGAAATCATTTTTTTGAAGATTTACGTTCAATCATTAGACTTAAACGTAAAAAGAATGAAAAAAATGAATATAAAAAGAAGTTCAATAGATGGGATAAATAAGTTAATAATAATAATAATAAAGATGAAAGAGAGACAATTATTGGAGAATTTTCAATGGATAAAGGAAAAATATGATTTTTTACCTTTTCCAAATGAGATAAAAATGAAGATTATGTCATATTTATATGAATTTGAGATGAATGAGAGTAAAATACCTTATGGTATAGAACATTTAGTAATTGGAAAGTTTATGAATGAAATTTACACTGAACTTTTACCAGAGTCTGTTAAAAAATTGACAATTGATTTTAAAAAGAAGATCTCAAAAAAGAAAATTCTTCCAAAACATGTAAAAGAAGTTTATTTTGGGTGTGAATATGAAAAAGAGATTCATGAAATTTTTTTTCATTCGGATGTAAAGAGTATCATATTTGAAGATTTGTTTTCATTGGAAAATATGAAAGGGAATTTACCTAAAAATTTAAAGATATTAAAAAATGTAGATTTGGATGAAGATATGCATCGGATACCACTGGATATAGAAGAATTATCTATTCGTGATGGTAATGATTTTAATTTAAGTATTTTTTCGAAACTAAAAGAACTTAATTATACATGTGATGAGAAGAATATGGAGATAAGTGAAGAGATGTTTCCCGAAAATTTACAAGAATTATCAGTGAATTGTGATTCAATTCTATGTAAAAGTTTACCGAAAAATCTAAAGAAAGTATATTTTAAAGCTGATAAAGAATTAAAGATTGAAAGTTTACCAACTTCTTTAGAAAAGATATTCATTGAATTATATCGTTTTACAAAAGATTCTTATATTGAATTTCCAGAGGGGGTTCGAGAGATTTATTTGAAAACTCATGATATTCAAACAGAAAAAAAGATAAATATACCTTCTTCTGTAAAAATATTTAAATTAACTCTTTTATCTCAACTTTCAAAAATACAATTTTTAGGAGAAGAACTTGAAGAGATTTATATTAAAAATGTATCTACTCCTATTCCTTCAGATATTTTTGATGGTTTATCGTTTACAAAAATATTTGTAAATTCAATATACGATAAAAAAGATTTAGTAAAAGTATTTCCTCAATTAGAAAATAAAATAGATATATATCTTCATTTTGTATAGTATCTACGCGTAAATATCTGTAAATAAGATTCAACAAATATTTTTTATAAATACTCGGATTGTTTGTATATTTTTACTACAATGATACGCGAAATATCACTCGAAAATATCTCTGTCGATTTTCTTCATTCTATTTTATAAATAAATATTATTCGAAAAATATACCAAAAAATATATCAATGTCTTGGTTTAAAGTACGAAAAAAATCTTTTATCAAAACCAATGATACATAGTCACAGAAAATCGTCCGAGCAAGCGCGGCTTTTGACATTTTTATTGGTTTTTATATGTGTTTTTTATAAATATATACCAATAAATCATTGGTATTTTTAATCATCTTCGTCATATTCATCTTCATCATCTTCAGAATCGGAAGAAGAGATATCATTATCTTCAATAGGTTCATTGTCACTATGATATGTAGTATTACTAAAATCATACATTTCTGTCTCTTGTTCCATAATTTGGTCTAGATTGATTGAGATATATTCAATCTTATCGATCCATTCTTCAACAAACTTTTTGGAAAATTCTTTCTCCATCTTTTTTCTTTTAAAACCTTCAATTTTAGATAGATGCATATAATAGGATCTTTCAGAATCAGAGAGAGACTCATGTTCACTATAAGAAAAATGAAAAGGTTCAGGATATCTCTTTTGAAACTCTTCAAATTTTGAATCATCTTTATATTTATCCATTAGACTTCTCTCCTCCTTCTCTTCATACTCCCTACTCTCTTGTTGATGCTTCTCATCTCTTTCAAAATCAAAATCAGGGCGATATCTCCGACATAACGCATCATTTAAATCACCAAAATTATCTAAAAGAATACCAGGATATTTAAAATTCATCGATGCTTCACCAGGTGTGTATTCCACATTATCCTCATTCTCATATAAAAAATCTTTAAAATTATCAATTACTTCCTCTTTGGTAAGACCAGCTAATAGATATAGATGAAAACCACAGAATCCCATATTTTCTACATCTTCAAAATGATAAGTATAAACTTTTACTTTTATCTTATTCGGTCCAAAATATTTAAATTTTGATTTCCAAGTCTTATCCGGATTCATTCTGTCTTCTGAACCCCCTATAAATAGTTGATCAATTAACATCTCACCTTCTGGATTTATATATGTACGAATAAGTTTATGATCTCTTTCAATCGCCTCCTCAATCTCATTTAGTGATTTTTTTAAATCCTCTTCCGTAAATGTCTCTTGTGTTAATTTAATTGTGATATAACCAACAAATCCATCATCCGCATAAGGGTCTTCAACACGATAATCTATCAAAAATCCATCTCTAGATATTGAACTATTACTATTTACTCCGTCTCCATCACATGATGAATCAAAATACCATCTGTATCTTAATTGATAAAATAGATTAGCTATCGACTTTGTTAATGTTGATACTTTCTTCTTCTCCATCTTTAATATTATTCTTGTGTTGTTATTATCATTTAGGTGAATTATAAAATAAGATATTATTCATTTTTTTAGAGTTAAATACATGATTTACGTTATATAGATTTAGGAAGTTTCTTCGTTTTAGGAGTAGGTTTAACAATAAGTTCATATTTCAATTCATCAAAATCTGATTGATATTCATCTTTATCCTCAGCTTCATCTTCATCATCATCTTCATCTTCATCTTCATCTTCATCTAATCTCTTCTTTTTAAAATTCTCTTCGTCTTTTAGCCATTGAGAATATTCTTCCTCTGTATAATAATCTTTACGATTTCCATAAATAGATATATCCGGTTTTTCAAAATTCGAATATTCTTTGTAAAATTCAATCTCTTTTTCAATCAATTTTCCAAATTTTTCTTCATTATATTGGTTTTCTTTTTTTATACCTCTTTCTAACATATCATAAATATCTTCAAATTTATCTAATACTTTGGTTCTTTTCATACCTCCCATTAAATATAGATGTAAACCATAATAAGTAAATTGTTCAATATTTTCATAATATAATAAACTAACAAATACTTTTATCTCATTCGATGAGATATATTTAAATTTAGATTTCCAAGGAGTCTCTGTTTTTTGTTTATTATCAATATCTTCAATAAAAAGATAATTTAAAAAATAAACCTCTGGTGAAGAATATATATTTTCTTTAATAAAAGTTAAATCTCGTTGAATCGCATCATCAATCTCATTTAACGAATTTTGTAAATCTTCTTCCGAAAATCTCTCTTCTTTCATTTTAATTGTCACCGTACCAACAAATCCACAATCTTCTTCATACTTGTCTGTTCGATAATGTATCATATAATCTTTTGTGTAAAAATAATTCTCCATCACATACTCTCGATCACATGATGAATCATCATACCATTTATATCTTAATAAATAAAATAAATTACTTATTGCTCTCGTTAATACTTTTAATTCTTTCATTCTTCTTTTTTAATCTTTCTATCTTATCTTTAAAAGAATTAGTTTTGATTCATTTTTTTTATAAAGGGGATACGTATACTATTTTTCTTTATCATTCATCATATATTTATTTGATAAATCTTGATAAAATAAATATTTATCAAGAGTATTTATTCTCTTTTTATCATCATTTGATATTTTTGTACGACATGTCACACATGTGGGATTCTCTTTTATCCATAAAGAAAAACAGTTGATATGTGTACCCTTTGTACATTTTTTACATGTATAATATAGATCTTTTAAAGATTCTAAACATATTGAACATGATTCGTCTTCTTCTTTTTTCATTGTACAACATAATTCTTCTTTTTTAAATTGTCTTAAATAAGAAGATACATGACGTTGAATACGAGGAATATCAAATACAATTCTCATTAATGATTCATACTCTTGAATACATTGAAAAAATATTTGAAAATTCATAAATTCTATATGAGGTAATAATCTCTCAAATGCATGAATTAAATCCTCTTCTTTATATTCCTTCATTTTTAATGAATTTTTCATATATTGAATAACAAGACACATATGATCATCAAACATATACATTTTATTCGGTATAGCATCTTCATAATTCATTATTCTTTGAAAAATAGCAAAATCAACATAATATATATCATTATGTCTAAGAATAGAGATACTCATTAAATTTTTAGAATTCATCTTATCAATCGTTCTTTTATGTTTGTCATGTGAAAAGATCCATTCTAAAAGTTCTAATATTGAATATGATTCTTCTGGTCTCTTTATCTCTATCTCTTCAATATGATTTGAAAGAAATTCATAAAATCCAACTTCTGGATCCAAAAGTATCGAGATAAATTCATTCCAATCATTCGTCTCTTTCATCTTTTCTAAAAAATGTATAGCTAATCGATAATATTTTTTTGTTATTATCATCTTCATAATATGTTGCTTTGGTTTTTCATAATTATATGTAAAAAAGAAAAATTTAGGATTATTTATCAAATTTATCAAAAAATCCTCATCTTTCTCATTCATCATCATTATCAAAGTTTGAAGTATAGTATTACCTAACATATCTGTAAGTTCATATCTTTCAATCTCCGAATCATCTTGAATAAGTTCAATACATTTTTCTAAAAGTGGTTTATTTTTATGTAGCTCATCCATAATTGTAAAATTACATCGTTTCTTCATATCCATTTTTTCAAAACTCTCTTTTAATGGAGGAGTTAAATGTACATAATGATTCCAATCTTTTTTTAAAAATAAAAAACGAATCGAATAACCATTCTCATCTTCTATATCCCAATCAATGGGTATCTCTTTTTCAAGATATTCAAACAAAAGATGTTGAATTAAAAATCCCACCATATTTTTATCTGTTGAATTATCCACATTTTTAATAAAATAATATAATAGATTCTTTCCTTTTTTATCTTTGTGTTCAATATTCTTCTCATAACGAAAAAATATCTGTTGTACTATCGATAAAACTTGGTTTTGATATCCTCTATCCTTTTTTACTGTTGGATGATTATATAGTTCAAGTGCTAACATTAAACATGTCATACCCGTATCTTCTGATATACACTCTAATTCACATTTTTTGTCAAATGATATCGAATACATCGCCGGATGTATCGCTAGACTTTTTAAATTAACATATAAAATAGATTCATTATTTTTTACTCGATGACTAAATTTCAATTGACCACTCTGTATATAAGGTATCATATCCGATACATGTACAACTTGATTTTTTTTTGACATTTCTCTTATTCTTTTCATTTTGTAAATAAAGTTCTTTTCTCTATCTTTTTTTTTATTCATTTTTTATAATATTTACGTCTAACAGTTCATTTGAGTAAATAAAAGACTCAACTCCTCCATTGTTTGTGGTACTGGTCTCTGTTGAAAGTCAATATTCCTTAATTGCTGTGTCTGTAGTACTGTTAGTATACCATATTTATAGGATTTTGTCTCTTGTACTGCTTCAAAGGGTATACGTATATATTCTCCCTTCATAAAAGGTTCAATATGACCTTCTTTTGTTAAAAAGTACGAATAATTATCTATTGTACCTACGATTTTACGTTCTTCTTCATCAATCTCCTCAATTTGTATCCAAATTCTTTCAGTGGCCTCCTTATGTTCAGACCCCGTCAATCGTTCAATCACATCTCGATATTGAAGTTTGATTTTTACTACATCCGCTTCCATAATATCTCTCACCATCTTATCCGATACCGATGGATACGTTATGATGTGAATGTGCATTTTTTTTATTTTATGATTTATAAGAAGTATACAGAATAAGTCCTGGTTTTATTCATTTTTTTTATGAATAAATGATAATAAAAAAAAATATTGAAAATCTATTCAATCTTTGTAAATTTATCACATCCTGTTGCATGACGTAATGTAGGTATCGTCTTCTTCTTCCAATCTTGTCCAGTCGTCTTCTCTGACATAATATATGCATCACCATGGTTTAACATATATATACCCCTCTCTCCGATCGGTTGTGAATTTAAAAACCAATGATAATGAATCGGTAAACTCGCACCCATCCTTACTGCAAATACCTTAAATCTTTCTTGGTCGCCGTGGAACCCTATACCACACTTGGTAACATCATAATAATAATTACCTTCACCATATAAATCTTCACCTCCCGTGATATAACTCCCCATCTTCTCTTTCAAATGATTTAATAGTGGTACAGATGAATATGCCACTATTCTACCCTTACCTTCCTCGTAAGAAGGTTCTTGTTCTTCATCACCAAAACAAAGATTATGTCTCGCATGTTTATTCACAACTCGACCATACATAAATGCCTTTGAATCATAATTCAATTTTAATTGTTCTTCCATTAGTTTATCCGCATCTCCTCCCACTTCCTTTAACATACATGTAGCACCATTTCTTATAATTAAAAGATATGCCTCTTTTGTCTTTTCATGATATTCCGTCGGTAAAAGAGTAAAAAGATTAATCAATACACATTCATATCCTTCCTTCTCAAAACGAAGTTTACACTCCTCCATCTCACTCTTATTAAATCCTCTCTCCGCTTTCTTACCTATAATCTGCATACCCTTGTGATTCTCTGCTTGATCTCCAAATGTTATCGTTATCGTTGACTTCTTCTTTATTTCATCAACATCATTCTTCTTTTCTTTACCTAAATACGAAAGTAGACTCATCTCTCCTTTATCTTTTTTACTATTATTTTTTTAAGTTCAATTCCATTCTTAAAAAAAAATTATATATAAAGAAAATAATTAGATTGACTTAGGTAAGAGTACATAATCGGCATGATTGATACCATTAATAAAATGTAAACGATAACCTAGTTCAATAATCTTTTTATAAATAGGATTTGATATAAATTTTTCCTTTTCTTTATTCCATATTTCAATAAAGATAACAGGTCTTTCACGTTGAATCGTTTCGAATGAACCTTTCATTACTTCTAATTCAAATCCTTCTACATCAATTTTTATGATAGATATATTTTTAATCTGTAAAGAATCAATGGTAATCATTTTTACTCTCTTCTTTTTAATTTGTACAGCATAATTTACATTTTTAACTAAACTTGCATTGGCATAATTAGCTACTTGATCTCTTTGTATCTCATCAATCTCTACTTCCTTATTCTCACCACCCACACATACCTCATATATATTTACTTTCTTCTCTAAATGATTTGCTTTTACATTCTTTTTGATAATATCCGTATATAATGGGTCAAATGCATAAATCTGACCATTTTTGTTGATTATCTCTGATAATAAAAGTACATGTGTTCCTATAAATGCACCTATATCTAATATATTACTTCCTTCACGATAATATTTTTTAAAATCTTTATATAAATTTAATTCCCACCATCCTTTATATGCTAAATATCTACCAATAAAAATATCATAACGAATAAAATATATTATTTTATTTCGTAGTTTAATCATAGATAATGTCTTGTCATTTTTAATTGGTTCAGGAAAAAATAAGTCAAAATATAATTCATCTCTTAAACATATATTCAGTGATTTGATTTTATTCATTATTTTTGTATTTTTTTTTGAATCAATCGTCCATAACTTTACAATGTAAGTGACCTTTTCATTTTTTTTTGTTTTTTTAACAACTAACCCTACTATATCTTTTTCTTCATTCATCATATTTAATATTTTTTGTAAATTTGTTTGAAAAATAATAGGTTCAGAATCAAATGTATATACACCACCATCTTTTATTTTTATCCAATTGGGTGGATAATCTTTTTTCATATAATATAAAGTTATCCATCTATTTATTTTATCACCTTTTTTATATAATTCTGGATTAAAACCATGTAGTAAATCTTTTACTATATACAAAGAATATTGGTTTGAATCATTTTTCATATCTTCTATCTTCTTTTTCATATCTTTCACAAAACTTACTCTTTTTACTTTTTTATCCATCTTCTATCTTTATTTTATATTCTTTTATTGAATATAAAAAAATTTAATTAAAAAAATATATAATAAAAATGATGCGATTCCTAAAATATTCACAAAAAATAAATTCATTTGTTAATAAACCAATTTTTCAAAAAAAAACTGTATCTAACTTTCAAGGTTCACATCGTCCTGATAATGATTTTGAAAATTTTATATGGTTTGTTGGTGGTTTTGCTTGTGGATATTTAATTCATGAAAGATGATAATTTAATTATTTTTTACCTAGAGACCCTGCTGGATGATTTAATTGAAATTCTCTCTTCGTTATATTTTTTTTTGTAAAGATTGCGATGTTATCTAATAACATCATAAATAAACAACTCGAAGTAGAAGGTGTCAAATTCATATGGTCCGATTCTAAAATCGGGTTTAATACATATGTAAAATCTGAATATTTCTCCATTATTGAATCAGAATTACCCACAATACTTATCGTTAATATCTTCTTGGTAAACTTCTCTTTTAAATATTTTAATATATATACTATCTCTTCTGTATTACCAGAATTAGAAATAAAGATGATCATATCATTCTCCTTTAATATACCAAAATCACCATGAGGTAAATTTGGTAAATCTAAATAAATACCAGGTATGGAGAGAGATTGCCATGTAGATGCAGATTTTTTACATACATATCCAGATTTACCCATACCTGTTAAATAAATATTATTACAAGAATTCTTATTTAAGATCAATGCGGATATCTCACGGATAGCTCTCTCCATAATACTTTTGTTTGTTTGTATCTGATTCATATAATTTTGAATCATATGTTGAATCTGATGAGAATCATCATCTTGAATCTTGGTTGATAATCTCTCTATTTTATGAATCTGAGTCTCTTTCGATAAATGATAAAAGATAGTATGAGGATAATCATTTTGAATTTTTTTATAATAAAAATAATCTTCTAAACCTAAAAATACAGGTGTGATTAAATGATTTAATTGATAGATTGAATGAAAACCTCGAAGACTATCTTCAAAACCTATTTTTCTAGAATGATGAGGAAAATCATGTATCACCTTTAAATAACATTCCGGATGTGGTTTTTTATTCATAAAATCCTCTTTCGTATATATCTTTTTTACCTTCTTCAATAAATGAAATTTAGGCATCTCCAAAAAATATTCTATCGATTTTATCGACGAATTTGTCACTATCACAAACTCTTTTTCTGATTCTATTATATTCTTTAATAACTCTTCCATCCCCTTACAATACTTTAATTCAGATTGATATTGATGAATTAAATGTATAAATTCTTTGTGTTTTTGATTATAAATATCCTGAAAATTTTCAAGATAAAAATGATAATATAAATAATTTTCCATATCTTTAATCTGAAGTGAATGTGCAAACTTCTCATATATCTCATATGTCAATCTACCTTTCATCTCTTCAATATCCTTATTTAATATTCTGGATATAACATTTATATAGGCTAAATAATGAAAATACTCCGTGTTGATAATCGTTCCATCAAAATCAAAGATAAATAAATCATACTTCTCCACTTCTATCATTCTTTATATATATTTCATTCTTCTATTTTTCATTTTAAATTTGAACTTAAAAAAATTGATTCTTTTTCTTTAAATTGAAAAATGAATATAATATAAAGATAAAAAAAGAGTAGAATGGAGAGATGAAAGTTAAGGTTAAGACACGAAGAGAGAAAGAGAAAGATGATAAAGATGAATTGTTAAAACAACATAAAAAAATATCTGATTTATCCTCCAAATATCATTATTTTTTGAAGAATTCAAGATTTTCTAATCACTTTTTATATTCATTTTTACAATATTCAAATATTGATATATGTATAGATGAAGTTATCAAATATATACAGAATGAAGACAGAATCTTACTTTCTATGATTTATAAGAGTAAAAGAGATGTATTTTTAAGTTCATCTTTTTATAAAAATCATAAAAATATAGATATGTTAAAAGAATGGATATTATGGGATAAAGATATTTACAAATGGATTGTTAATGATTGGGATGTATCCATTTTTTATCTATTTTTTGGAGGTAATTCTGATTTTTTATGGAAAGATTTAAGTATTTATGAATTCTTTTATAAAACTTATAAAAGGATAAGATTAAACTTTCATTTTGATAAACCATTACAAGTATTTTTATGTTTATCATTATTGGTTCAAAATATTTATATTCAAAAAATATCCTATAAAAAAAAGAAAGAATATATTCTTTTTTTTATAAAACAAAAATGTATGGAAGATGAGTTAGAAGAACCCGAAAAAATTACAAAAAAAATATTTTATCTTCTTGATTCTAAAATGAAAAAATTGTGTATTGAATCTTTATTTGATTTGTATGATAAAGAGAAGGATGAAGTATATAAAGATTATTTACAAAAAATAGTGAATGAATCGATTCAATATGGAGATTTATTTAAAATCATATATGAGGAGATAAAAAAGAGAAAGATAAATTTTAAATGTGAAGATTCATCGATGATTGATTTGTTTTATTTTTATAAACACGAAGATTTTTCGTATTTTATGGAAATAATTAACTATTTACAAATCAAGAATATTAATTATCTTCATTTTTTACATAAAATTGTAAACACAAGTAATTTTCTTTTTGGTACGGAGGATGTAAAGAAAGATTATATACTTTTTTTAGTTGAAAAATTATCGGTAAATGATATATCTCAATATATTTTTCAATATTATCAACCACCTTTAGTATATACATCTATTTTTTTAAATCTGGTTGATAAACCTTTTCTATTAGATATATTTTTAGATAAAAAGTATGATTCTATGAATCATCCTTATATTCAAGAATTAGACCACACACAATTTGAAGAGTGTCAAATTAAGATTACCGAGAAGATGAAAAAGATCTTTTCTCTTGACATAGATAGAAAAAGTATTATAAATACCATATTAGATCATATCTTTTTAATCAGTATGATTCATCAAAAAGAAGAAAATATTGAATTATTATATAAATATGGATATGAAAAACATAAAATAAATATGGAGACATTAATTCAACTTATCTATTTTACGGGTGGTAAACGTTTAACCAAAGATTTTTGGAGATGGTTTTTCGAAAAAAATGGAGGTGAATTTGATTCAAGATTATTTTTATTTTGGATACAAATCGGTGATTACCATAGTATTGAAGATTTAATAGATTTAGGATATTCAGAAGCAATCTTACATGTTGATAAGAGAGAATGGATAAAACCTTCTATTATGTTTACTAAGATAAATAAAAATCAAAATACAAAAGATTATATCTATTATCTTTTTGATACGGATAAAGAGAAAAATATGATAGATATACAGATATCCTTATTAGAAATATTATATCAGAATGGATATATTAAAAATCGACAAGAATCGATGTATATTAGAGAAGAAGATAAAGAATGGATTTATCAGAGTATAAAAAAAAATTGTTATTATTGTCAAAGAAGAAAAGAAACTCAGATTTTACCTGAAGAGGAGATAGAAGAAGGATGTATCTGTTCTTTTTATGAAAAGATGAATCAATTCTTTTTACAAAAAGGATTCTTACAAAATCATTTATTCTGGAAATATCCAACTCATTATTGTAAAGGTTTCTTTTCATAATCTTTTTATTTTTATTTCATTCTTCTATTATTTTTTATATTTAAAAAAATATAAGAGAATATGATATATAAAAAATATAATTAAAAAAAATGACGAGTCGAGTTATATTATGTGAAAAGAATCAATCATTATTGATTGGTAAAAAACAGATATACGAAGAATCGGATATTATTATTTCGAATGATTCGAGAATAGGTTTAATCGGTAAAAATGGGTGTGGAAAAACGATGACAGTAAAACAGGTGTATCAATTATTTTTGGAGAAGACTGATTATCAACCTTTAATGGTAAATCAGGATATAGTGATAGAAGAGAAAGAAGATACAATATTAGAATTTATGTTAAAGACGGATAAGAAGATATATGATATGAATAAGAGGGTGGAAAGATATGAGGAGGAGATGGAGAATTTAAAAGATGAAGAGATGGAAGAGTATCAAAGATTGATTGAATCCTATGAATATCAAGAATATGACAGATATTTTTCAAAAGTTAAAAAGATTTTACATGGTTTAGGAATCATAGACTATCGAAAGAAGATTGGATTATATTCTGGAGGTTGGAAGATGCGTATTATGATTGCGAAGGCATTGGTGATTGAACCATTGGTATTAATATTGGATGAACCTACGAATCATTTGGACTTGCATCATGTGATATGGTTATCACATTATTTATCAACCTATAAAAAATGTTTGATGATTGTGAGTCACCAGATTGATTTTATAGAGAATGTATGTAATGAGTTATGGTATATAGGTAATCCAACAGGTGAAGGACCTAAAATATACACGATGAAAGGTTCATATGATAAGATGATGAGATTTATAGAGACTGAAGATGAAAATTATCGAAAAAGATATGATGAATATTCGAAAAAATTAGTTTTACAGAAGAAGAATAAAGGAATGAAACCAGAAGAGTTAAAAGAATGGATAAAGAAGAATGAGGTGAAAAGACCTCATCGAAAATATGAAGTAAAGATTCATTTTCCGGAGGTCTCACATATCCAACATATGAGTGTAATCAAAATAGAAGGTGTATCATTCTCATATACACTGGATACACCTCATATATTTAAAAAAATAGAATTTGGTATTAATATGGAGAGTCGTTATGTGTTTGTAGGAGCGAATGGAGTAGGTAAATCTACATTGTATCATTTAATTATGGGAAAATATCAACCGAATGAGGGTACGATTATAGTGGATGGAAGAATTCGATTAGGATATTATCATCAACAATTGATAGAGAATCTTCCATTAGAAGATACACCATTAGAATATTTAAAGAAGTTAAAGAGTGATATAAGCGTAGAAGAGTCGAGAGCAATATTATCGAAAGTAGGTATACAGAAGATTGAGAATAATGATTTATGTAATGTAAAGATAGGAGAATTATCGGGAGGACAGAAGGCGAGAGTCTCATTCTGTTCTTTACAGATTCAACGTCCTCATATTATTCTTTTTGATGAACCGACGAATCATTTAGATATTGAAACAATAGAAGGATTAATTGAAGGAATAAATTCTTATAATGGAGGTGTACTTATTATCTCACATGATATATATTTTATACATAAAATTGAAAATTATAAGATTTTTGAAATAAGAGATAAAGGTATTTATCCTTATCATCATTCTATTTATCAATATGCTGAACAATTTGAATAATTTAAGGGAAGAAAATTAATTTTTCACCTGAAGTGACATTTTGAACAAATGTCTTTGTTCTATTTAATTGTAATATTGATTCATTTTGATTAAACTGAGACCAATAATCTTCATCATTATAATGTTGAATATCAAATATATTTTGATGATTTATTTTCAATGGTGATTTGTAAGTATTATGATATACATTAATAGTAAGAGGTTTAGAGTCATTAAATAATATTTTTTTATTTTCGTATACATCGATCTTTAATTTAAGTAATTTAAAATCGAATGTTTTGAAAAAATCCGCATTAATATCTGGATTTGATAAAATCATTGTAGAAGGATAAAAATCACTTTTATTCGTATCACTATTTTTATTTAAATTTGGTTTAAAGTGTAATATCATACGAATCACATGATATTTTTCATGACTCGTTTTTTTAGACATATCATAATTTGGTAAAGTAAAATTAAACTCATTTAGTATAGATTCATCATATAATTTAATAATAGAAGATGGATTTACATAAAAATTATTTTCAATCGATAATCCAAATTGATGAATAGACGCATAAATAGAATTTGATGTATTATATTCATATACAAAATATTTATGATTGGTCACTATATCTATAAAAGATAATTGAAGAATACCATAAAATTCTTGATTTAAAATACCATTTAAAGTAATATGGGTAAAATATTCATCTTTTATTTTAAAATCATAATAAATCATATTTTTATCATGATTGATATT